>JAABUK010008477.1_pt1 | contig 14400 bp, 12 predicted proteins | sample 5559141 | NCBI WGS metagenome assembly JAABUK01 (sample SAMN10711869, study PRJNA513367) | rock metagenome | isolation source: Antarctica rocks | place: Antarctica: Victoria Land, Pudding Butte nord | collected 2016-01-03
ACGTGGAGGGCCACAGCCGGGTTGAGCTTCTCGACGAAGTGCTCGAAGCGGAGCTGCCTCGCTACGCCGAGGCGCTCGACCGCCTCGGGCGGTGATCTATCTCACGCTCGCCGAGCTTCTGCACGTAGCCGACCGGGCGATCGAAGGCGACGTGGTCATTCGCGATCACGGTCTTCTGGAGTCAGCCCTCGCACGGCCGCAGAGCTCCGTATTCGGTGAGGACGCGTATCCGACGCTCCAGGGGAAGGCCGCCGCGCTGCTGCACTCGCTCGTGCGCAACCATGCGCTCGTTGATGGCAACAAGCGCCTCGGTCTCGCCGGCACGATCGCCTTCCTCGGCGTCAACGGCAGGCGACTCACACTCACTAACGACCAAGCCTACGACCTCACCATCGCCGTCGCCACCGGCGAACTGGACGATGTGAGCGCGATCGCCAGGCGGCTGGAGGCGGGGACCGAAGGCCGCTGAGTCGGCGGCTTAGGCGGCCGGTGACACTCGGTAGTCGGCCAGCTCGAATTCGCTGGTGCGCCGGCGGAAGCTGAAGGTGAAGCCGGGCCACTGGATCGAGTTGCGGCCGTTGGCGTCGAGGTACCAGCTCGAGCAGCCCCCGCGATTCCAGACGCTGCGCGCCAGGCGCCGCTGGAGGTCGTCGTTGTAGCGCTGCTGCACCTCCGGGCGCACCTCGACAGTGCCCATCCTCTCCAGTCGCTCGAGCGCCTGGGACACGTACCGGATCTGGGACTCGAGCATGTAGACCATCGACGAGTGCCCGAGGTTGATGTTGGGGCCATACAGCAGAAACAGATTCGGAAAGCCGGCCACCGCGGTGCCCAGATACGCCTGCGGCGATCCGCCCCAGGTGTCGTGCAGCGTGCGCCCGTCGCCATCGCTCACGCGCCGCGCCAGCGGCAGGTCGGTTGGGTCAAAGCCAGTGGCCATGACCAGCGCGTCCAGCTCGTGCTCGACACCGTCGGCGGTCACGATCGAATGCGCCCTGACCTCGCCGATCCCGGCGGTCACCAGGTCCGCGTTGGGCCGCTGAAGCATCGGATACCAGTCGTTCGAGAGCAGGATGCGCTTGCAGCCGATGTCGTAGTCGGGCGTGAGCGCCGCGCGCAGGGCGGGGTCGCGCACCTGGGCGTGCAGCAGCGCCTTGGCCGTGGCCTCCTGCGTCTTCATCAGCGCGGGAGCGAACGCCAGCCCGGGCACCATCCCCTCGCGCAGCGCGTACACACCGCCCCGGGCCGCCTTCTGCAGGCCCGGCACCCGCTCGTACGCACGCCGCAAGATGCCGCCGATGGCGCGGTCGGGGTGGGGCAGGATCCACGGCGGCGTGCGCTGGAAAACCGTGAGCGAGCGCACCGACTCCTGGATCCGCGGCCCGATCTGGATGGCCGACGCGCCGGTGCCCACCATGCCGACGCGCTTGCCGCCGAGGTGGCTGTCGTGATCCCAGCGCGCCGAGTGGAACACCTCACCCTCGAAGGCCTCGAAGCCGGCCGGTACCCGCGGCTGGCTGAGCAGGCCGGGCGCGGCCACCAGCGCCTTCGCCGTCAGCGGGCCGGTCGAGGTATCGAGGTTCCACACCCGGGCGTCCGCATCCCACGCCGCCTCGCGCACGTCGCAGTTGGTGCGCAGGTGGGGGCGCAGGCCGAAGCGTTCGGCGGTGTCGCGCAGGTATCCCAGGATCTGGGGCTGCTCGGGGTAGGCATGGGTCCAGTCCGCCTTGGGCGCGAACGAGAACGAATAGAGGTTGGACGGCACGTCGCACTGACATCCCGGATAGGTGTTGGCGAGCCACGTGCCGCCGACGTCGTCGGCACGCTCGAGCACGACGAAGTCCTCAAAGCCGCGCTGCTTGAGCTCGGCGGCCATGCCGAGGCCGCCGAAGCCCGCGCCGATGATGGCCACGGCGGTGGTTTGCGCGTCGGCCGCCATCGCGGGCTCAGGCCTCCGCGCGAGCCGCGGCGGCGGCATCGGCGGCGTCGGCGCCCGTCTTGGTGGTGAGCGCGGCCGCCGCTCCGCCGTCGAGCACGCGGCGCACCAGGCCGGGAGCCACGAGCCTCAGCACGCCGATCAGCCCGTACGGCTTGGGCACGTAGCGTTCGGGGGCACCCGAGAGCCCGGCTTCCCAGACGGCCTCGGCGGCCTTCTTGGGCGTCGAGACCATCCACCGGGTGAGCAGCTTGCCGGTGAGCTCGCTGGCCGGGAACCCCTCGGTCTGGATGAACCCGGGCAGCACGAGCCCGACGTGCACGCCATTGGCGAGCTCCTCGGCGCGCAGCGAGTCGGTCCATCCGGCCAATGCGAACTTGCTGGCCGAGTAGGCGCCTGCGCCCGGGCGCGCGATCCGCCCGGCGGTGCTCGACACGTTGACGATCGCGCTCGGAGCCGACTGGCGCAGCAATGGCAGCAGCGCCTCGGCCAGCCGCACGACCGAGTCGAAGTTGAGGTCCATCGTGCGCCTCACGTTGGCGTATCCCGCGTCCTCGAAGGTGCCGCGCCACGACGCCCCGGCGTTGTTCACGAGGAGCGTCGCGCGCTCGTGGTGCTCGCCGACATGGGCGAGCACGCGCCCGGGCGCGTCGTCATCGGTCAGGTCACACGCCACATAGGTGGTGGGCGCCGGCAGCGAGGCCGCCAGCGCGCGCAGCCGGTCCTCGCGGCGCGCGACCAGCACAAGTTGCGCCTTGGGCTCGAGCGCCAGACGCCGAGCCACCGCCTCGCCGATCCCGCTCGAGGCGCCGGTGATCACGGCGACGTGGGGCGGGTGTGGTCGTGGAGCCGGGGAGGCCATGGCGCCGATCATGACGGAGTCGCGCCCGGCGGCGGGCCATGACCGCCGGGCTGTGCCGCCTCGTCAGTTCTTGCGGGCCCGCGCCTTGGCCTTCGGCTTTGCCTTTGTGGCCTTCGCCTTCGAAGTGGACTTGGACTTCGTGGCAGTCGACTTCGACTTCGCGGCCGCGGTCTTCGGCTTTGCCTTCGCCTTGCTCCTCGACGCCGCGGGCTTTGCCTTTGCCTTTGACTTCGTGTTGCCGGAGTCGGCGGAGCTCGCCACCGACTTGCCAGCCGCCTTGAGGGCGCCCCCAGCCGACTTGGCTGCCGCCCTCAGCGCGCCGCCTGCCTGCTTGGTCGCCTGCTTGGCATCGGTGCCGCTCTCCTTGGCGGCGTTCTTCTGTCGTGTGGCGGCTGCCTTCTTGGCGGATGCCGAACGATCTGCCTTCTTCTGCTGGGCCATGTGTGGTGATCCTCCCCTGGATTTGTCTATTTGATGGAGCGGGCGGCTGTCTGGTCGTCGTTGCGCGAGCGCAGGCTGGACAGCTCCTCGCGGAGTGCGGCTGCCTCGACCTCGGCTTCGGTGAGCGCCAGGTCGTACTCCGTCAAGAGACGCCCCTGCCGAAGCCCGAGCTCGGCGACATCCTGCTGCGAACGGAGCACGGCAACGTAGAGCTCGAGACGGTTTCGCTCCATCCGCTCCAGCACGGGATTGGCGTCAAGCGGTCCGACGAATTCGGCGAGCGCGTCGGCGTAGGGCGCATCCTCGGCCCAGAGAATGCCCAAGCCGAAGATCGCCGGCACGACCGCGAGATGCAGGCCCTCACGCGAAGACATGTAGTCCTCCACCGCGGTACGTACGCCGTTGGAGGGGCCGCCCTCGATGCACGCGATCGCGAAGCTGCCGCGCCCACGGAAGCCGCCTGTCGTCGCCTCGACCGTGCCCGGCGTAGCGCCACGATCCCAGGTGTAGGGATGCGTGGCCTCCGACGGCAGCGCGGAGGGTTGGTAGTACTGGTCGCGCCGCGCGCACGGCCATGCCATGTCGTGCAGGATCGTCAGCGGGTGATCCCGCACGCGCTCCGCCTGGAGCCCAACCTGCTCCAACTCCCGGCTCACGGTCCAGTAGTTGTGATCACCGTCGATCACGTACGCATCACACGCGGGCAATCCCTCGAGCGCGGCGGGACTGAAGCCCTCGATCAGGTTGAAGTGCTCCTCCGCGGCCGCGAGGTCCCGGAGCTCGCGCGTCGGTGCCGGCTCCACGCACCACATCTCGCCTTCGCGTTGTGCCGCTGCAGCGAGCAGGCGCTTGGTCGAGCCGCCAGACTCAGAGCCGATCTCGAGAATCGAATTCGATCCGGCACGCGCGAGGCACCCGCGGATCAACTCGTCGAACTCGACCAGCGAGTGCAGGAGGAGGGGCTGAGCACCAGGCATCGGCGCCAGCCTAGCCCAGCGCGCTGCTAGCCTGCGGCCGCCCCCTGCGATGGCCGATCATCAGACCCCCACCACGCCGTCAGTCGCGCGGTCGAAGGTCCCGGCCACCATCACCGTGGAGCGACGACCGCGGTCGCTTGGACCCGCCTCAACCGATGACCGGCTTGGCCCCGCGCTGGAAGCGATCGCAAGCGGGAGCGTTTCGGTGCTCACGCTCGACGTGTTCGACACTCTGCTGTGGCGCAAGGTGCCAGAGCCCGGGGACGCGTTCCCACTGCTCGGCGCCACGCTGGCCGAAGCGGGAAGGCTCGCGCCCGACATCGACGCGAGCGCGTTTGCGATCCTCCGCGTCGGCGCCGAGCGGCGCGCTCGAGAACGACTGGCGGGCACTGGACGTGGGGAGGAGGTCACGCTGGCAGAGATATGCGAGCAGATGCCGCCGGGCGCGCTGCGTATCTCGCCCTTCGAGCTCGCCGAAGAGGAGCTCGAGCTCGAGCGCAGGCTGCTCACCGCGGACCTCGACGTGACTGAGCTCGCCCGCCATGCCAAGGAGCGCGGGCTGCGCGTCGCGGCGGTATCAGACACGTACTTCTCCGAGGGTCAGCTTCGATCGCTCCTCGCCACCGGTCCGCTCGAGGCGCTCGAGCTCGACCACGTGTTCGCGTCGTCGGATCACAGGGTCGGGAAGGGAGGCGGCCTGTGGCGGCTGGTGCTCGACACGCTCGGCGTCGACGGCCGGGAGGTGGTGCACGTCGGCGACAACCACGAGGCAGACGTAGCGGCCGCCGGTCGCGCGGGTGTGCACGGCGTGTACTTCGAACGGCGTCCGCGCGAGCTCACGCGGGTGATCGCCCGCGAAAACCTGCACGCGGGCGCACCCCTGAGCCCCTACGGCGACGGCGACGGCGACTACGGGCTGACGGCCCTACGCTCGAAGGTCCTGCACCGCACCGAGTACGTCGGGCAGCCGAGCCAGTTGCGTCCCTTCTGGGCCTATGGCGCGGCCTCGCTCGGGCCTCCTCTGGCCGGCTTCGCCGAATGGGTCCATGAGAGGGCGGCCGAGCTTGGCGCGAGCAAGGTCTTTTGCCTGATGCGAGAGGGCACGCTGCTTGCCCAGCTGGTCGACGCTGCTGCGCCGGCGGCGCGTAGGCCGGTTCATGCAGAGCCGGTATGGCTGTCGCGCCAGGTGTGCGCGAGGGCCTCGATCTATGATGGCTCTGCCGACGAGCTGACGGCCCTCTTCCAGCGCCGCAAGATGCCCTCGGTTGGAGAGTTCTGCGACACGCTCGGTATCGAAGCGACCGCGGTGCAGGGGTTCGAGGGCCTCAACGAGACCCTGCTGTCCGAGCCGCATGTGTCCGCGCGCTTTATCCACGCGGTCACGTCGGATGCCGACCTGCGAGCCCGTGTCGCATCGCACAGCGCCGAGCTGCGTGCCCGGCTCGTGCGGTACGTCGAGGGCCTCTGCCCCCCTGGGGAGAACCGGCTGTTGCTGCTCGACCTCGGCTGGGCGGGGACGATCCAGACACTGCTCGACGACGTGCTCCGAAGATCTGGATCCGCGGTGCGCACCACGGGGCTGTACCTGATGACCACAGAGAGGGCCGTGTCGCGGATGCTCGATGGCACCGATGTGCACGGGTACCTCGCCAACGCCGGACACCCCCAGAACGTGGTGGACACGTTCATGCGCAGCCCCGAGATCCTCGAGCAGATCTGCATGCCCGACCACGGCTCGCAGATCGACCTCGATGCCGACCTTCAGCCCGTGCTCGCTCCCGCCGAGGACCTTCCGATCCAGGCGGCCCAGCGCCACGCGGTGCAAAAGGGCATCGCAGCCTTCCAGCGCGACTGGGTGCGCTACCGCACCACCTGTCCCGACGACCTGGTGCCCCTGCACGACGGGCAGGGGCAGCTGCGTTCGATCCTCCTGCGAGCGGTGACCGCACCCACCGCCGACGAGGCGGCGCTCTTCGCGGGCTGGCTGCACGATGAGAACTTCGGCTCGCAGGGACTCGAGCCGCTCGTGACGGGGCCGTCGGCGCGGGCCGCGCGCTACCTGGACCCCGTCGCGCTGCTGGACAGCTCGATGACCGACATCTACTGGCCATTCGGCCTGGCCGCCCTTCACGACGACCACCTCGTCAAGGCCGTCGAGGCCGTGAGCAGCGGAGCAGTGCCCCGAGACGAGTTCTCCTCGCGCCTCGAGAGCGGCGACGTCGAGATCTACTGCGACCGTGGTTGGGGATTCCGCAGCCAGGGGATGGCCAAGGCCGAGGGGCGCCGCAACCGCCTCGGCCTCTCACACGCCCAGGGCACGGTGTTGGGGGACGTGATCCGGCGCGTCCGCATAGACCTCGCGAAGGGCCCGTGTGTGCTGCGCGTGGACTTCATCCGGCTGCAATGCCTGCGGCGCGCGGGCGGGGATCCCGTAACGCTCGACTTCTCCACGCCCGAGCAGCTCGACAAGCTGAAGATGGTGGGCATGCGCAAGATCGCGCCGGGGGCCTTCACCGTGTCTGGAGGCGACCCGCACGTGATCATCGATCTGCGCGGCCTTCCCGCGCCCGAGGTGTTCTCGGCCAACGTCGAGTGTGGCTTTGCCGCGCTGCCGATAGCCGCTGCCGGCCTGTACGGCCGGTTGCAACCGGTCAAGGATCGTGCCCGCGAGCGCGCCAAGCGCGGGCGCCTGGCGAGCCCGCTTCGCGCCGCCTACGCGCTGCTGCGCCGGCTCTCCTAGGCGGTCTCACCGGCGCGGCGGCCCGCTCCTCGCGTACCCTGCATCCCATGGACGAGCGGTCGGCCACCATCCAGGTCACGGAGGCCGACAAGACCTTCCAGATCCCCCAGCAGCACGTCATGAGCATCAAGGAGCGGGCACTGCACCCGTTTCGCAAGACTGCGGTGAACGAGCTCCATGCGCTCGATCACGTGTCGCTGGACGTGCTCGAGGGCGAGTTCTTCGGAATCGTGGGGCGCAATGGATCGGGAAAGAGCACGCTACTGAAGTGCCTCGCCGGCATATACGGCATCGACTCGGGCGAGATCACAGTGGCCGGCCGGCTGGTTCCGTTTATCGAGCTCGGCGTGGGCTTCAGCATGGAGATGACCGCCTACGACAACGTGGTGATCAACGGCGTGATGATGGGCATGACGCCGAGCGAGGCTCGTGGTTGCTTCGACGAGGTGATCGCTTTCGCCGAGCTCGGACATGCGCTCGACCTGAAGCTGAAGAACTACTCGTCGGGCATGCAGGTGCGCCTGGCCTTCGCGCTGATGGTGCAGGCCGAGTCCGACGTCCTGCTCATCGACGAGGTGCTCGCCGTGGGCGACGCGGCGTTCCAGCAGAAGTGCTTCGACGCATTTCGCACCCTCCACGAGGGCGGCAAGACGATCGTCCTTGTCACCCACGACATGCAGATGGTCGAGCGCTTCTGCGACCGGGCTATGCTGCTCGAGCACGGCGTGGTGGACATGATCGGCGAGCCCGGCGCCGTCGCCCGTCGCTACCTCGAGCTGAACTTCGCCGGAGCCGGCGAGGAACAGCCTGCCAGCCCGGATGACGTAAGCCGTGAGGCCACCATCCACTCGGTTTGGCTGGAGGGCCCCGACGGACGAGCCGAGCACACCGTCGCCCAAGGTCAGCCGCTGACGGTGCGCGCGGTCATCGAGGCCAACGGTTCGATCGAGGACCCGGAGATCGGGATCACCGTGCACAACGAGGACGGTGTGATCGTGTTCGGCACGAGTACGCGCCTCGATGGCACCGAGCTGTCAGCGCTCGTGACCGATGACCGCATCGAGCTCGCTCTCAGCCTGCGCACCGACCTCAGGCCGGCCCGCTACTTCGTGGATTGCGGCGTGCACACCGGGCCCCAGCAGGTGGCCGCCTTCCGCTGGCGTGCGGCCAGCTTCTTGGTGTTCGGCAACTACGCGCAGCCCGGGCTCGTGCTCGCCGACCACACGATCGAGGTCCAGCGGCAGGCGGTCACGGGCTCCGGGGCAGCCTCCGGGGTGAGTCGATGAGCGCCCCCGCCGTCCGCGTGGGCGGACCCTCGGCCTTTGGCGGCGACCTGCGCCGCATGGCCTACCTCTCCTGGATCATCGGCCTCACCGAGTATCGCCTCACCTACTTCGGCTCCGTGCTCGGCTACCTCTGGTCCCTCGTGCGCCCGCTGATGCTGTTCGGCATCTACTACGTGGTCTTCAGTCAGATCGTCGACTTCGGCGGGGACATCGCCAACTATCCCGTGCTGCTGCTGATGAACATCGTCGTGTTCAACTTCTTCATCGACTCCACCTCGCGCGCGGTCACATCTGTGGTCGACCGTGAGGCGATGGTGCGCAAGATGCAGTTTCCGCGGCTGGTGATTCCCCTGGCACGGGTGATGTCGTCGCTGCTCAACCTGGCCATCAGCCTGATCGCGGTCTTCGTGTTCGTGCTCGCCTACGGACTGTCGCCGCGGCTGACGTGGCTGCTGCTGCCCGTCACGCTGGTGCTGATCGCGCTGTTCACGCTGTGCGTGTCGATGATGCTCTCGGCGCTGTACGTGCGGTTCCGGGACATCGCGCCGATCTGGGGCGTGCTGACCACGGCGCTGTTCTACGGCTCGCCAGTGCTCTACGCGATCGACGCGGTGCCCCAGCCCTACAGGGAGTGGATTGTGCGGCTGAACCCGCTCGCCCCGCTGCTCGAGCAGAATCGTCAGTGGGTGATCGACGCCGGCGCGCCGGGAGCGGCCACCGCGGCCGGCGGGGCGGCCTGGCTGCTGATGCCGCTGGCGATCGGGCTGGCGGTGAGCGCCCTCGGCGTTTGGGTCTTCAACCGCGAGGCGCCGCTGATCGCGGAGCGGCTGTAGCCGGCTCGTCGAAGGGCTGCTCGCCCGTGATCGCGCGCCACACCCGCTCGAGCTCGTCGTCCCAGCTTGTGTCAAGTACGCGCTCGCGTCCAGCGGTCGCGAGACGCTCGCGCAAGCCGGGATCCTCGATCAGCCGGCCAATCTGAGTTGCCAGTAGATCGGGCAGGGGCGGGCACACCAGCGCATTGCGCTCGTGCTCGAGCAGCCAGCGCGTATAGGGGTTCTCGTTGCTCACCGTCACCGCACCAGATGCCATGAACTCGAGCGGTTGATAGGACGGGTGACGGGTGAGCATGAACACCAAGCCGATGTCGCAGGTTCGGTAGAGGTCGGCCACGGCCGCCAGGCTCTCCAACATCCCAAGGTTCGTCAGCACGTCGGCCGCGCCGTACTGCCCGGGGTCCCAGTCCTCACCAACGCAGATGATCTCGACGGCGTGGCCGTAGTGACGCTTGACGCGCCGGAGCGTCTCGAGCCCCAGCCCGAACGCGTTGCGCGGCGTACGGGGACGGCCGTAGAACACGACCCGTACCGGACCGTCGGGCCGCCCGCCCTCCAGCGGATGAAACAGCTCGTGGTCAACCGCGGGCTGGAAGGACACGGCCGGGCTGCCCTGCGCCCTGTAGGCGTCACCCAGGGCCGCGGTGTTGGCGACCGCGGGGATGCCCTGGCGCGCCGCCTCGCCGAGCATCGCGGAGGCCGAGCCCGCCGGATAGAAGTCCGGCTCCCAATCCTGGAGGAAAAGGAGCTTCGCGCGTGCACCACGGAATCGAACCAGCCGCCAGGCGCTCTCCCAGGCCGTGGCGATCGCGGCGTCGCAGTCGCCCGGCTCAGCGCTCGCCGGATCGACCGGCGCCCCCACGAGCGCCGGAAATGCCCTGGCTATGCCCTCTCGCACGCGACCAACGACAGCCGGGTCGTCGGAGTCAAAGACGGTGAAGCTGTTGTGCACGCCGTGATGGCGGGCGATGTGGTCGGCAAAGCGAAGCAGCGTGTGCACGCCGCCTCCCCACACGAGATAGAAGCCCGGCACGAACCACCGCACGGTGCGGATCTCGATGCGGCCGGCGCCAAGGTAGGCGGCCACGACCTTGGAGTTGGCGAGCAGGTCCGCGGCGTTCACGCGAAAGTCGGTCGAGGCGACCAAGCGGTCGGAGGGCAGCAGGTCGGACTCGTCGTCGGCCAGATTGCGCCGCCGTCGGCGGGCGCGGAAGAACGCGTAGCCGGCCTCGGTCGGGCCCTGGCTCAGGATCGAGCCCACGTAACGAAGGCGCTTGCGTGACAGCGCCATCAATCCGGCACCGGCGGCTCGCCGGCGCGACGCAGCCGGCAGGTGGTGTCCTGCAGGGTCAGCGCCGGGTGGTAGAAGGGATCACCCACGGTGCGAAAGGCACCGTAGCTGCGCCGCGATGCCTCGTAGTCGCCCGGGGGCATGCGTGCCGGGTCACGGGTGGCCGACTCATCGTGGATGAGGCGGGTGTGGGGCACGCACAGGGAGCGATACCCGGCGGCGGTTAGCCGCAGGCCCAGGTCCACGTCTCCTCCTCCGACGACAAACGACTCGTCGAAGCCCGCCACCTCGTGGAACTTGCGCCGCTCGACCATCAAGCAGGCGGCGGTCACCGCCAACCAGTTGCGGGTGCCATCGGTGGCCGAGCCGAACGGCGTCTGGGCGTCCGGGGCCAGTCCGGCGAAGGGATGGCCCGCCCAGCCGTGGAGACCGACGGCCACGCCGGCGTGCTGGACGCGGCCTTCGGGATAGGTCAGGAGGGGCGCGACGGCCCCGACCTCGGGACGCACCGCATGCTCCAGCAGGACCTCGATCCAATCGGGCTCGACCACCTCGGTGTCGTTGTTCAGGAAGACCAGCACGTCGGCCGCTGAGCGGCTGGCCGCAGCATTGTTGAGCGCAGAGAAGTTGAAGGAGCGTCGGTCGGCTTCGACGGTCACTCGCCCGTCCCGACCCAGGCGCTCCAGCAGTGCGGCCATGTCGGAGTCGGAGCTCCCGTTATCGACGAGGCGTAGGCATACCCGCTCGTAGGCCGACCGGTCGAGCAGCGAGTGGGCGCATCGCTCGAGTAGCTGCGCACAATCACGGAAGCAGACGATCACCTCGACGGCGGGCTCGCGGGAATGCCCTCTACGGACTCGCCATCGACCCCCGCCGCATTCCTGTAGATGCGTACCGGGATCGCGGGCCTCGACCAGCTGCTTCACCGCTTCCCGGTCGGGACGGAGCCCGCCTCGGTCAGACCTCTTCGTATGGCACAGGATCATCGGCACGTGGGCGTGTCCGGCGCCGTCGGGGCCGGCGAGCAGGAGGAAGAGGCAGTAGGGATCACCTCCGCTGCGTGCCAGTGCCGCCAGGGCGGGCTCGCGGGCAAGGCCGAGGAGTGCGAAGTCCGGATCCCGCTCGAGCCACAGATCGGGCGAGGGACCGGGCCGAAGGCGCGGACGCGTGCGCCGGCCGGCCATGTCCAGGCTGTCGTCGTCGCAGCTGACGACACGAAGGCCGGCACAGACCGTCGCCCCCTGCCCCAGGCGCTCCAGGGCCCGCGGGGCCAATCGTGTGCCCGCTCCGACAACAGCCACCCATGCGGCCTGCGTCTCGCGCAGGGCCCGCTCGAGCGGCATCTCGAGGGTCTGGACAGGCGCAACGGTCTGTCGCGCGATCGATGCGCTCGTCCTGCTCGCATCGCCGGGCGTCGTCGGGTCCACACACACCGCCATGGACTCCATTTCCGTGTGGTCGTCGCCAACACACGGCACGGCACCGAGTCGGTGCACGCGCGGCCGTCCCAGCAACAGTGGTTCGACGTGGCGGCGGTAGGACTCGTAGCGGACACTGCGTGCAAGATCGCGGCGCACACTCGCCACGGTCGACCTCACCGAGGCCGAGACGTCACGCGTCGACGGCTTCCGACGTATCGGCGGACCGGGCAAAGGCGTCGATCTGCGCCAGAGTCACCGCTCGGACGTTGCATTCGTCACGCAGGGCGGCATACCACTCGACGACGGCCTGTAGGGCCTCGTCGAGGGCCCACGCGGGAGCCCATCCGAGCCGCCCGCGCGCCCGGGAGGAGTCCAGCTTGAGATAGGTGGCTTCGTGGGGCTGGTCGGCGTGGTCACCGAAGGCCCAGTCAAGACCCTCGCCCCACAGCTCGGCGAGGCGCTTCACGACCCATCCGACCGGACGCGCATCGAGCTCGTCGGGGCCGAAGTTCCAGCCGGCGGCGTGCGCCGGCTCCTCCCAGAGCGACTCGGCCAGAAGCAGATAGCCGCTGAGTGGGTTGAGCACGTGCTGCCAGGGGCGGATGGCGGCCGGGTTGCGAACGACGGCGGGCTCACCGGCCAGGGCGGCGCGCATCAGGTCCGGGATCAGCCGATCCTCGCCCCAGTCCCCTCCGCCGATAACGTTGCCGGCGCGGGCGGAAGCGATCCGCGGAGCCCCGGACTGGGAGCCGAACGAGTTGCGGTAGGCGGCCGTCACGAGCTCGGAGCAGCCTTTGCTCGAGCTGTAGGGATCGTGGCCGCCCATCGGCTCGTACTCGCGGTAGGCCCAGGGCCATTCGCGGTTCTCATAGCACTTGTCGCTGGTCACGTTGACCACGACGCGAGCCTCGCCCGCCCTGCGTACCGCGTCGAGCACGTGCACGGTTCCCATGACGTTGGTTGCGTACGTCTCCACGGGCTCAGCGAACGAGCGACGCACGATCGGCTGGGCGGCGAGGTGCAGGACCACCTCGGCGCCGGAGCGGGCGACGGCGTCCTCCACGGCGGCCAGGTCACGCACGTCGCCCTCCAACGAGCACATGCCGGCTTCCACCCCGGCCAGATCGAACAGGGCGGGCTCACTCGGGCGCCCACGGGAGAAACCGGTCACTTCTGCCCCCATCTCCTGCAGCCACAGGGACAGCCAGGCCCCCTTGAAGCCGGTGTGGCCGGTAACCAACACGCGCCGTCCGGACCAGAAGGAGCGCGTCACCATCGCTTCCATGGCGCATCCCCAGCGCGCCATAGCTCCTCGAGGTACTGCTGGTCACGCAGCGTGTCCATCGCACGCCAGAACCCTTCGTGGCGGAATGCGGCAAGCTGTCCGTCCGCAGCCAGCCGGTTGACGGGCTCCTGCTCCCAGACGCTCTGGTCCCCCTCGATGTAATCGCCCACGCCGGATGAGAGAACGAAGAAACCTCCGTTTATCCAAGCCCCGTCACCTTGGGGCTTCTCTTGAAAAGAAGCTACGCGGCGACCCTCCTGCTCGAGCTCAAGCGCCCCGAAGCGGCCAGCGGGCTGCACCGCTGTGATCGTTGCCAGCACATCCTGACTTCGGTGGAAGTCCACTGCCGCGGAGATGTCCACGTCAGACAGTCCGTCACCGTAGGTGAAGCAGAAATCCTCCTCGTCCAAGTAGTGCAGCACTCGCTTCAGCCGGCCGCCGGTCTGGGTGCTCTCCCCGGTCTCGACGAGGGTCACGCGCCACGGCTCGGTGGTCGAGTGGTGGACTTCCATCGCGCCCTTGGGCATGTCGAAGGTGACGTCTGACGTGTGCAGGGCGTAGTTGGCAAACCACTCCTTGATCACGTAGCCGCGGTAGCCGAGGCATACGACGAAGTTGTTGATCCCGTGCACCGAGTAGGACTTCATGATGTGCCAGAGGATCGGCTTGCGTCCGATCTCGACCATCGGCTTGGGCCGGAGCTGGGTCTCTTCGGACAGCCGCGACCCCAGGCCGCCGGCGAGAATCACCGCCTTCATGCGGCGGCATGCTACTCAAGCGGCTCCGGCCCCGGCTGCCACGGCGGCCCGTCAGGGCGTTACGGTCCTGAGCATGGCTCGGGTGGGCGCGGCGGTCGTCACTTACAACCGCAAGGATCTCTTGCTGGGATGCATGGATGCCCTGCTCGGACAGACGCATCCCGTGGTGCAGACGTTCATCGTCGACAACGCATCTACTGACGGCACGCAAGATCTGCTCCGTGAGCGCGGGCTCCTCGACCGCGACGACGTGACCTACGTACGGCTCGACGAGAACCTCGGCGGCGCCGGCGGCTTCTCACGCGCAGTGGAGATCCTGCGTGCAGAGGACGTCGACTGGGCGTGGCTGATGGACGACGACTCCGAGCCGGTGCCGGACTCACTCGAGCGCCTTCTCGCCGCGCTACCCGCCTCCGACCCGGACTGCGTGGCGCTGTGCCCGAAGGTCGTCTACGAGGCCGGCGGCATCGACGCCAACCAGCGCGGGCACTTCCGGCGGCGGCTGTTGCCACTCGCCGAGGGCGAGTACCGCGACGGCAACTTCGTGGAGCTCGGGTTTCTCAGCTTCGT
>JAABUK010008478.1_pt1 | contig 14398 bp, 13 predicted proteins | sample 5559141 | NCBI WGS metagenome assembly JAABUK01 (sample SAMN10711869, study PRJNA513367) | rock metagenome | isolation source: Antarctica rocks | place: Antarctica: Victoria Land, Pudding Butte nord | collected 2016-01-03
GAGCGGCCGCGTGAGTTTGGCCAGGGCACCGACCAAAACAACCCTTCGTACGGTGATGCTGATACTGGGAGGTGGAGCTCTGAGGTGACGAGCATGTGGGCGTATGGCAAACCGGCAACGGTGCAGAACATGCTTGAAAGGGCTACGAAGGGCGATTCTGGGAAGGTTTTGAAGGCGGTTGAGGTGGCGGGTGGAGCCCCGGAGAATATTGTACAAGGCAGGGTGCGCAGGATTGCTGAAAAGCTTACTGGTGGGAAGATGGAGCAATAGGGTGCTGGCGACCTGCGGTACGTTGTTTGTCGATACTGTAGGATTCAATGTGCATATGACGATCATCAGTCCTACATGTGCACGTTGGTTGCCGTCAGTTGAAACCACGAACGACAATGAGGACCCTCCACTGATGCACATTAGGCAGCGTTGACGGCTACATATCAAGCAACGTACAGTGTCAATAATTTGACTTGATTATCTTCCGACTCTTGATGTTCTGCAGACGATGATCCGACACTCCATGAGCCTGCACCCCAGTAAACGAGGAGGCCGATGGCAAAACTTGTCGCCGCGAGCAGGTCATTGGACTTCGCCTGGCTCGAATCAGCGGTGGAGCTTGTTCAGAGTCTGATCAGCCAGCTTGCGCAGAAGGTGAAGAAGGAGATTGGCGACAACCACATCAAGGCCAGGAGATGCTGGTGATTTCGACAGTATATCAAACCATCGATATTCAACCCTCTTCTGGCCTGACACGGACACGCCCAACCAACAAAACCAGAGTTGAGGACAAACTGACCAGGAGTCAATTCATGTGATTTGATGAGTACGCATTAAGCGTCTTGTGGGCCTCCGATTCCCGTCTCGAACCATTGTCGAAACCCATCTGAATGTACTGCTGGACGAGGTAAAATATTCCTCGAGCATTGTCTCTATTTCCTCTTCGGGCCGGTGCCAAGTGAAACGGAGCCGAATTGTCGGTGTTGCTTGAGGAAACCACACCTCACCTCGCCAATCGCACGACGGCTAATGGTTGTAGAGACGGGGCTGCACCAGTATAAGTTGCAGTCAAACCGAAGTTGCATGCGGGTGTCAACGTGTAAGCTAACAGAGGCTCATTAAGTGGACATGTTGAAACAGAAGAATGTGTGATATCACTTCGACTTCGCTGCATGCAAGGTACAATTATCACACGCGACAGAGCTGTATACCATGAGCTCCACATGTGAGACAGAACAAGACACAACACTCCGTCTGTGGCTGCTTGTCAAGCTCCTGTCTGCTACCACGACAACGCTGCTCCTTCACTTCGACAGCAGCATTGCGTATGTCCTCACCCAATCTCGGCCATATCGAGCATGGCTTCAGCCAATCCGACGAATGACAGCCCTCCATTCGCCCAACATCCTCTCGGAAATGGGAAGGGACACTCATTCCTAGCAGGTACGAGGTCGAGCACTCGACGCCGGGGCCACCATACCCATCTATCTCTTCCACTCTTCTGTTTCTTCTTCTGTTCTTCTTCACAAACATCATCAGCATCTCCAGCAAGCATCCAGTACACGCTCTCCACCATCACCATCCAATATCACAGCAGCAATGTGAGTACCTCCCGGACAGCACGTTCACTGTCTTCACCCTCACTGTCACCGTCACTCAAGTTCATGTGCTGATCATCATGCAGACTCAACACTTTACCCATCCACACCAACACACCAACCCACAAGTCAAGATGAAGTCCACAATGGCTTTCCTCGCCATGGCCGTGAGCTCCCAGGCTCTGGTCTCCCGCGAAGCATCCTGGTACGCCGATGCCGTCACTCCTTCCTGCCACCACGTCTCCTCTGACCTCTTCCCCTTAGCTGCTTTGGCATCACGGCATACGGTGGCCCCAGCGGCATCGTTGGCACACTCGGCGATGGCCAGCTCAGAATCGGCGGACAAGAGCCTCCAGCACACCTCTGCACTGACGGCAACGGAGGGTTCATCGACGAACAAGGCAGGGGCTGTAAGTGACCTTCCTGGACCACTGTTGATGTCCATCGCTGACTATTGTGTCTCTCATCAAGGCATCGTGACCCCACCGACAGGTCAGATCCAGGTAGGTCCAAAGGACATCTACCTTCAAGCCATAGACTAACCTCCTTCCCGTGCGACGTCGGTGCTGCTCCCACTCTCGGCTTCTCCATCGCATGCGAGAATGGCACGATCTCGTACGTATCACTGACTTTCCGATCTCTCCCCGGTCCCGACAACACTGATGGCGACTCATCTGACACCATGCATCCCCCTTCCCCGCTCAATCCACAGAGAACGCTGCTGACCTCGCACAGCCATGACGGTGGCTCCACTTTCTATTCTTGCCCGACAGAGGACCACGGCGCCCGGAACATCTACACCCAGCCTCTCGAAAACGAGCCAAAGTGCGTCCCGATCTGGATGCTGGCCGACGGCTGCCATCCTGCGTGCCCAGAGAACACCTGGACCTCCACTGTCACAGCGCCTTGCACTACCTCGACCGTGGCCCCACCAGCCTACACTCCGGCTCCACCAGCTCCTGCACCGCCGGCGCCCCCAGCACCGAAGGCCTGCCCGTTGGATCTCCCACCGACCGTGGAATTCCCACACATGATCATTCATGTCGACAGCAGCAGACCGGATCAGGCTCTCGGAAACTTTTTCAACGGCACCGCCTCCTCGACTGTCTCGTCCATCTGTGGGTCCATCCCTACCCACTCCGTGTATGTATCATTGCTTACCTTCTCTCAGTCAACTTCGACTTCCCGAGCAGCCTGGCCGACAAGACGTGCCACATGGTGTTCACCCTCCCAACCCAAGATCAGCTCGAGACCTCTGCGTTCGAACTCGGCGGCCAGCAGACGTTCACACTCTCCTACCTCGCCGAGGTCGCAACCAAGGAGACGACATACAACAACGCCCCCAAGGAAGATGACATCCTGAAGTCCTTCACCATCACGCCCAGCACCGCTGTCACCATCAGCGAGCGTGAAGGCTGCTCCGCAGGCTCAGCAAGATCCTTCCGCCTCGACGCCGTTGGTGACTCGTACATCAACTACTTCCAGGACTTCAACCCATGCCGTAAGTCCACCTCACTGCCCTCATTCATGACCCTCACTGACCTTCTCTCAGCAATCGGCCTCTACGTCATGCCCTCGTAGGCGCAGAGCCCCGGGCTCCCCTTACCCTCAACACTGACTGGCTGCATGGGCTGGATGGAAGTTGAGATGAGTAAGATAACTGCACTTCCTGTGTGCAGTCTTGGTACCAGCAACCCTCAATGTCGGTCTTTACACGGGTGGTGGTGGTGTGGGTCTTTGGAACGCTGCGTGTCATGTTGATAGAGTACAGTCATACTGTACATACCACTGACCGTAGTCATAACGAAATGGGAATAGGAGTTTTTGATATCACATGTGCGCTCACTCTTCCCAACATTGATGTCGTGCACACGTCACACTCTGTTGTGCACCTCCCTTCGAAGACACATCTTCACATCGTGAGTCAACCGGGACTCAGCGATGATGGCCAGTCAATCCCGTTCATCAAGGGCTACCAGAATACCAGCTCTTCGTCCTTCGACCACCACCATCACACCTGCAGCAAACCACCATCTGCGATTCAATCGCCGCTGACAACGATCCCTCCCTTTGTCCAACACACGAGCCGAAGACCCCAAGCCGACACTCAGCTTACCATCAACCCACAATGCCCGACGTCCGCCGCGAGCGCGTTACGGAGCGCGAGCAGTCTATCGCAGTTACAGGCACCGCAGCCACAGCAGTATTCGCTACCTACACACACACCCCCATTGGACACGTCTAAACATCTTGGTCGCTGATCACGGCGGAATGGCATTCTTCTCTTGCCCATCGATGGCGCTGCCTATTAGTATCTACTCTCTCCCGGTCTCAGCTGGGGTTGCGATCACGGACCTTAAGGAGGCGATCGGGCTTGCTCTCAGAACGAGCAGGGTGCCGAGATCTCGCGAGCTTGAGGTGTATCTCGCGGCGAACGCCCAGGACTCCTTGGTCAGCTGTGGACGCTCAGAGTGATTCTGAGAACCGGAGTTGACCTAACGACAGACCTGAATGTCTTGAATAGTATGACAAGCCACAGAAGTGCTTCAAAGGCTGACAGTAGAGACGGATTATACGACAGAGTGTGAGATTGTGCTGGCTCTGAGAACGGCTTGGGAGGAACACCAGGTGACGGGAGATGCAATGGTGCCTGGTGAGTTTACCTCCACATGCCTAGTCGTTCACTGTGGCTTCACATGGCGCACTCGCGTTCACTTGCAAGTTCGTGTGCCATGTGACCTCGGGTCTGTGCTGTGCTTCTGATGAGTCTGATCCATGAGCCTCGTCTCGAACGTCAGAAACACCCCAGCATCATTGCATTGCTGTCTTCGATACACTTCTTGGTCTCCAGCTCAACACCAACATTTCCATCGTGTTCGGAGGCGGTCAAGTCATCTTTCTATCATCAGACTGGCCTCGTTCCACGTATCACAGACAATCACTCAACCTCACAGAGTGCTCGAACTTCACATCAGACTGCCAAGTCGAGATGGCTGCTACTACTGCAGCCTTGGACACCTACGAGCTCCTCGAGAATATCATTAGCCAGCTCCCACGGAGTGATATCGAGACCGTGCAACGGGTGTCCAAACAATGGCGACAGCTTATCGGAGGATCTTTTGTGATCCGCAGGGCTCGCTGCCTTAGTGTTGTAGAAACATCGAACCCCGAAGAATCATTCTGGAGTCATGCGGACAATGACGAACACACGCAAAAGCTGGTCAACTACTTCGTGGATTACCCACAAAAGCCTCCTCATCAAGGAAATATAACTTGTTTCCAGGCTTTGATGCATGTGCCAGCCAAGATGTGTCCGATCATCCATGGCAAGCGGCGTGCAAGCGACTTCTATTTGCCTGGCGTGAGTTTCGCTTACGATGTCACCAGCCTACCAAGCAAGAGCTTCAGTAACATTCGCAAGGAAATGTCCAAGATCGGGGCCAAATCGCCCTGCAAGAGCCGCGAGGAATTCTATCAGCAGTACATCAGCGAGCCGCCAGTGTCCATCATTTACCTCCAGGTGTCAGAACTACTCCGGTCCGGAAGGTCCAAGCCTCTCGCACAATGCTCACTTCGAGTGTCGACAGGTGTCACGATCAAGGACCTGGTCGAGGGTATCCAGCGGTCTATCAATACTCCGCCCTTCTCGCACAAGGTCAAGGTCGAACTCTTATCCTGGCTTGCGACGAAACGGTGCGAGCAAAACGAGGCATGGAATTACTAGCAGTAATCCCCTGTCTAGACCCAAGCACCGAACATATTCTTGCTGGAGCAGGAATGCGGTTAGCAGCATCGTTACCGGAATTTCAGAGCTACACCAGGCTGAAGTGGGAATGCTGCAGATCTGAAAACACCGATGCGACACGGGTGGAGGTCTAGCTACCAACGAGTGACACTGGCTGTCTTGTAACTTGTTAGCGAGCAACACAGACAAGCCGTGACATGGCAAACATCACGTACCTCAATTCCGTTCCCTAACTGTTTGCAGATCCGTGTCACGCTATGTGGTCGTTTAGTGATGAACACCCATGTGATGTTTGCCTGTGTGTTCAGTCGTCGGCTGATGAAGTATGGGATCTATTTGAGGTTATAGTTCCCCTGAGAACCTCTTTTCGATTCTCAACCTCATCCACGATACACAGCCGCCTCGCCCACCATCAGAGCGACCATCAGCTGCCGCGGCCGAGCTACACTACAGCACCTCGAATCCCCTACCGGCTTCATCAAACTTGTGGCCACGATGGCCGCCGCAGCAGTATTCGAGACTTACGAGCTCCTCGAGAACATCATCACACAACTGCCGCCGAAAGACATACGGATCGCACAGAGCGTATCCCAGCAGTGGCGGCACCTTGCCAAACGCTCGCAATCCGTCCGTATTGCTCGGTGCCTTAGTGTTGTTGCAGGAAGCAGGCATCCTAGCGAGAATGAGTCCAACAAAGACAAGCAGCAGCTCAGCAACCGGCGATTCGGGGGTATCCATCAGTGCAGCATGTTAGTTCCAGCAAGAGTGAATCCATTCTTTCGCAGAACAGGTGAACGGCCATCTACGACTGGGTTCGAGGGCGGCTTTGAGGCTACCCATCTCGCAAGCACGGATCTTGGTGATGTGCGCATGCAGTACGTCAGCGAACCACCAATCTCAATCGTTTATCTGCAAGCCATATTTCGAACGAGGAGGTCCCATCACCGGAAGAAGAAGAATATAAAATACTGTTGGAGTCCAGTTGCCCAGTGCTCAATGCGGGTCTCCACTGGTGTTACGATACAGGACGTCGCCGAATGCGTAAAGCTCCTCCGCCGGTCGTGCTCGGACAAGGACGAGATATCTCTCACCTGCAACATGTTTCAGTTTGCTAGGTGATGGAGAAGGCGTAGTTCATAGAATGCGATGAGTTCGAAGTGGGCTGGCGCACCGAGATGTCCTCCGTGGTGGATCGACAAGGTCCAAGGCGACATGAAGGCGAAGGAGAGCGTCCAACTACTACTCCAGGCCTTATGAGCAGCGGGAGCCAAAGTTGCCGTCGGAAGACTAGCTCGCCGGCCTTGTTGTGAGCGAAGCATGGCAGGCGGAGGCCTACTCGATAAAGATTGCACTGACATCCGCTCGTGTGCTCTGTACCTAGTGTTGTCAATCGATCGTAAAGGTAAAGGTAAAGGTAGATAGAGGCCCTGTTCAAATCTTGCATCCGTAGTACGGTGCTACATAGCAATCGTTTGCTCCAATCGACACTACCTGCCATAAGATTGAATTTGGCGTCACCATGTGATAGCTAGTCCGTGCACATCAGCTTCCTATTCGTCCATGGCGAGTTTGGCATCCTGCGCGTGAATAGCAAGAGGTGAAGCCACAAAATTCTTTGGTTCGCGCAGCGATCGAGATCTGACGCCGAAGGACATACGCATCGCCCGGGACATAGACAGGCAATGGCAGATGCTCATCAAAGACTCACTCGTAATCCGTAGGGCTCGTTGCCTTGAGGTGGTTGCCGAGACCTCGTGCCTAGATGATGTTCACGACAAGCAGCAACTTGTTTCACACATATGTGCCGTCGATCCTGCAGATGCTTACCACCGAGCTTTCATGCTGATTCCAGCACAAATGAATCCGATCTTCGGAGGACCGCTATGGCACTTTGGGGAGGCTGTCAACTTCAACTTCGACGTCACTGACTCTTCACCCTCCACCCTTGGTGAGAGTCTCGCACAGTATATCAGCGAGCCACGAATCTGTGTTGTTTATCTCGAAGCAACAAGTCGGACATTCCACCGTGGGTGGTGCGCGCGACACACCGTTGCTCAATGCTCCATGCGAGTATCCACAGGCATCACCATCAAAGACCTTTTAGAAGGGGTGAGACTTCTCCGCAAGTCGTGTACGTCGGACCATAGGGTGTTCCTCACATCGCGCGTCACGGTGCCATGTGACGAACACGCCATCATAAAGTCAGGGTAATGAGACCTGAGAGTGCTGATAAAGGTTCTCCGCTTTGCTGCGCGTTGGAACTAAGCATGAAAGACGTCAAAGGAGTTGTAGTCCAATGCAGGTGAAGGAGAACAATGCATACCACAATCAGCGCCAGAAGCAGTTAAAGCGAGACAACCGTGCATAGTGCAACTGAAGGCTAGATATCGGCTAGAGGAACGGCATATACCGGAGCGCATTGGTGGTGCATCACCTGACACTCTGCTCTACATAGCGTTTCATACTGTCCAATTGAGTTTTACCAGTCTGCAATCCTCTCAGGATCAGCTTTCTTCCGTTCGAAGAGGAGAATTGATGCCACTTACCGAGATCAGATACCGTATATGATCCTGTAACGCTGGTCAGCTGCAGCGAAGATCTGACTACACTCTCCTCGAACGTACCAAGTCATGGATGTTCTTGTATCTCTCGAACTCCGTCCTCGCAAACTCTCGCATCTCTCCACGAGTCGATGATGGTGGTATCACTACATAAGGACTGAGCACAATCCGCTCCATGCATTCGGGATTCGGAGGACATACTGTGTATGGATCTTACGATATCTCGCCATAGCTCCAGTGCTCGCTTCCTCTGTACGAACTACGTCCCATACCATTAGCCGTAGTGTGCATTCTGCTTGACAGAGAGACCTACATGTTCCAACGTCAACACCGGCCCTTTGCCTCTCAGCGACTTCCCGGATGCTATCGTAGCATAACCTCGTTTGAGTAGACTCATTCCATCATGCAAGCCTCGCATCCGGACTCGTGACACCTTGATCAGGATTCGATGCGAGATGGAGTTGATTGAGGAGGGAGATGGGATCGTGACGTTGGTGTTTGACGTGAAGTCGTTTACTTGGCTCGTGCTCTGAACTTCGCCACTTCACTTCTACATGTGACAAGAATCGTCTTGACATCCAACGCGAACTGAATCGCCAAAAAGGTACCACCAATTATTCAGAGGGGATAGTCGGGATAATCTCACAACAGGACCTCACGATCTTGTTCATACCGGCTGGCGCCAGGATCAAGCATGCGCTGTCACCTAAATCGCTGATCACGGACCGCTTCACGCGCCGCACATGAACGACGCGACGTGAAGGACCATGACGTATCACGACACTTCCACCTAACGAGGATGCCGAAGAGAAAAGCCACCGGCGATGACAAGTCGCAGGAGACCAGAGATACGGCTTCAAAGCAGAGCGGAGAACTCATCAACAACCTGAACGCCTTGTCCGCCAACGACTTCCAGCAGCAATACCTCAAACCGGCCCGACTTGCACCACCAACGACAGAAGCACTGGAAGGACCCCAAGTGGAGATCAGCTTTAAAGCTTCTGGCGACTTGACTAAGGATGAGCTCAGCCAATGCCTCAACCTTATCGCCTCCACAAGCAGGCAGCACTACGAGTCAAGCGGCTGGGGATGGCATCCTCGACGCAAGACCCGCGAGATGAAGGAAGCTGAGATGAGGTATCTGCTTGTCCGCTCAACCGTTTCAACAGCGCCTTCGGGCTCAGAGCCTGTCGAGGAGGCCGACATTGAGGGATTCCTCAGCTTCATGCTCACGCACGACTCCTCCCCACCTGTGCCAGTGCTGTACGTGTATGAGGTTCATCTTGTACCTCGACTGCGAAAGCTAGGGCTCGGAGCGCATCTAATGCGAGTGGTGGAGGAGGTGGCGAAGGATGCGGGTGTGGAGAAAGTCATGCTGACTTGCTTCGTCTGCAACGAGCGAGCGCGAAAGTTCTACGAGTCGAGGGGGTATGGCAAAGATGTGATCTCGCCAGAGGACCGGAGGACGAGAGCGAAGATCGTGAAGGCAGATTATGTCATCATGAGTAGGGAGGCTGCTTGAAGCTTTAGTAGCAGGATCGGACCTTTAGTAACAATGTATATGATCCAATGCAGCGCAGCATGCCACACTCCACCTGGCGTTCGTATTGCATCACTAAATATCAAAACCAAAGCCGCGAACAACGCATGCATATGCCAAAGCAGTAAATCAGTAACAATGAATAGAGTATCATCTTCAAACCCCCATGCCCACCACGATCAAGCAAAAACACCTTTCTGTTGAAGAACCACTGTCGATATCTACGCGCCACCCTTCTGCAGGTACGCCTTCGCCAACGCACCGATGAGCGGCTTTGCCACCGGCGCAGCTTTCTCCCAATGCTTTTTGCCCGTGTCCATCATCTGGTTCATGTCGAGACCTTCTTTTTTCTTTCGGTCTCTGCGGGCTCTGTCGCGGTCACGGTCGTCGTACCTATCTCGATCTTTGTCCGCGTAGCGATCTCTGTCCCGGTCTCGACCGGAGGGGCGGCGACGATCGCGATCATAGTCGGCGCTGCGAGCTCGCTCTTTCTCCTTGCGGCGCTCTCGATCACGGTCGCGGGGACTGTCTCGACTGTCTCGTTCGCGAGGGCTGTCTCTGTCTCGAGGACTGTCCTTCACTCGATCGCGGTCCCGGTCACGCCGGTCTCGATCGGCATATTTGTCATGGTCGTCACGTCGTGGACGTCTATGGTCTTCCGAACGATATCCACGATCGTAGTCGTCTCTATCGTCTCTGTTGCGTCTCGAAGATCGAGGAGGTGGGTCAGAATCCGAATCATCATCGTGGCGCCTCCGACTCTTCGTCGGCTTCCGCTTCTCATCGTTCTCCCGCGCATAATCCCTCAAGTTGTCCTTCCTCCTCGGTGGCTCATCATCATAGTCCCGTCGTCTCCTCGAAGAAGGCTTATCATCATCATACCCGTTCGTTTCGCCTCTCCGATGTCCCCGCTCCCGACTTCTTGAGTCGTCCTTGTTGTCCCTGTCCTTCCCAATCGGCGGCTTCGGAATAGGCGGACTCCCGTCATCCCTCTTCCTCCTACTCCTCTTCTCATCCCTCGAAGACGGAGCCTCCCGACTCGACTTCCGCCCTTTGTAATCGTCATCATCACTCCCGTCACCGCCTCTCCTCGAATCCCTCGCCCGATACGGTGGCGGCGGCGCCCGTTCTTCATAATCGTCCGCCGGAGTACGTGAACTGGTGCGGTTGCTCCTTGGCGGCTCATCCATATAAGCCGACATGGTCGTGTGTGCTCGTGCTATAGAGTGGTAAAACACAAACAAGCGGTGTCAGACGAGCGGGAGAGCTCGAGCATTAATAAAGCCTTTCTACCTGCAGCCCCGGCTTCTGACCAGGCACTAGTCGAGATCGAAGCCTCCGCCCTGCAGTGGGACGTCACCGTGCTTGGTGCGAATTGCGCCAGCAGACCGGACAAGGACGCCTCCTCGGTGCTCTGCTGGGGGCTGGATGCGCCCCTGCCGAGGTTGGTGGGAGCTTAATCCCGTGGGTGGAAGAAGTCAAAGACCGGGCATGCGGCCACGTCAGGACCCGAGCCGGAGGTTCGTGGGGAGTCGGGTGAATACACGTGGAATAACAGCGAGGGATGGAGTAGATCACCGGAGTGGGTAGTGTAAGACCAGCCATACGACATCGATCCTACAACACATAACAACACCCCAAAGACCGTTTAATCCCCGATAGGCCGTTTAATACGTGCATAGCTACCCAACGCCCTATCTAACTGGCAGAAAATGAAATCATCATACCTCGCTCTCCGCCTCCGTCTCTACAGACGCCTGATACGCCTGCACCTTCCTCTGCGGCAAATCCATCATCGATCGATGCTTTTGCAGGTTGTTACGTTTGTTTGTGCGACCGCCGGGGTAATGGGTACGCAGATCTGCCTCTGAAGCCATGCGGCGTGCCGTCACTGGCGCTGGGAGTGGTGGACTGTAGGACCTGTCGTACTCTTCGTCGATGAAGGAGATCCGTGGTCCGGCACGCACTGGTGACCCGTCAATCACCACTCGCTGGCGTGCGGGAGGCGAGTAGGCCCTCCTCTCTGCGCGGCGGTCGGTATCCCAGCCTCTCGTTGTGGCAGTCGAGAACGGGCTGGTCGATCGCTTCTTGGGCTCCGGGTACAGTCGGGGTAGAGCACGCCTGTGACGTCCAGCATGCTTACCGCGGCGCTTCTTCTCGACGACTGGCGACACACCACCCTGCTGAGCAACGACAGAGCCATCGTCGGACTCTTGACGCACGAAGCCATTGGCGTCATCGTTCCAGACGAACGGGCTGCGCTGTTCCTCGGCTTTGTCGTCACCGTCGACGGAGCGTTGTGCGCGCATTGGCTGTGGTCGTGGTGGAGGTGGAGGCGTCTGCTCGGTCACTTCGACGACGTCGTCCATGACCGGCACCTGGCGGTCGTCGGTGGCGGTACGCCAGGACCCAGCAGTTGATCGAGGTGGGGAGGCAAAAGCGCCGTTGTCTGCACGATTGGAGCCGTGCTCTTCGCCTGATCGACGGTCATTGTCCTCACGCCTGACTTTCGCAAACTCATTATCCCAGAAACTCCTATCGCGTGACGCAGCATCCCATGAACCCCTCTGGCGGGCATCGTCGTCATTTCCACGCTTCAAATTGGCAATCTCATCATCTCGCTTGCGTAGCAGTGTACTCATGCCAGCTTCTGACCGTGCAAGACGACTCAGATTCTCCTCCATACGCTGCAGTTTCTGGTGCACGTGCTCCAACTCGTCGTCCTTCTGCTCCATCAGGTCTCTCGCCCACGCGGCGTTTACCAGCTGCTTCTGAATCATCTCATCCTTCTTCTCCAAAAACTCCTTCATCTTCTCAATCATCCCGTCTTTCATCTCAATCATCCCGTCTTTCTTCTCGCAGAACTCCTTCATGTCCTTCATCTCATCCTCATGCATCCGCTCGAGACTATCGAGCTGCGCATACTTGGACGCCTTAGTTTCTTGGACGTACTCCTCGTCATCTGCAGCGTTACGGCGCCAGTGCCGCACTTCGTCGTCCTTCTGCTGCCAGCTGTCGCTCCAGCTCCTGATGGCGTGGTCTCGGTCGGTGACTAGTCTCTGCAGATCGACGACCTGCCTTTCTCTATCATCGATGCGCCTGTCAGCCTCCGCAAGCTGCTCTCGTTGCTCATGGACAGTTTTGGCGCGGTATATCATGCCGTCCTTGAGACGCCTAGCCATGTCCTCCAAGTCAACGATCTTAGCATCTTTCTGCGCGATGCTCTCTTCGCTAGCCTTAAGACTCTCCTCGGTGAGCTTCACCTGGTCGTGAGCCATCTTCAACTGCTCGTCCAGCCGAGCGATCTCGCGGTTCCTGAAGTCGACGCCACCTGGGCTGACAAAGTGGCCTGCGCACTTAGGTAGATCTGACCTCGCCAAGCGCTCGGACTCATTTGCTGCAGCCTGGTAGGGGCGGCGCTGCATATCCTGAATCATATGAAGCAGCCTCACGTTCTCTTGGTCGAGCTTGTTGATGTGCTCGGACATGAAATCGTTCTGATGGTGGAGGCGGTCGATGCTGTAGCGCACATCCACCTCAGGAGTGTGGTATTGGGGTAGTGGATAGTTTGCCGTGCATGTCGGCGACGAATATGCATACGGTCCCTCCGGCTGTGCATATCCGTAGGTCGTTTCGAGATTCGGTAGATTGACAGCTTGTGGTCGTCCGCCAAAGATTGACTTGAAAGATGGCAAAGAGCCAGATGGCAGAGCACCCGACGACATCTCGGCATACAGATACGGCCCCTGAGATTGGACCTGCTTCCCATCTTCATAAAGCTCACACACCGGCTCCGCACCCTGCGAGCTCTCCGCAGTCTTCGGGGATCCAAAGCGCGGTCCAATGTCAGTCCCAGTAGCGCTAGAAGCAGGCGTGAAGCGATTCGGATCCAGTCTATCAAGCCTGTCCTCAAGCTCATCAATCCTCTTCTCCATCGCCTCCTGGGTACTCTCAATCACCTCCCGATGCTCCGGCGAGAAGCTATCAAGCTTGTGACTATAAAGCCCAAGACTATCACGAGCATACCTCGCCATCTGCTCGACATCATCCAGCCTGTCTGCAATCGAATCGTCACGGCTGGTATCTTTCTGCTGATTCTTCTCAAGATTCGTCAAACGACCCTTAACCTCATCAATCGCAGCGCCGCAGGCAAACTTCGCATGTCCGTGGCTCGGTTTGAAGTTGTGCGATCTGTCCGCACCGGTACCCTTCCCACCAGCCGTACCCCCAACGAACGCCTCAGCCAACGTCGCAGTCGCCGACGACGTCTGCGACAAAGCCGGCAAAGCCGTCCCCGTCGCCACCAAAGTCTGGTGATTAACCATCGACTGCTCGAGCGCCTTCACGCGCTTGACAAGACCGTCCATCTGCTCCATGAACGGGTCGTGAGTGAAGCTGGACCCGTGAGTGAAGCTGGACCCATGAGTGAAGCTGGACCAGCTGGGTGCGAATATGCCCTGCGGCGGTGAGTACTTGGATGAGAGCTGGGAGACGCGGGCTTTGAGGTTTTGGAGGTCGGTTTGGAAGAAAGGTTCGTCCATCGCTGGGGTGGATGAGTCCAGAGGAAGGGGGAGAGAAAGATAAGGGGGGGTGGCACAAGGCTGAAGTGATGTTTGCTAGAGCTCGTGTGACGGGGGCTGATGATCGGGTGTGAGGCTGGTGTTGTTCCTTGCCCACACGTGGAGAGAGAGAGAGGGTCGACTGCAGTTTGTTTCACTATCCTGGGTGGTTTGTTAGATTGCTGATGAGTGGTGAAGAGAAGGGTTGCCTCGAGGTGGTGTAAGACATAACGAGGCTGTGGTGAAGGAGGGGCAGGCGATCAGCACATGACGTCCACAAACGCTGCCTTGGCGACCCAAACCGCAGCAGCTGAGCTCGACGATTGGTTGTGCTTCACGTTACGACGTTGACCGGAAGCCGGTATTTATGGAGTACAGAGGTAGCACGGGCGAGCCACGTTGCC
>JAABUK010008479.1_pt1 | contig 14397 bp, 9 predicted proteins | sample 5559141 | NCBI WGS metagenome assembly JAABUK01 (sample SAMN10711869, study PRJNA513367) | rock metagenome | isolation source: Antarctica rocks | place: Antarctica: Victoria Land, Pudding Butte nord | collected 2016-01-03
ATCTTAGATAACTTCCTACTATTAAATAGTAGTATAAGGGATTTAATAAATAAGGCTATTAATAGTTAATAACTTTATTAATATAAGAAGTATCTAATATTAATAAACGCTTCTATAAATAGCTTAATAGAGTAGAATAAACTTAAGAATTAATATACGTAGCAGAAGACTTATTAATTAACAAAGGACTAGATCTTATTAATATTATAGGGATCGTTAGTTAATTCCTAATGAATAATTAGATAGTATTCATCTAGGATAATAGTATTACTACTATTATTATATTAGTATAAGGTTATAACTATAGAAGTATATATATATTAGATAATAGTAGAGAAGTATAAGGATTACTATAGCTAAAGGACGCCTGCGGGAGCCTTCTATCTCCGCTACTATCTCCGTTACTACTACTAAGTAATAGTATTCGCTAATACCATAATAATAAGGAAGATTTACTAAGGATAACTAAGTAAATAGTCTTAGTATATATAGATAGATACTATTATAATCTTAGATAAATTAACTAAGTATTCTACTCCTACTATTTTAATAGTAATAATTTAGGTTATACTTTAAGATCTATAATAGCTTTATCTATTATACTAATTTTATTAATAGTTAAGAGTAGCTTTAAATTTTAAATTTCATAAAATAAGATATCTTTAAGCTTATATATAATTAATAATATTATAATAAATTTTACTAGACTTATAAATAAATTATTACTTTATTATATATATATTATCTTTAATAGTACTTATATACTTATATTAAGTACTATTTAGAATATTAATTAAATTGAATTAAGTATTATAAACCTTATAAAAGTATACTATTAATTAATTCCCTTATAATTCCTTTTATATAATAATAATAGACTTTATTATTATATTTCCTTTTACTAAGCCTAAGGAAGGCTTTAATAGTCTCTTAATAATAATAGATAAGTTCTTTAAAAGAGTCTTACTTCTTCTTAGATAGATTATATAATATATAATATAATAGGTAGATATTATCTTAATAACCTTAATAGCTTACAGCTAGGATATCTTATATAATATTATTAATATTAAGGACTTTAAGTTTATATTGTTTCTCTAGAGGTCTATCTCCTAAATATTTAGTTATAACCTTTTTATATCTATAACTTATTATACTTAAATAGATAGGCTATTTAAAAGGATAAACTAGACTATTAGGATTACCTTATATTATTATATCCTAAAATAATTACTTGATACTATTAATTAATTAATAGTACTCTCCTACTTATAAAGTTACCTTAATAATTTTAAAAACTAGTCTATTAAGATATTAATAAATAAAATATTTTATAGGTTTAATATCTATAATATACTAGTTATACTTTTATAATAAGCTCTTATAAGAGACTTTAATTACTTATAACATCTATAAAAATCTACAGCCTACTTTAAGTACTATAAGTAATTAGGAGTTAGTTTTAGTAGATTTAGTAGCAATATCCTATATTATTACTCTTAAGAGATTATAGTATAAAATAAGTAGGTTTTAGGAGCCTACTTACTAATTTAGTAGCTAACTTACTTAGACTAACTTAGGATTTTTAGACTTTAATAAATTTTAATAAATTAACCTATTCTTAGTAGGAGGGGGGGTACTATAAATACATTATACTAGTATATTTTTAGCGTAGATTCTAAGTCTAGGGTCTATTTTTAGATTCGTTAGTTAATAAGCGAGCTAGAGAGGTTTCTAGCTCCTCCCTTAAGAAATAGCTTAGCCTAAGCCTAACTTTTAAAAAACCCAAAATTAAAAACTACTAATTTAGTATCTATACGTAATTTTTTTTTTAGATTTTTAATTTACTAATACCTACTTAGGGTAGCTAATATTACTTATATAACTTATAAGTTACCTCTCTTACTCTAAGTAGGTTTAAGATTTACTAATAAATAGTAAATATAAGCTTATAACTTTATTAAAAATAATAATTATAAAGTATTAAGGATTAACCTTAAGATATATTAATAATATATTAGATTATTTAAAATACTTAATAGAGTTAATCTTATAGTATATTATTTATAACTTATATTAATAAGTTTAATATATATAAGATTAAGGCTATTATTAATAAGCGTGTTTTAAGGTAAAAGACGTAGTAATTAATAAAGTAAAAAGACTATAATTATAAGTATACTACTTAGAATAATATTAATAACCTTAATAATTTATAAGAGTTAGTATATAACTATAAAAATAGGCCTTATAAAAGGTTATATAATAGTTAGAAGATTATTAATAGGTCTATTTAAATTTTACTTTAAGTATAACATTTATTAAAGGCTTCTATTATTTATAATATATATATAATAATAATAATTTTTTTAAATCTATTTTACTAGCATTATTATAGTATTAGCTATTAAGCTTTACGTAGTATAATAGAGATAATAGTAGAGATAGAATCCTTTTATAGATATCCTTTAGTTATAAGGATCTTAGTAATTCTCTAGGATTATTTAATATATATATCTATATATACTTAGTTAGATTATATACTATTATAATACCTAGTTAGAATTACTATTAATACCTAATCTATCTTATTATTATTATAATAAAGTATCTCTTACTATTAAAATAAGGAGATAAATACCTTATTATATAAGATTAAATACCTAGATAATAAAGAGGATCTTATAAGATTAATTATAATACTTAATTAGATAATATCTGTAAATAGAAATAGGGCCCCGCCGGCCCCTAGATATCCTCTAGGCGCCCTAGAAACCTATATACCCTAAGGCCCGCCTAGGGTATTATATATCCTAATTAGGCCCTTAGAGCTATATAAAGTAGGCCTAAGAAGGATTTAAGGCCTACCTAAGATAGACCTAAGGGCGTACCTTAGGGCGGGCCTTAGGGGTAGCTTAGGAGTAGCTTAAGGGTAGCTTAAAGGCGGCCTTAAGGTAGGCTTAAGGATAGGCCTAAGGAGTACTTTAAGCGTAGTATATCCTAAGTTCTAAGGGTAGCCCCTAGGGAGTTATATTATTTACTACCCCGCTAAAAATCTTAATTTTTATAATATTAGGAAGGTTTTCCCCTTAAAACTTAATATTAAGTTCTTTAAGTCTTAGAGGTAGGTTACGCTAAATCTTACTTAGATATCTTAATATTTATAATTAATAGTAACCTTTAGGAGGTTACCCTTAGAATAACCCCTAATATTAAGGACTTTTAATACTTAAAATTAATTAATTTAACTTAAAGTCTTAGGTATATAATATAAATAAATCCTAGGTTATAATATTATTATTAGGGGTATAATAATAATAATTATATATTATATATTATATACCTAAGGCCCTTAGGTATAATAGGAGCGAGTACTTTAAGGACTAATATATAATATATAACTTAAGGTATTATAAGGGCCCTAGCCTAATACCTAATAATACCTAATAATACTCTTTAGGTATAGTACTTAATATATTCTAGGGGCTTATCTTTAGCTTACCTTAGGATACTTAGCTATTAGCCCTAGGGGCCTAGGCGCGGATATTCTAGCCTAATTACCCCTAGGAGCTTTAGGAGCCCTAGGTTCACTTTAGGAGCTAACTAGGCGGGATTTCTATTTACGGACGAAATAGATTTTAATAATAAATAGAACTAGTAGTATAAACTAGAAGATCTTAATAATATAAGTAAGTTAGTAATAAACTATAATATCTAATATCTATTAGTAAACTAATATTAACGCTAATAAAGCGTATATAAATAATTTATAATAATAGCTATTATATTAAGAAGATAACTATATATAAGGATATTTACTTTCTTCTATTTTCTAGGTATATTAATTTATATATTATATATTATAATTATTAAGCTTAATTAAGCTTAGTCTTATCTTAATACTCTAGTATATTTAACTTTCTATATAAATAGATAGCTTCTTAATTAATTATCTTACATAAATCCTATATATAAACTAACTATTAATTTAGGTTTTAATTCTACCTTTTAAAATTAAATTACTAAGCCTTTTAGCGTATTACTATTAATAGTATACTAGTATACTATTAATAGTTTATTTCATAATACTTAGTTCTAACTTTTAGAATTAAATCGCTAAGAATTAGTAGCTTAGTACTAAATTCAATTCCTTATAATTAGTCTACCTATATATATATATATATTAAAAGCCTAATTCTTATACTATCCTTAATACTTTACTTCTCTTTATAGAATTAAACTAGGTTAACTAAGAGTTATACCTCTAAGAGGTATAAAGATTAAGAGAACCCTAATATAAAGGAACTAAAAAAGATAGCTACTAGGTATAATAAGTAAATAGTATAAAGTCTAAAGGTTATAAAGGTTATATATAAAAAACGTTATATAGCTAGTAATAATAAATAGCTAATTACCCCTAGGAGCTTTAGTAATATAAGAGCCCCTAGTTAAGTATAAATAGGTTATAATAGATAATATTAGGATAACCTTTTAGGAAGGTATTAATTATTATAATTATACCCCTTTACCTATAATTATACCTCCTATCCCCTACGATTATACCTCCTAAGTGTAAGTTAGAATAGCTATCTAAGTAGTCCTAGATAGTGTACTAATGGCTCTAGTAGCCTAAGGTACTATGCTATAGGCTTAAGGAGTCCTAGCTAGGGCCCTAAAGAGCTACTATGTACGTAAGTAGCTTGGGTACGTAGGGGTAGGTTAGCCGTTAGGATATTAGAAGCCCTGGGCTTACCCTAGGGGGCTAGGCCTAGTGAGGGGCTACCCGATGATCCCAAAGCCATGCCCGGTTGGGAGGGGGGTGTAAGCGTAGGTGATAGGGGGTGCAATTGTAGGCAAAGGGGTTGTAATCACAATACCTCCCATCTTTTAGGTCGGTCGGCGAAGCTAGGTAAGGGCATCGGATTGCAAACGGGCAGTAGAAAGGTGGCTAGCATATTCTACCCAGGGACCAGGGGCTCGACCCTTGGAGTTGCTGGCTTCCTATATACTCCGTACATACACATTGAGTAGCAGCGATAGCGACCAAGAGTATGAAAGCTGAAAATAAGTGACAGCATCCACAGTTTGAAAAGCATGCTCAGACATCAACCAATCTCGAGATGCGGTGGGTTCTAGAATAAGACTTGCCGCAATGCTCGGTTGGTGGACTGCATGGGCGATTTCTGGGGGAGAGAGTGAGCGTGTCTCGGAGGTAGACGCAGGCGTAAACCCTGGTACCCGCACGATTACGAGGCCTAAAAGCTGCCCACCATAGCCTACCGGACCCGGGGAAAGGGATATTTAAGCGGGAGTGATTGGTCACTAGCCGCTCAACAGGGCGCTGCAGCAATACTGGATTTGGTTATAGGGCGCTTAGGCTGTTCCCCGCTATAGGTTTAAGGAGGTCGAGAGCCCCCAACATTTCGACCCTTCCTTATAAACACCCTACGTTGTCGGTAGTATACTATCAGTGCTGACCGAACACATTATGGCGCGCTCCAGGAAGACGGAAGACAAGCCAAAGGACTCTGGCAGCCTCCAAATCAGTGTTGAGGACTTTGTTCGCACGAGGAACTCGGTAAGCAATACTTCATTTCCTTTCAGCGGGTTCATCGCGACGTGACTGGTTTATCTGTTGTGTACTGTCGCAACATCACCATGACCACCACCCCAACACCACCCCAACATCGCTCCACATCAATTCACTTCCACCCATCGTCAACGTCCCGATGTCCCCATTCCTATACTATATGACTCGCGACCAACGCGAAGAAGCCCTCGAAGCTGTTCATCTTCTCACGCGTCCTTGCGAGAATGTCTTCGAAATTGCCTTCAAGCTTGTTCGCAACATCATGTACGGCGCCGTCAATCCAGAACAAAGTCGACTGATCGTCACGCCTCAGGTTGTCACTGGTCTAGCCACGCTCCAGTCAGCTGTCTCGGATCTTTCACGCGCCTACATTGCCCACACGGACACCGTCATCGGAAGGGGAAACGCATCTTCACTCGAGCAATTGAACATCTCGAACCCTCTGAGCGGCGAGAACGTACTATTCGGTCAGCGTGGGCCTACTCCTGCACCCACCGTCGAGGTCCCTGCAGAGAACAAGAAGAGAAAAAGGGCTCCTCATGACAAGAATGCGCCCAAGCGCGCACTTACTCCGTTCTTTTTGTATCTGCAGACTGCACGCCAGACCATCGCGACCGAGATGGGGTCTGGCAAGACGGCCAAAGAGGTCCAAGATGAGGGTGGAAAGAGATGGCGGGAGATGACGGATGAGGACAAGAAAGTAAGTACTTCGGGTTGATTATCGTCAAAACTGCTGCTCGTACTCACTGCTTTTACCAGGAGTGGCAAGAAAGATATCTAATCAATTTTGCACGCTACAAAGCACAGATGAACTCCTACAAAGCGGGCCAAGGAATCCCGCAAATTAGTGATGTTGAAGCAAGGAGGATTTATGACGATACTAAGAAAGCTGGCAAATTACCCACTCCACCTGAACTCGAGCCTGGTCATGCCGACGAGGAAGAACATTCCGAGGAGGATTCCGAGGAAGATTCCGAAGAGTCTCCGGAGCCGGTCAAAGCACCTCCTCCCAAGCGCAGCAAGACTGTCAAAGACGCCACAGAGAAGAAGATTGCAGCCAAACAGACCCCAGTGAAGGAAGTCGAGCCTGTGGTAGCCGAACAGTCCTCCAAATCGCCCGAGAGGAAGAAGAAAGGGTCCAGGAAGAAGGATGCTAAGGCAGCCGAGGAGCCCGTGGAGTCCGAGGAGGTTGTTGCGAGTTCACCCCCTAAATCAGCAAGCCCAGAGAAGCCGAAGAAGGCGAAGGGAAAGAAACGTAAGAGCGAAGCTGCGTGAGCATGGCTTCCCAGGGATATCTATGCAATGTAGCGCGAACGAATTTGTACACATGGCTGGAGCGAGGAGCTGGCTGCTCTTCTGTGGCCACAAAGAAGAGGGATTGTATGCTATGATTGGTTTGCTCTCGGTAATTGCCTGGTGACCACTGCATTCTTTAGTTGATCAATGAAAATGCCCTGAAAACAAGCTGCTTTGCATTATTGTCCCCTCGGTCGTAAATAGAGTTCCGTTCCCTTTGGTTCTAACATTTAGCGTGTGCGACACTTTAAGAAACCTCCTTGGTATTTCCCAAACCCCTCTAGGAGTCGATAGTTAGGGTAAATACTGTAAGTATATCCTAAAGATATATATTAATTATAATACTATGTATTCAGGTAATTGAATATTAGCGCTACAGGGATTAATTTGGTAAAGACACACCCTCGACACCCAAATAATCCCTGTTGCGCTAACAGTCAACTTGCTGGGTACCACAGTACTACGTAGAGACTTAATTCAAGAAGTTAGCCCACGCTTGTCGTCCGGCCCCACCAAAGCGTGAGACGCGCAATATCCCCCCCCCTCTTTTACCATGATCCCCACCTTCGGATTGATACATGCAGACAGATCTCAAATCCCAAGGATTTCATCGCACTTTGAGAATAGCCGACGATGCATCTTGTTCCCAAAGAAGTATAGCACTCCCGCAAGGCTTATGACGGCACTCGACGCTGATAGCTTTACAGCTTGATAAGCTTGTCACGTCTCAATTGGGCCTTGTTGCGCAGCGTCGCCTTGCACGAGGAATCAAGTTAAACCATGCAGAGGCTACCGTACGACTTATCTTGCCTATCCATCTTCGAAGATGGCTAATCGCCTGCCAATCTAGGCTTTGATTGCAAACAACCTGCAAGAGGTGCATTGCCCGCGAACGCCTGCCGGTAGCATTAGTGATAACGGTTGCATGTAGCTCATCCGTGATGGCAACCACTCTGTGGCAGACCTCATGTCAATTGGCAAAACCATGCTTGGTAGACGACATGTCTTACCCTCCGTTGTCTCTTCCCTTGCCGAGCTCATGGTGGAGGGCACCTTTCCAAGCGGCACTTACTTAGTGACTGTTCATCATCCGGTCAGCTCAGATGATGGTGATCTAGAAAAAGCATTATACGGCAGCTTCCTGCCAATACCAGACAAAGACCTCTTCCCGATCCCAGACCCCAAGAAATATGACAGTCAAAGGATGCCTGGGGCGGTTATACCGGTCAAAGAAGGTAGGATTACCGTCAGAGGAGGTAGGAGAAGGATCAAACTGAAGGTTGTAAGCAAGGGGGACCGGCCCATACAGGTACAACATCCACCATTTGGCATACCATTCATGTTTAACTTGCTGACAATTATCGTAGGTCGGCTCACACTATCACTTGATCGAAGTGAATCCCCAGCTAGATTTCGATCGCCTCAAAGCCTATGGCTATTTCCTCGACATAGCAGCTGGTACTTCCGTACGGTTTGAGCCCGGAGATACCAAGACAGTCAACTGCGTGGAGATTGGAGGCAAGCGGATCATACATGGCGGCAATGGGATTGCATCAGGTCCGGTCGACTTCTCTAGGGCAGATGAGATTTTGGAAAGGTTACAGGAAGGCGATTTCGCAAATACACCCGAGCCAGCTGGAGATTGCGCTCACATCGATTCATTCACAATGACACGCGAGGGCTATGTCGGCATGTTTGGGCCTACCGTGGGCGATACCGTACGTTTAGGTGCCACAGATTTGTGGATAAAGGTTGAGATGGATCATACTGCGTATGGAGACGAGTGCACCTTTGGTGGAGGCAAGACGTTGAGAGAAGGTATGGGCCAGGCAAGTGGGCGTTCAGATGCCGAATCGTTGGATACGGTCATCTCAAATGCTCTCATTGTAGACTGGAGTGGGATTGTCAAGGCGGATATTGGTATTAAGAATGGAATCATCGTTGGGATTGGCAAAGCTGGTAATCCAGACGTAATGGACGGTGTCAATCCTGCAATGGTCTTCGGCTCATGTACAGATGTCATCGCGGGTGAGGGTATGATAGTCACAGCTGGTGGCATGGACTCGCATATTCACTTCATATGTCCCCAACAAGCACACGAAGCTGTTGCAGCGGGCATCACAACCATGCTTGGAGGAGGCACAGGTCCAAGCACAGGCACGAATGCAACAACCTGTACACCTGGAAAGGCGCACTTGAGGCAAATGCTTCAGGCCTGTGACGAACTCCCAATCAACTTTGGCGTCACGGGCAAGGGAAACGATAGCAGTCCTCGGGCTTTGCAAGAACAGTGCGTTGCAGGTGCTGCAGGCCTGAAGTTGCATGAAGATTGGGGCACGACTCCTGCCGTTATCGATACGTGTCTCAGCGTTTGTGATGAGTATGACGTCCAGTGTCTCATCCATACAGACACGCTTAACGAGTCAGGCTTTGTGGAGCAGACCGTCAAGGCCTTCAAAGATCGGACAATACATACATATCACACTGAAGGCGCTGGAGGAGGTCACGCTCCTGATATTATCTCTGTGGTTGAGCACGGCAATGTTCTCCCGAGCAGCACTAACCCTACCCGACCTTATACTCGTAACACCCTCGATGAGCATCTCGACATGCTGATGGTATGTCATCATTTGTCCAAGAATATTGCAGAAGACGTTGCCTTTGCCGAATCGCGCATCCGAGCCGAGACAATCGCTGCTGAAGATGTCCTGCACGATCTCGGCGCCATCAGCATGATGTCCTCCGACTCACAAGCCATGGGACGCTGCGGAGAGGTAATCCTCCGCACCTGGAATACAGCACATAAGAACAAAGTGCAGAGGGGCACAGTCAAGGAGGACGAAGGTACAGGAGCAGACAATTTCAGAGTCAAGAGATACATCAGCAAATACACCATCAATCCAGCCATCACGCAAGGCATGAGCCATGTGATTGGTAGTGTCGAAGTAGGCAAATTGGCCGACCTTGTCCTCTGGAAGCCCGCCAACTTTGGCACCAAGCCCACGATGGTCATCAAGAGTGGGATGATATCGCAAATGCAAATGGTAAGTTGTTGCGTTCTCGTAAGTCCCATACTGTACTAAATTGCTTCCAGGGTGACCCGAATGCCTCGATACCTACCGTAGCGCCTTTGATCATGCGCCCCATGTTCGCAGTAAGTGGCATCCGTTGACTCGCAGCTCCCAAGGGGTTCCCTGTCCCGGTTGGGAAGTGTGCTGATTGCTCGCCAGACCTTGGTCCCTCATACATCTATCACATTTGTCTCTAAAGCCTCTGTCGAGACTGGCATGATTGCGTCGTATAACCTACGTAAGCGCGTTGAAATCATTAAGGATTGTAGGAAAATCGGGAAGAAGGACATGAAGTACAATGATTCGATGCCGAAGATGAAAGTTGATCCGGAAACTTATGTGAGTACCCTATGCCCACCCGCTCGTTGTGAAACCCACTTATGCAGGATTGCAGATCGTGGAAGCGGATGGTGTCGTTTGTAAAGCGGAGCCAGCCACAGAATTGCCCTTGACGCAAGAGTACTATGTCTATTGAACGGAAGAAGAGTACAAGTAGCAAAGTTCTGAATTCGTCAACAATCTTTCGTTAACAAATAAAACCGGTTTTCGAGCTTGGTACGCATCTCACGTGTATGCTGAACAATTCTTGCCATGGACGCATTTGCTGTCCATCACCTTCTCTGTATGGGAGTTCGTGCAGTCAACAACATCAGATAGTCTTTCTAGAAGCATGCTGAGATCTTGACGCTGTCCATGGCTTATGCTCCTGTTACAGCTCAAGCTCTTCCTCGCCATGACCGTCAAACGAGGAGACTAGACCATGGTCCGTTTCCCAAATGCCACTCGAATCCTTCGCGGCTTTGTAGGCTTCCTTCCTACGTTGGACTCTGTCCGCCCCTGTTGTCCCTTGGGGATGGTGCGGCGACTGGGACTCAAATGCCTCATCCGAGATCGAGAGTTGTGTCTCTGGTCCTGATTGGCTGGCTGGGGTAGTGTGGGATATGCTGTTTGGCTCAAGCATCTCACCTAAAAGAAAGCCTCCAGCGTCATCATCAGAGCTAGAGGGACTCGCATCCGATAGCTCGATTGGTTCCGTCTGCGTCCCACACGGTAGAATTGCTTCATTTCTTCTAGCAAGTCGATTCTTCCCTGTAAGAAGGGTTACATCCTCCACCTCAAGCGGAGCCGACAGATCTGTCTTGCCTTGCTTCCGTCTCAGGTGTTCTTGGAAAGACTTTTTGATCTTATGCAGCCGCTCTCGACTTATGTTGACGCTCCCATGATGTTTGCTAGATAGATGTGAGCTAAGCCGTCGACGCTTTGCCTGCATGTTTGGCTCGCTCGGAATTCGAAGATATGGAGTGGGATCTGACGAAGATCGCTCCAAGTCTCCGAGGACAGTGTCCTCATCTTGCGACAACTGAGACTCAACACTCCCATCTCTCGAGGACTTTAAGCTTTGCGATTCGTCGCCTTTACCACCGTCCCTTTCTGATCTGCAGTTTGCTTGTCGACTTGTGAGCATTTCCATTTTGCGATCATGAGCGAATGACGTTCCTGAGCAGAAGCGACCGAAGAGATGCTCGACGCTGTCTTCTGGTCCCCAGTTCTCTTCGTCAACGGTGCATGGATAGACATCTGTGGGTTGAAACGCCTTCACCAGATCACAAAGCTCTTCATATGATGAGTGCCGCGAGTACGGAAATTCCTACACTCTCAGTCAGCGCCTTTCTTTTCAGGCGTACCGGAGGCATACTATGGTCCGCGGAAGCTCTCTTTCCATAGGTGGCAGGTCTCCCTGTTGTCTCGAGTTTTGGACCTTCAAGAACTTCTGCTCAGCGGTATTGCTGCCATCCTGGTCTGCCAACTTCGAAATATGCTGCGCAAGTTCGGTTAAGGGTATTTGACCTTCGTCCGGACGAATTGCGTTTAGTGATACCGACCGCTTCTGGGAACGCCTGGCCTGCTCAATGTAGTCTAACGTCTTCTCTCGCAGTTCACGGTTGACGACCATCTCCGAGCACACTTTTAAGAGCTTCAATACGTTGTCCTCGTCAACCAATTCAAGCTTAAGAGCCTGTACCTCCAAATCCCCACCACCCCCACCTGCACCTACTTCAGGTACGACCGTCCCTGAAGCAGAACGGGAGATTATTGGCTTAATGAAAACCACATCATTTCCGTCTAGGGCGGCACATCTCGTTTCTCGTTCGCAACTGTGGAGTCGCACATTCTGGTCGTTCGTTAGGCATCCAGCTTGATCCCTGTTCCCACATCTAAAACCAAACTATACCAAATTTAGAAGTCAGCATTATCATTAACAAAAGATGTGCAACCGTTAGTGACGCTTGTTCGGCCATGGTTGACAGGCAAATGGACGTCAAAAACGGTTGCTCCTTTGATAATGGTACCATCAAAAACATACCTAGCGCACATTCCAGAGTCAGCTTTCTAAGCAAAAGTTCGTCTCGGATAAAGAAGAAGTTCTGCTCTTGGGACACGCCTTGCAACGAAAGACAAAAGCGGAATACAGAGAAGATGGGATTGAAAGGTACGAACCAGTGCAGGACCTTCATGATTAGGATTTTTGCCAGCAGATAGATGAGCAAGAGATCCGTACAAACGACATTTGTAATCGTCCACATGTATCTAAGTCGCGTTCAGTTTTTGAATTTCTCATTGTCAGCATGATGCATCCAACCTGGGATCGCAGAGCGCTGGACAAAGCTATCCAAACATCCTCGTATCCGGGCGTCCACGCATGGAGATGGAAGACAGTTTCCTTCGGGTACATCATGACTTTGTCGAGCAGCTCCTTGAGCCCTTCTGCCTTAGTGGGAAATTTTCGGTGAAGGGCCTCTTCGCTCGCAAAAGTAGTGTCTAAATACATCATGTCCAAGTGCTTGTGGCCATGAGTGTAGGGAAGTACTATAGGGCTACGGATTAACGAATTTACCCACCAAGGTTCCGCTGCAGTAGTCGTCAGCAACACTCTCCCATCAAATCAAGTCAAACTGACATCGTATGTCACCGGTGTAGAGTATTGCTTTGGTGTCATCTTCAATGAGGAACATGACTGCTCCAGCACAATGATTTGCCTGCTATTATCAATGGAATTCGCTCAGGAGACGGCCTGGAACCTACGTCTAATAACGTAACTCGTAGAGAAACCCCTGGCTTTAGCTCGATTTCCGTCGGAGCGTTTAGGGGTATAGTCTTCTGAAACAATCGATTAGACAGCCCATCTGAATTTTCGACACTACTGACCAACAACTTTTTGAGAGACTTGTAGTCTTGTTTTCTGCAGTCTAGATAACCGTTCGCAAGATTCATACGGTGAGGCCGTTTCTCAAGGTTCAATAGAAGCTACCTTGAGAGTCAGAGGGTAATACAGCAGCCTGGGAAGCCGCACCCTGTACCTCTCGAGTAGCCGGCGAGCAGTAAACAAATGGACTCGTGAGAGAGTCCAGACCTTGAATGTGGTCGCTGTGGATATGGCTTAGAAAACATGCAAGGGGGGGGGTTCGGCCGGCAATCTCCCGAAAGTAGTCAACTAAGCCGTGTCCATTAGCAGTGAACGTGCTCGTGACTGAGACTAACATACTCCTGATGTCTGGAAATTCTACAACTAAGTCAGCATGGAATATGCGGTAGCGGACTTCAGCACCTGCCTTCGAGACAACCCTTGAAAGTGGACATATCTTCTGTCCGACTTGAAGCCCACGAACAAGAGCGGCGGTCTAGTTCGATTTAGCGAGTGGAACCAATCGAAATCCCAGAGCATTTCTTGGAGATCTTTCATTCTGGAGATGTTGGATAGATCCGATGTTGAGGTCTAGGAAAGAAGATAAAGGAAATGTCGGTGATGGACATTATGGCGATTTCACGTTACTAATCAAGACAACGAGAAGTTGTTACCGTTTTAACACAGCACAGCACCATGATATATGTGATGGCAGACAGATTCCAACGTGTCGTAACTCAACCTCTCAAGATCGAGTGTAAACGGCGATGATCAGCTGGATCTTGGCAACGTGTATCATGCAAAAACATCCATACGGCGGTCTTAGCATTGCGGGAGAAAATCAGAAAACCTCTACATAATTAATACTATAAATACTAGTATATCTTTAAAGCGTATAATTAATATCTATATATTCTATATTTAATACCCTTAAAGTTATATATAATTATATTATCCTTCTACTTTATTACTTATTACCTTTATACCTACTTATTACTATCCTACCTACTTATCGCTATTAACCTACCTACCTCCCTACGGTTTTATATACCTTACTAGAATAATTCTTATTTATAAGAGGAGGTCGCGGGATATCTATTATATAAATATAATATAAATATATATTATTAGCTACTTTAATTAAGAGGAGGACTTTAAGTAATAGAAGTATAATTAAGGTAAGTATAAATTAATATAATACCTAAAATATATTATCTAATTAAATAGTTATTATTTTAGTTATTAATATATTATAT
>JAABUK010008480.1_pt1 | contig 14396 bp, 19 predicted proteins | sample 5559141 | NCBI WGS metagenome assembly JAABUK01 (sample SAMN10711869, study PRJNA513367) | rock metagenome | isolation source: Antarctica rocks | place: Antarctica: Victoria Land, Pudding Butte nord | collected 2016-01-03
GTACTCTTCATCAAGGTGGGCCCTTCAGGCCATGTGTACATCCACCAATCACTGTTGTGCCATGCTTGGCATAGTCCAGGACCTCTTCCGAAGCAGGCTAACCTGTTGTGCATCAGGGTGTGAGGATTTATGAAGCTGAAGGCCATGGCATTGCCATGTTGGCGTGCCATCTATGGCAGCCCATTGGAACATGGTAACAGCAGAATGCTGTACCCTTGATCAGTTCCCAGTGTGTACTGCATGCATGTGCAGAAAAGCTTGCACGCGTGTGATATTTTAGCTACAACCATGTGCCTGCTGCTGCTCTGCAAGCCCTTTGCTCACTTGCATAACATAAGCTGTGTGTATGAAGGTGTGTGTGGTGTGTCTGTTTGGTGCATGCTTTCCTGATGTTCAGGTACTGATTCAGCTATGTATGCTTTGCAGAAAGCTGGTCCCAAGTTCGAGGCCACTGTACGCAATAAGGAGAAGGCCAACCCCCGTTTTGCCTTTTTGCTACCTTGGAACCAGTATCATCAATATTACAGGTAAGCTACGGGTCAAGGTCAAACCCATCGTGTCATCAGACCACTGCTGCATTGGCTTGATTGATTGCGTCCTTGATTTTTGCTGTTTAGATGTCTTTTGACTTTAGGTGATGCTGCATCATGCGAGTATTCACGTTCATCTTCCGTTTTCTCCCAGCAATGTGCTAGGCGTGTCCTTGTTCAGTGTTTGCACTTGCAGCTTGGAACAGATCCCAAGATTTGCATGCATGAGAGGCTCAGCTGCAAAGGTGTCAGCTGCATAGCCTGCCTCTGAGAAGAAGAGATTCTCAGTTGAGGCCTAACATGCATGCATATCTTTATGACTAGTCTGTTTCTTTTCAGAGGTCCAGGGAGGAACTCACCATCATTGTTTAGTTCATCAACCTAGTACAGTGTTGCAACAAGGCTTGTGTCAACTTGCCAGCTTACTCTGTGCAGGCAGCAGCTAGTGGATGTTCTAGGCCAAGCCACTGCTGATGAGGTCATAGCTCTGAGAGGGCACATGAGTCCTGAGGCATCAGCTTCTCAGCCTGATGCTGCCCTAGCAAGCCCAGCTGGCACTGCAGCAGCCATAAATGCAACTATACCTCCCCAGGCAGCACAAGAAGCTGCTGAGGATCTGCACGACCCAGCTGCAGCTGCCATTCCCCAGGATAGCAGCCTGGCACAGACACTGACATCTGCTGAGAAAGAGCACGTGTCGGCCGCCACAGCTGGCACCACAACAGACATTCCTGCTGCAGATGGGCAATCGCTTGCTGCAGTAAAGGCAGAACCGGCCGCTGCACAAGCAGGTGCTGCTGATGCTGTGGACTCCAAGGCCGCTGCCAGGATGGCTGATGCTGATGATGGTGGACATGTCAGCAGAAACGCCAGCCCGAATGCTGCTCCTCAAGCTTCAGCCAGAAGCAAGCTTGCATCCTCAGGCGTGACTGTTGTGCGCAGCAACCCCCGCTTTGCCAGCAAGCCCCTAAGGGAGGAGTCAGATGCAGTGCAGTCAGGCGATGCTCAGGAGACAGCAGCTGCTGCCAAAGGTGCAAGATCTTGTCTTCATGTGTGATGCTGCTGCAAGTCACTGGTAGAACTGCATCACCAATTGACAGTGATGGCAGGTTTTAGCACAAAAGAAACAGCGCATGCTGCACAATGCTCTCATCCTTCTTGATTCGAGCATGCCGTGCTGTGTGTTGTGATCAGCGAGTCCAGACCATATTTGTGCCTTTTCCCAATTGTGAAGTTCTATACCTAGCAATGGTCCCCAGTGCAGACTGTTCTGAGCAATGCCTGCAACTCTTTCAGCTGTCCTGCAATGTCACGTCTTCTTCCCGCAGGCAATGATGCAGCTGTACAAAGCTCAGCTGGTCAGTCCATTGAGCAGGAGGCTGTAAGCCAGCCTGTTGAGCAAGAGCAGCATGCTGCACATGCGGCGGCCCTGAGCCTTGAAGCTGTGATTGAAGCTCAGAGCGCTCTGCTTCAAGAGCGGCAGCAGCAACATCAGCCGCATATGACTGAGGAGGAGAAGAAGGCGCACAGACGCAGGTCAGATCTGTGACAGCCCACCTGTTTGTGGGTGCTGCCCATGTCCTCTGGCATCCTGATTGCAAGGGAAAGGAGAGCTGAGGCTTGTCTGCACTCCATTGAGGCTGCATGATGACTGCTCTTTCTGCATTGTCTGCGCATGTACAGTTGCTGCATGATGACTGCTCTTTCTACATTGTCTGCGCGCCTCACTGTACAGTAGCTGCACGCCTCACTGTGAAGAACAGCAGAGCCTCATACCATGAAAGGCACTTGCTGACAGGGCAGTGTCGCTGTGTTGCACACACACGCAATGACATCTTTGATCCTTGTGCACGCGCACCAGCTGACCATGACTCAGTGGTTGTGTGTCACGTACTCTGTGTGGATGTCTCTGTGATACTGCGTTGCAATGCAGTGTGCTGAAAAGCAACACTTTGTTAAATCTTGCTGCACTCAAATGTGAGTGCAGGCTCATGAGGCAGATGCTAGAAGCCAAGCAGAAGAGTGATGAAGATGCAGAGGAACAAAGACGCAAGGAGCAGCAGTTAGCACTGGCCAAGTATCGGCAAGCATTTGCAAGTGATGCTGAGGTATGTGCAACCTGTGTATGTGTGTGAGACAGGGACTGAAACATGCACGTGATCAAGAAGGCATGTGCTGCTTTCCTGCCAACTTGGTCTGGTGATGTACCAGTGTGATGTGCTGGGGCTATGCGTGTGGCAACATGTGACATAAATAGCCGAACCGCTGCAGAATTTCTGTATATCAATATATCAGGCCGCTTTTTGCACAGGCTTTGCTCCTCAAACCTTCCTGTGTCAAAAAGTTGTTGCTGTTTTCATGCGACACAAAGATTTTGTTAACTAGATGCATCAGATGTGGCATTTTGAGAACACCTGAATCATTTAAGTTATTTATTTTATTTCAGGAGGAGGTGATTCACATGAAGCTGGAAGATGATGAGGAATATGAAGCCCCAGAACCAGGGGAGATAGTTGATGAGCCAGAGGGGAAGCCAGTGTCAGGGCCAGTCCTAAGCGCCCCGCCCCCCTCCCCTTTGCCTTCTCTGGAAGCCCTCATCAGACCCAGACAAGATCTGGTGCCTCAGCAGCGTACTTTCCCACTTCCATTCTCAGTTGGGGGCAAGCCAGCTAGTCAATCCAATGATAGAGGTAACGCAAATCTGCTGAACATGCAGCCAATTTTTCCAGCGAAACCGCCGTCAACAAGCTGTGTTGGTCTCCAGTGCTGCTGTAATCTGGTATTTTGCAGTTTCACTGTGTAAGGGCTGTTGTAAGAGTCGCTCATACACGCAAAGTTTGCCTGCAAAAAAGGTGTGGACAGCATCTGAGGCATCAAAGTATAAGCTCACCAAGCTTTATATACATTGGGAGGTCTTCTGTCTCAGATCAGTCATTAAATCCTTTGCTCATCAATTCTGATGTTTTACTGTGATACTCAGGTGCCAAGCCTAGCACTGCCACTTCTTCAGATGATAATGATAGTCAACATATGGAGGGCAGGTCCAGAAAGGATAGGCATAAACATAAGCGCGCTCGTAGGCGAAGCAGAAGCTCAAGCAGTGACAGCAATGCTTCATCCAGCAGAAGCAAAGATTGCAAGCGTAAGCGGCGAAGCAGACATTATTCACGCAGCAAGAAATCAAGTGGAAAGCACAGGTCAAGGCACAAGCGACGGCGCCGATCAAGGTCGTCCAGCCATGACAGAAGTTCTTCACAATCCCCTGCAAAAAGAAGCAAACATAGGGGCAGTGACAATGCAGAGGACATGGTGGACGGCAGTGCTGATGCATTGCGGGCCAAAGTCAGAGCAATGCTAGGGCACTTGTAGACCATTGTATGCATCTGTGCAGACTTCTGCATATGTGCAAGTTCAAGTCTGAGTTGCTTGTATGCCAGGATATGAGTAGCACCCTCTGATTGCAAGAACTGTGCCATCAGCATTGGCCACATAGACGCCTGGAGGGTCCACAGGGCCTGCAAAATTTTGTGATGATCAGCTCTCTGCATGGTGGCAGTGGCCGAGGGCACGTGTCAAGCAAGCGCTCGATTGCAACTGATTTAGAGTTCACGCAGGAGCCAAAGACTTTGACACGTAGCGTCCTCTTTGAATTTCAATTTGACATCTGGCAGCGAGAATGCTCCTGGCCAAGATTTTGCGCCAATACTCTTTGCTTGTGCGTCAGCCGCCAAGAGACACCAACGTTAACGTCACATATATACAGGCTATATATTTGAAACCTTCTTGCGCTGCGAAGACTGAGCAGTTTCTGAACTAGACTGACAGACCGCCCAAGCCTGCCGCGCGCAAGCCAGGATGCTGCTCAGCACGTTGAGCTCATTGACAGCCGTGTTGTTGCTTAGCGCACAGCTGCTGCCGGCGACCGCCAGTATGACAGCCGTAGACGTCGAGATGCGAGATATCACAGCGAAGGACTTCAAGGCTCTTGCTCTAGCAGCTTCCTCGCCGCATGGCAGCAAGCGTGCCCTGCTACAAAGCACAGCTTTTAGCCAGGACTTCTTCAACATTCTGGAACCCATACTGGTTGGAAACACAGGTGAGGCTATGTGCACCGTAGCTACCAGTGCTTCTGCCACCATGTGTTCCGCTTAAGCTTGATGCCGTGCGCACTTCATATCTGGCTGCCACAGTGGTAATTCGAACGCGCACGTTCGTGTAGATGGCGCATCGCAAGCCATCGCGACAGCAAGCGCAGCAGGCGATACCACAGCCATTGCCAACGCCTTCTCGTTATCGTTTGCCTTCGGCTATGCCGTTCCTGCGGCCTATGCAGCGGCCGCTGCAATACAACTCGGGAGCCCCAACACCTGCAACAATTATGCTGCAGCAGCATACATATCTGCTTTGACCAACGCCATCGCCATATCCAATACTGAAGCAGCAGCTCAGGCCATCTATGCTGCATTTACTTTGGGATGGTAAGAGTCTTACAGAGTCTTGGCCTTGATGAACTGTCTGTGTATGCTTGCACCCTTAGCAGTCTGCGATGGTCAACTGGCCAAAGTGCAACAAATAGCAGCATTCATCTGGCCTGTCATCGCAAATTTTGGTGACACTTCACTCTGAGTCAGTCGGCAGAAGAACAGTATTTATTGACCTGCTTCTGTTTGCTGCAGTTCAATCTCCAACACTGCAGCACTGGCTGTGGCTAATGCAATAGCAGACAATGGCTGTGGCCAAGTGCAAGGCATCCTCACAAGTAAGTGCGATATGCTTGCCCAAAACACTGCTCCTTCCATATTTCTATGGTAATACTACTGGCAACAAAAAAAGTGCACGGCAGTGATTGTTACGTTGGCATGCATACATTTGCTGGTCAATACATGTACAGCTAGATACAGAGACCTTTACAAGCTCACATCTGTGCATGGCTGTCTAGAGATCTCTGTGCATGCATGTCTTTGCAAGCGTTGCTGCTGTTGTGCGATGCCTTCCTATGCCAGAGCAACTTGTGCAAAAGCTTACAGTGCTTGTATCACACAGTGTCTCTGCTGCAAGTGGCTGTGTCACACACAGCGTCCATGCAGTGTCAGTTACTGTGTCAGTGCCACACAGTTGGAGAGGTACAGAATGAATGCCTTGCAATTGAAACACTAGTCAACCACCTTGGTGACAATCTTGCTGGCAAAGTGTTTGTTAACACAGGCGACTGTATGCCTGCCATTCCTGCATCTGCAAACAGTGTCCCTGCTTCATAGCGCATTGAAGTACTGCATTGGCATGCTGCAGGAGCCCAGAGTATTGCCTACTATGCCGGAGAGAGCAGTACCTTTGCCTTTGCAGCAGCTCAGGCTGACAGCATCAGCACTTGTCTTCTAGCAGCTTCTACGTCAGCTGACTCAACTGTACAGGTCAGTATCTGCACTGCTTTGGCATGATGCCATTGTATGCATTGCCAAAAGGGCAATCATAAGCCACATCGTGGTTCACATGGCAACCTTTTGCTGAGCTGTTTGTGCTCAATGCTGCACTGCTCATACTACAGAACAGGTAAGAACCTGCATGCTGTTTGACTGACTGTGCCAGCAAACCCTCTGTGACCTTTATCACATATGCATTTGTTGGTTTGGACACATATCACATAACCAGGCACTGCAGCAGGACTCCGCCCATCATGACTTTAACAGTCGTGATGGGTGGTATCCTGAACAACAGTTGTTCAGAAACCAACAACTGTGACCAACTTTGCGTCACACTTGAGCAGCCTGGTCAAACCCATTGTGATCAACTTGCGTGTGTGCTTCACAGGCGCTTGCCACAGCTCTGGCTGCAGGCAATGCACAAGCAGCTGGACAGGCATATGCAGCAGCCCTGCAGAAGGGAGGCAGTGCAGCAGCAGCTGCTACCACAGTCATTGCAACCGCCATTGCTACTGCCAATTGTAACGGCGTCATCAGCACTGCAATTGCAAGTAAGCCCTGTTATCATTGTTTCTGATGCACAGTTGTTCAAACCAGGTGTACTTATTGAAGCATACACCATCAGTGATGCACGATTGCTGCAGTTTGCATTCAGCATATCTTATGTATAATCATGCTACGGCCAGAAGAAAGAAAGACTTACAGAGCCTCTTTTCGACACATGCATGTGTCATACCAGGCATTGTTGCATGGTTGGAACACACAATTGCCTGCCTGGATGCTGCATGAGTGTTGATTCTGTGGGAGGTAGGGAAGAGGCTCCAAACAGGCCAAATTGTCTGCTTTCCTAGCCAAGCTTGCTGTGCTTGCCTTGATATGTCTGGTTGATGTGCAGCTGCCAAGGCAACTGCATCTGGACCCTTTGCAACAGCGAGCGCAAATGCCAAGGCTGTGGCCACATGCGCTGCCAGCCCTGTTATTGCTCCAGGTCAGTCTTATCATCTCCCTTCGTACATCAGCTGGCTAGCGCTGTGCTGTGCGATGAAAGATTGTGATCATGTGCAAGGGTATTCTGACCACACAAGCCTGTGATTGAATTGATTGCACCGCATGCCCAACTGCATGACCACACAGGCTCATGCAGTGCTTGCTTGGCAGTGGTTATTCCTCTAGTCAACATTGTCTGCACCCTGCTGTCCATAGAAAATGCTGCTATCCCTTGATGCTGTGCTGTGCTGTGCTGTGCTGTGCTGTGCTGTGCTGTGCTGTGCTGTGCTGTGCTGTGCTGTGCTGTGCTGTGCTGTGCTGTGCTGTGACACCCAAGTTGGCCGCTGCAGGTGCTCCTGCTGCACCAGCCAGTGCAGCCACACAGGTCATTCCCATTGTGTCTGCACCTGCTTCAACCTCCAGCGCCTCTGCTAGTGCTGGTAAGCTGACTTGCTGACCACTCAACAACCTTTGTGTTACTTGCTGTGAGAAAGTATACTGCGCAACTGCAATCTTTGGAGGGATGTGCTGCAGCTGGTTTGTGCAGTTGCTTTTAATATGCTGCGTTGCTGCTATGCTTGGGACAACATTGCAGCTGTTGTACTCGTATGGCTGCACTGTGTTGCAGCCCTGATTTGAGCAAGTCTTAATGCGTGCAAGCTGTGCTTGTTGAGTCTGCTGTGACTAAGTGTTAGTGCTGCAAGGTACAGGTTGCACATCAAGAAGGCATCACGGGTTGGAGTGATGCCCTGAGATTGCAATCAACACAATGTCATGGTTTCTGTTGTCTTTCAAGGTTTCTAGGCATGATCACATCAGGCCAAACAATGGATATGTAATGCGCACTATGGGTACAACTGCAGCGTCTGCTGCTGTCCTTTCATTACTGACTTTGTTGTATTTGGGACTGCAGAGGCAACAACACTGTTCCAGAATGCATCCCCTGCACCCCCCTTGGCCCCAGGAGGTGCCCCACCCCCCAAGGTACGCATTTGTCTTCCTTCACAGCATAAAATCTCTCTGTGTCACACCCCACCCAAGTGTTCCAATCTGTGAGTTGGACAATCTTTGCATTTGCATCTCCCAGGCCATGCATTGGATAATATTTTCAATGCTCTAGCAGCACGCCTCTGTTTCAGCATTCTGAAAGTGCATCTGATGACTTGCTGACTGACTTTCTAGTAAGACCGGTTGTCTTTGTGTATTATTGCAATGATCAAATACAGCGGTAAAGCATACATGGCTGATGTTTGCAGAGTGATGTTCCAGTGCCATCAACTCCACCCGGTACAACTCCTGGCAGATCTCCTGTAGTGCCCCTTGCCCCTGCCACTGGCAGCCCTACTGCCCTGGCCCCTGCCCCATCCTCCGCATCATCCAGCCCTGGGGCATCTGGCAGCAGCCTTGCCCAGGCCCCAGCAACACTCACTCCCACCAACTCAGTGTCTGGTCCCACACCCGGTGCTAGCAGTGGCAGCAACTCAGCTGGTGCAGTGCCTCCTAGCACTGGCGGTGGCAGCAGTGGCAGTGGCAGCGCAAACGGCTCCAGCCCTAGCTCTAGCGGTGGCAATGGCTTTGCCAGTGGACCAAGCCCCAGCTCTGTTGGTGGTGGTGGAGGTGCCACAAGTACACCTGGCAGCAATGAGCCCTCAGCACCTGCTCCGGCACCTGGTGACTCATCAAGTGTGATGTCAGACAGTGGAGCTGAGCCCACCCCTCCTACCCCTACCCCTACTCCTACCTCTGGATCTGCTCCTAGTCTGTATTCCAGCCTCAATGCCAGTCCTGAATCCAGCCCCAGCTATAGCCCAAGCTACAGCAGTCCAAACTATAGTCCCAGCTACACTCCAAGTCCCACTTATGACTCCAGTTCTGAACAAAGTCCTACTTACAGTCCAAGCTACAATGCTAGCCACATGTACAGCCCTCAATACACTCCTAGCCCTAGCTACAATCAAGATTACAGTCCAAACCCTGAGTCAAGCCCTACTCCTAGCCCTAGCTACAGTCAAAATTACAGTCCAAGTCCTGAGTCAAGCCCTACTCCTAGCCCTAGTTACAATCAAAATTACAGTCCAAGCCCTGAGTCAAGCCCCACTCCCAGCCCTACTGGAAGTCCGACATATACTCCCAGTCCTACCAGCAGTCCAAGCCCAGCGCAAGCACCATATGGGGGTTAGTGAGAATCTGACCAAGCGGGTTGTACATAGCAAGGTCCCTTTCTTACTATATATAAAGCCTCGACGTTAAGCCCATCTATCAGCCTAGTCAGCCAGTGATCTGTGCAACTATCAAACCCTAGCGGTTGAGTTCCCTCAACGTTGTTTCTAATATCGTAGTCTTGCAGAGTAGCAAGGCTTGAAATGCATTCAGCATTGGAATGTTTCCCATGTTCATTTTTGGATGTGCTCAGGTGGTGCGCACTGACTCTCCAGCCTGGAAACTGACTGGTACTACCAGCCAGTAGAATTGTCATTAAATTGACCATTCAATGCAGTGTGTCAACGTTGCAATGGAGCTTTTAAATATCCACTCTACTTCATTCAAAGTTCACTGCTAGAGTCACCTGTAGATGCATGATATGAATACCGAGAGTTGCTCAAACTCAAGCTGTAGCTTAACTGCTGCCGTAAGCTTCTTGAAGGCAGTGCAGGGTCTCCCAAAGGGGCAAAGTCAAGGTATTGAAGAGTCAGCAGCTCAACACTCCTAGACTTTGCACCTAATTTTGTTTGTGCTGCATCTCCTGCCAAAGTCTTGCCAACCACTAAACTAGCTGCATGTCTCATAGGGTGCACATCTCTTCTGGATGCTTGCCACAAAAGCTCCATCAAAGTCTTCAGCATTGCCAAGAAAGAAGCAACAATTGCTGCCACAAAGAGGTTGTCAGACAAGAAAATACCGTGAATGAGACTGTTGCCTAAGGAAAACAAAACAGAGTTCAAAATGACTGTGGGCAGACTCTGTAAACAAGCAGCTATCAAGTTGTGCATGCCTGCATAGTTTTCAAGATCTACCCAACTCAGGCCAACATAGTTGACGCTGTCCAAGCAGCAGTGCAATCTGGAAGCAAAAACAAATCTGTGATGCAACCATTGAAGCCCAGGAGGACCCACAACACGCTTTGTCAACATGAATACCTGCCTTATAAATGTACCAGTACCCAGAAGCAACACTACAGGGATCATCAGTGGGCTGCACAGCAGAGACAATGTCCCTACTAGAAATGACAAGCGTACGCCAGTTTCAGACAGGCCATACTGCAAGTCAAATAGCCTGTAGATACCGTGAAAGGCAACAATCACGCCAGTTATTGCAAAATGAACCAGGAAAATGGCTGTAAGTGCAGCAGCAGGCCACTTGCCCCACACCTGAGCCAACACAATTATGCTTGTAATCAAGTCATAGTAGTAAAAGGCAAGACCACCTAGCCCATTGCTCACCTCATACAAAGCCTCGAAAGCTTGACAAACATGCAGCACATGCCGCCACAGTACAGAGTGGACTGAGCCATGCAGCTGACGCCCTTGTAGGCACACATAGACGCCCAAAACAAACAAGCAGCTCCCCAGAAAACTCAGCCAAACACTGAGCAAAACATGGCTTGAGTCATCATTTGCGCAGATGTCCTTCACAGAGGTCAATTGGTTGTTGGTGTCTTGCACAAGGTATCCAAGTGTCCACTGACTCACAGCTGTGTCTTCTTGCAGCCAGGAAGAAATGTTGACGTCATCAAAGTCGTCATCGACATTGTAATTGAAGTTGTTCTCATAACTCTCCCATTTATGTCGTGCAACTGGCAACAGCTTTGCTTGTTGACCTGTGACATCCAAGTCATACAGGTTCATTTGCAGGCACAACTGCTGTCTCCAGCGTGTCAAATCCACTGACCTTGGCCAAACTTCACCCACATCCAGAACAGAAACATGCGACAAAAGGTTTCCCTCTTGGAGCCAAGATAGAGGCACTGTTCCTGTCATTTGGTTGTCACCCAAGTCCAATAGTGTCAACTTACTCAGGGTACCTTGAACATCTGGTAGGCTGCCAGAAATGTGGTTGCTTGACAATGATGCTGCTTGCAGAGGAGCTGAGCTGCTCCAAAACATGTCCAAGCTTCCATTAAGTTTGCATTCGTTTAGGTCTAGACCAGCTAAAGCTGAATTGTTGAAAGCAGGAATGCTCCCTTGTAGATTGGAGCTGCCAAGATTCAATAACTGCAAATGTGGCAAATACTGAGAGAAACCCCAGCTGGCAGGTATGGTGCCGCCAATGGAGGTGTTAACTATGACCATTTCATGTAAATTGGGAAATGCACCAAGGGAAGCCCAAGACTCTCGCAGAGTTCCTGCCAGTTGTAAAGTGTCTTCAAAACACAAAACCTGGAGCTTTTGGAAGCCATGTGGGCTGCCCCAATCAGCAGGCAGGCCCCCCGTGACATTTGTCGAAGAAATTTCCAGGTACGACAACTGCTCGAAAGCACCAGGTGAACCCCATGCTGCTGGCAGTTCACCAGAGAATGAGTTGTTGCTCAGGGTCAACTGTTGCAGCTGCTATATTGATGCCAACCCAACAGGTAATGCGCCGGTGAAGCTGTTGTAAGACACATCAAGTGTTTGCAGAAGGCTTGGCCAGGACGTTCCAGGAGACAGCACGCCAGAAAATAAGTTGGAAGACACATCCAGTGACAACAGCATTGGTGGCCAACTGATTGGGAGAGTGCCTGTCAGTTGACATGCGCTCAGGTCAAGGTAGGTCAATGCTCTGAAGGCACCTGGTTGATACCAAGATGCCGGCACTGGTCCTGCAGCAAAAGATAAGATGGCTTGCTTCCAAGCTTTGACAGTGTGCACAACCCATGTCGAGGTCATTGCTGCCTGCCTGGTTGACATTACAGCATTTGAGCATGAGCTGCAATAGCATAAGAAGCAGATTTGTCATCAAATGACAGCCACTGTGTGACATAAGAAGCAGATGTGTCATCAGACGATAGCCACTGTGTGACACACAAAGCAGATGTGTCATCAAACGACAGCCACTGTGTGACACACAAAGCAGATATGTCATCATAACAGCCACTGTGTGACACACAAAGCAGCCAAGAGTGGGCATGGTCTTTGTCATGTGAGCACATGATCTTTAGTGACTGCTCACTCATAGCATCAGTTGAAGATTGGCCAAAGACTGTCAAGTATGTGCATGCCGGTTCACATGGACAGCAGGTGCACTCTGTACACGATCATCATGGCATGGTCCAGATACTGATAAGGTGAGTGTGTGGTACAACTGTGTGTACCTGTAAAGGAGCCTCCAAGGATCAAATACTGCAGGCTTTCGAAGGCGTCTGGGTGACCCCATTCTGGTGGCAGGGATCCTGACAATGATGTGCTGTCAAGTGCACTTAGGCCAATCATCAAGGAGTTGAGGTCCGGAAAGGATCCGTTGTTTGCCCATGCAGTTGGCAGCCTGCCCGTTTGGAAGGGCAGATCAGCCAGAGTGAGGTCTGTCAAAAGGGGAAATGCTTCAGCACCAGCCCAGCTATCTGGTAGCTTGCCTGCAAACATCAGCAACATGCTCAGATGCACACACACATACACACCAGCAAGCCCAAATATAGCGCTGAGCCAATGTTGGCAACCAGACAGCTGCATCAGCTAGAGGTTGCAACTGCAAGTCTGTGCCTTCACGTTGCTCTTGCTTTACTCACCTTGAACGCATGGAGCCATGTGAGAAGATCAAAGAAGTCTGTCATGACTGATCAGCTCTGCTGCATCTGCCAGGAGTCATGCTAATCTAATCACAGAGTTCATGGTTGCTGGCTGGCTTGCAACACTTTCATCAGTCTTAATGACTGCAGTATGTTGACGTACTGCAGTTGAAACATGGACAGGAGCGAGGGGAGGGGGGGGGGGGGCACAATGTATGAGACTAGGTGGAAGGTGGGTGGAGGTAGATCAGAGAGTATCAGCAAGGCCTTTTGGGTTGTGCATTGTATCGCAGTTTACCAACAGCAGTAAAGTGTCTCTGTGTGTGTACAAAATACATGCCACTGACTATTTAAATGTGTTGCGCACATGCAAGCACACCAGCAAATGGTGCTTGGACCAATTGTTGCTTTCTGCCAGCTGTTGTGAGTGTGGTCTCTCAACATACATTTCAGCAGCTGTAAGGCTTGAAATCAGAGCCCTACAAGCCAAGGCTGCACACTGATGTGGCAAGCATGCAAAAGCACAACTTCACAATGACTACAAGACTGCAGCTTGCAGAAGCCTACCCGTGATGCTCAGGTTGGTTATACTCTATGATGTCAGCATTGGGAATGCTGTTGGGCTGCTCCATGCCTTTGGCAAGGTACCTGCCAAGGATGCCACTCCAGATGAAAGGGAAGGCCCCAGGGCTAAGGAATCCAACACAGGGAAGGAGCCATTGTTACCCCAGGATGGGGGCAAGGTGCCGAACAAATTGGACAGATCCAAAGTGAGGCTTGTCAGTGCTGGAAAATATCCTGGGTCTGCCCAGGATTCTGGCAATGTACCTGCCAGAGGAAGTGTGTCAGTGGGTATTGTGTGATGCATGTATGGTGTCATGCTACAGAATGCATGTGAGCACAAGGGGACAGCTGTGCTTGATGCGAGCGGCAGTTGCACATCTTACAGCATTGACTCCAGGCATCCTCTTTCAATGTAAAGCATGCAGTGTCAGGAGGTCATGTTTGACTGACTGTTCAGGCGCCCCATTTCATCTCAGCAAGTGCAATGCCATGATGTTGCTACTGAAAATGCATGTGTGTGCAACAAACTTTTCATCATCATCATCAACTGATGTTATTGACAAGTGGCTGAGCATGACTTGCCAATTTGCCAAGACACACCTGAGATACTGCAGTTTGTGAGAGTCAGCATTGACAAGTTCTGGAACACATTTGAGCCGCCCCACTCTGGCGGGAGAGTACCAGAGAAATTGCTGTTGGCTAGTTCCAAGTGCACCAAACCCGAGAGTGTGTCATTAGAACCCCAACTGGCTGGGAGGGTCCCATTCAGGAGAGACCCCCCTAGTTTGAGGGAGGACAGGGCAGGAAAGCTGCCAGCCTCACCCCATGCAGATGGTATTGTACCTACGCAAATGGGCATCTGTTATAGTGTTTGCAGCTGCCTGTGGAACATATTCTGGGTCAGACATCAGGGTGTGTACATGGTATGGACACGTCCCAGTTTGCTGGTGCATATACTTGACTGAAGTGTCTGCCAAGCATGCTAATGAGGGTGCCGCATATGCGTGCTAGGCACATGTGTATATACAGTGTCACCTGCAATGTTGATGTGATTGAGATGTAGCACTTTGAGTTGCTGGAACGCCCCACTTTGGCCCCATGCTGCTGGGAGTGAGCCTGACAGCTGCGTCATGCTGAAGTCCATTGTCTGAAGCTGAGGGAACGCCATGTCTTGTGCCCAACTGCTTGGCAAAG
>JAABUK010008481.1_pt1 | contig 14396 bp, 14 predicted proteins | sample 5559141 | NCBI WGS metagenome assembly JAABUK01 (sample SAMN10711869, study PRJNA513367) | rock metagenome | isolation source: Antarctica rocks | place: Antarctica: Victoria Land, Pudding Butte nord | collected 2016-01-03
ACTGGCCTTCAACAACACATCAGGTGAATACTTATTGAATGTGCCTAAGATACCAGGTCTCCACACCCAACGAACGATCTAGAACCTCGAGCCTCGCGCCCAGACTATCCTATCGACATGACAGCATCGATGGACCGGCGCGCTCGCCATACATCATAGCTACCGACTAGTCTTCCCACAGGACGATAATGATAAAAACAAACTCCATTCCTTTGATCGCTCGAATATCGACGCCAATGAAGGACTCTGGCGAATGGCAGGGTGACTATGTTCCCGTCCCACGCCCAAGCTTCCAGTAGTGCTTCGATAGGAACGATGTCTCAACGCCCAAAATTCCATCGTCATCTGGTCAATAGCGTCCTTCGAGCGTTGTGCGAGGAACAGACCAAGCGTTTTCTAGGATTCCCTGTCATCATGCTTTGGTCCTCTGGTGCTCTCAAGAAAGAACGGACACGGTACATGCCGACGATCGATAAGATTAGATGCCTTATTGGTTACTGGCTGACTCAAAACTGTAATTGGCCGTACCACTGTGGCGCACTCTGAAGCACGCTAATCCCGTGCTGCCCGTCCCGCCAAGGCGCCAGCAGTCAAAACTCGCTTACAATTGCGGAGGGTGGAAAGGCGTCAAAGAGGAATTGGTCTGTGCCGCTGTGCGATTTCCCAGTTTCCAGGCAAAAGCACTCGAGAATAGAGTACGGACAAACTAACGCGTTCAGCTAGATGCGCTACTAAGGAAAGAAGAGCGAATCAACACGCTTGTGTTACGCGAACCCTCATATGCCCTGCAATTGCTGATATGATCGACCTCGTGACAGCCCGCCATACCGTCCAGCAGTTAGTTACTTACCTTGACCCCGGATTTCTACTGCAGAACGATACCTCACATGCAGGTACCGACGCATCCACGACGCCAGAACATGCAGGTACAGCGCTCCACGTGCCATATAAAGTAGTTCAACAATACGAAATTGCGAACATCCACCGCCATTGTTGGGGTCGGAAAGCTGTGATTGGCATTTTCCAGAGGCGAAGTGACCTCTCGTCGCGGGGGCATTGAGCTAACTGGCCCTGGAAGTAATGCCGATCATGAACTTTGTGGTGATCCTGATAATCAGCTGCAGCATACCAACAGTAAAAGAAAGAGATTAAATGAAGCGTCTCGCTCCGTGTTCTCTCCTTCCACTGCAACCGATTGCCTATCCATCTGGACTTTTATATTGCCCCGCTCTCCGTTCAGAGATCTCTATCCCAGATGTATTCTTCCACATTTCTCCTCTCTTTACTTACTGCAGGCTCTACACTTGTGTCAGCCTTCCCTGCCAATTCCGAGGCGGCTACTTCTCTCGATATCCTGACTGGCCGCGCAATCGGCTCAGCATGCTCAACTCCTGTATTTCGTTCCTGTCCGCTGCATTTTCAACGCTAGTATTGACCTCAAAACGCAGTACGGATCTGGGACCTGCAAGTCAACCTCTAGCTGCACCACGAATGGCTTCAACTTGGCTGGCTACTGCCCCAACGACCCAACTAGCGTGGAGTGCTGTGTTGAAAAGACATGCAGCACATCTACCGGCTCTGGTGTCTGCATGAATACCGCGGATACATGTGGTGGTCATTTTGTTTCTGGCGCTTGCCCCGGCCCAAGCACCGTGCAGGTAAGGCTCTTTGAACCTACTTTTTTTGGTGTATTCACACGTGACGTTCGGATAGTGCTGCGCCGCGGCAAAATGCTCCACATCCTCTGGCTCAGGTACTTGTCAAAACACTGGTACAGCATGCGGCGGCAAGTACATCGCCGGGTCTTGCCCAGGCCCTAGCAGTATCCAGGTAATTCGGTCTACTCCTTCTAGAGACTCATGTCCATAACGATCCTAGTGCTGTGTCCCGCAAACGACGACGACAAAATGTTCCACAGCTGATGGCGCTGGTGTCTGTCAAAACACTGCCACTGCATGCAATGGCGGTCACTATGTTGCCGGTGCTTGTCCAGGCCCAAGCAATATCGAGGTAGCCTTGTGCCCCATCAAGCCGACTCATCTGCCACTTTTCAAACCTTGAGCGCTTTGAGCTTCTTCGCGTTCCCATACTAACGAACTTCGTAGTGTTGCGTAGCAGGATCCCCACCGCCGCCGCCACCGCCTCCACCGCCACCGCCACCAGGTGAGCTCAAGGGTTGTGACATTTCGTCCGCGCCGTCAAGCAGCTTCTACAGCTGCGCCAAATCAGGTGGTCTCCAAAAGATTGTGGCCCGTGGCTACTCGCAGTCTTGTGGCTCGGTAAGTCTGAAACTCCTCCATGGCTACCAGAACATGCTCATCTGACTTCTTCTCAAGGGAGGTGCGGTTGACAACACCATGGTAACCGTCTACAAAGCCGCCAAAGCCGCCGGCATCCCCAGCTTCGACGCCTACATGTACCCCTGTAAACCCTCCCCACCCTAACTTCTCTTACCCACTCTCAATTTCCCTAACCCCCTAATAGGCACCGGCAGCTCCAACGGGGTCGCCTGCAAGCCTATCCAAACCCAGCTCAACGAATTCCTTGCCGCCATCGACTCCAACGCCATCTCCGTCAACTACCTCTGGTTCGACATCGAGCCCACCAGCACCGCGGGCGGCAACCCGTGTAACTCGTGGCAGCTGGGCGCGGCCGGTAACGAGGCGCTCGCGAAGCAGTGGGTTGCGGCGCTGAAGGCAAGCGGCAGGAAGTGGGGGATCTATGCTAATGCGTGGGTTGTCTCTTGTCTTTTGGTTCGTTGAAGGGGTTTGAGCACGGTGATACTGATGTGGGAATCACCTACAGCGGACAATGGACGTCAATGTTTGCCAGCATGTCCACCGACATCGGCTCCGATCTGCCACTCTGGGCCGTCCAGGATGATTTCAAACCCGGGGTGGCGACTACTACGAGGTTCATGGGGGGGTGGACCAAGGCGTTTGCAAAGCAGTACAATTTGGGTGAGTTTGTGTACGAGATCGTTGGTTGGTTGGGGGTTGGTGAGAATATGGGTGGATGAGATGCTAACGTGTTTGGGGGGGAGTAGGTACGACGCTGTGTGGGGCTTCGGTTGACTTGGATTCTTTCAGTGCGTAAGAGGGTCCGGCGAGAACCGAGGGCGGGCGGTTGATGGAGGGTGGGAATTAGGTTGGCGGTACATAAACCTGATCGGGGGTGAGATGTGGATGCTTCCGGGTGCTACCGCAACATAATGGCGGAATGTATGTAGTGGCTATGTATACTAAAATATTATTGGAAACCAGGACAGACGAATCTCGAGGAAATTGTTCATTCTCCACGAATCCGGAGATGTTAGACAAAAGCAACCCTCTCATCAAGCACGCATCCCCTCTCCCCACCACCAACACTGCCCCCCATAACAACTGGCCCACCCCCATCTATCTCACACGCGCATTCATCGAGCTGAAGGTGCAATTGCACCAGAAGTGTCTAAACCTGTAGGCGAGACGCCATCAGGTTGTGGTGGGTTGGAACGTGATTGCTGCTTTGATTTTAACTGTTAAGTGTGAAGGATGAGTGAAGGGAGGGATGAGGTAAGGTGGAGAGGTTCGATGATGTACTCAAGCAATTTTATCCCCAATCCAAGAAACTGCACTAGATCAGTAGGGAACAGAAGGGAAAAGGTTGCGTGTGTTGTTGGTATTGCATTAGAATCAAGGAGTAGGTAGGAGTCGAGAAACTGGGCTGAGTTTGCGCATACGGAGGGAGTGCCGAATATTACCCGCCGCCCACGAGAACACACTCGCCGCCCACGGAGCTGCTTTTCCCCGAGCAACCGCCGCCCACGGAATCGCTTTGCACGTAGCCGCCGTGCACGAGGACACTCGCCGTCCACGGAGCCGCCGTCCTCGAGAAGCCGCCGGTCACGAAGACTGGGCTCCACTGATCAAAACGTCGCGCAACGACTTAAGTTGATTTGGGTGCAGTGATGGGTTAAATTCCTTCCAAGGAAAATCTTGATGGGTTGAGTGACCCACTGAATTGGTTGAACTTGAGTTGGGTAATGGGTTGGGTTTTTACTATTTACCGAGGGAACTCATTTGGCAAATATATATACTAATAATTGTCAGTGTAAGAGATGGGATAAATGGGGGGCGGGGGGCAAAAAGGATAGGGGTGATTCGAAGCGTGAAGCGAATTTCCCTACCTACTACCAGAATGACTATCATAACTCCCTATCAGCCTTCCTACCCATCCTTTCTACCTACCGCCCTATTCACCTTCCTCTATGTATCAAAACACGCGTCAGTCAGGTTCGTAACACGCGTCGAGCAGTGATCAAATAAGTGCTTCTAAAAGTGCTTCAAAAGCAAACATTAAACATGATTCACTTGCCCATCAAATTTAGTTCATGTATGTCAGCAAGCAGTTTCAGCTTTTTGATCGATTTAATTAGAATTAACTCTCTATCAAACATCTGACATAGCTTTCTACATGACTTTCTATCTTCGTCACCCAGTCCAGAACCCAACCTGTTGCGCGGCATACACTAATCAATATCATATCACAAATGATCCCTTCTCCAGCAGGTCATGTCAGACTCAGTAGAACCTCGACTATTATTAGGGTGCTTTGACTCGCAGTCTAAGCGGTCTCCTTAGTGTGACGTAAAGATAAGCGTCAGACGCGAGTGGGACCCTACAGGGCTGGTAGAGGAGGGCCCGGAATGAGTGAAAATGGGACCGGGGCATTAATTGAGACTATGGCAGCTGAAGCCGAAGCGAGCTATAATGCACGTGAAATGGGTGATCATGGCCAGAAGAGCTGCTGCTAGATTATGGTATTGAAGGTCTTGCAGGTCGCTGGGAAAGTCGCTAGCATAAGTCGCTAGCAGGAGTCGCTAGCAGGAGTCGCTAGGGCAGGCAGAGGAAGTCGCTTATTCGCTAAGGTCGCTAGAGCTCGGAGATGTCGCTAGCATAAGTCGCTCGGGTAGGAGTAGTCGTGCGTTCATCGCTAAGACTCGAAGAAATCGTGTACTGCGCTAAAGGATGCCGGCAATCGCGCATCGCAGCAGCGACTCTGTGTTTTCATATTTGACTGGTATGAGAACATCGTGGGATGGAAGGCAAAATTCATCAACCAGCCTACGTGGTTACGAATTCGAACTTTCTCATCTCGGCACAATGCAGGGGCGGATCTCTAACGCGGGATTCTCGACCTTTGGCTACCGTGAAACATTGACTGTTTTGGGCGGCTTCAAAAAGATATGACACTATAGTGCTGAGATGTAGGTCAAGCTTCTCGTGTTCTGTAATTCTTCTTGTCAGTTTCAAAGCTGTACTTTAGTACGGACCCCACACCTCGCTTAGAGGAAAGTATTGCCTGAGCCGCACTCGAAACATTCCGCTATTTACCACGTTCATGTTTCAAGTCCGATGGTGGGGCGGCACAGCACGGGCAGTTCATTATTTTCACTTTTCTAAAGCGTTATCAGATGTCGAGTTTGAGAATTGCATGCTTCTGGCTTCAGTGGTTATTCGATGACCTGCTTTTCGTATATTCATTATAATTAGTACCATTTGCGAAGTTTTGGTAAAGCTTCGCCAAAGGTTTATCTTACGTTCGTTTGCTAAAAAGGGCCTTGTTCTTCGTTATGCTTGCATCTGATCTTTCCGTATCTGTATCCCTGTCTTTCTCATTGGTAACATAAGTAGCTCTGGTGGTGTACTTGTGCGAGAGGGCCGAAAATCGCAGGGCACGTGACTAGCATACCTGGACCGTAAGAGGGTGGCCTAGATGGTCGGAGCAATGTTAGGGGTATCTTCGATGAAGCTGGTTCTTACGTCAACACTCGGGAGCTATCCACTGCCTTTCATACTATGATCTACAGATGTGACCCGCTGCTTGGCCTCACGTTTCCAATCCAACGAGCCATCATCTTGCGCGAGACCCGTTCATTGAGCAATGAAGCTGTTCACTTCCACTTCTGCCATAGCTACATACGTCCGTCATGCCCCCCACGCAGAAATGCTACACGGGAGCCTCCGTCCACAAGGGGTACAACTACATTGGGCGGGTCAATAGCGTTTCGAGCTAACCAAAACCGAAGCGAGGGTTCCCCATATAAGTCCTCTCAACCACATCATTCCACCTCACGCTCTCTGGCAAAGAAACAACCCTCGTCCTCCACTCTCATCCCAACACGATCATTCCCACAAAACCACCACGGAACCAACTACAAACCCCTTGAACCCCCAAACCTCTAATCCAACACCACCACCACCACCACCACACAAACAAAAACAATGCACCCCACCCACCTCCTCCTCCAGCCCCTCGCCCTCGCCATCCCCCTCCCCACGCCCCAATCCTTCAACCCCGCCCAAATCACCGGCCTCCTCTCCAGCATCTTCGGCAGCATCGGCCCCATCATCAGCTCCGCCGGGGGCATTGCAAAATCCGCTGGTGTCGGCAACGGTGGCACCGGCAATGGTGCTAGCGCGAATACGCAGACGGGTGGGGGCGGGCAGAGGGGCGCGGGGTTGGCTGGTGGATTGGGGGGCTTGGTTCCTGGGATGGGTTAAGGGGGACGACGAAGATAGGGAAGGGAAAGAGGAAGGGGAAGCAGAAGCGGAAAGGGTGAGGGAGTAAGGTATTGAGGCACTCCTGATAGTGTTGTGAGGTGTAAGAATTATGATGAGGATGAAAACTGAACCCGATAGTAATATATCTCCAGTTCCTTGAGTTTCAATGTGTATATCTATCCAGACACATCCATCACATCTACCTTTGATCCATCATATCCAACCCCCAACCTAGCACCACCCCGGCTCATCTAGATCTCCCTCTAGCCCCATCGAAGCCCCCCCCTCCCCCCGCTCTTTCTGAATGATAACGTAAGTCTTGAGCTTAGTCCAATCTAATGACGGGCCTTCGGACTGAAAATCAAAAGCCCAGAGAAATCTCGCCATGAAAATGCGCATTTCCGCCCACGCTAGGTGACGACCCATGCAATTGGCCCAGCCAATGCTGAATGGATAGCTGGCTTCGAGTTGATCGTTGACGTGGTCTGATGGTCGACCTTGGTTGATAGGTAGCCAGCGCTCGGGAATGAAGGCGTTAGGGCGGTGGAAGTAGCGCGGGCTGCGGCTTACAATCCAGGGACGGACGGAGATTGTGGTCCATGAGTGATGTCAGTGAGCATTAGCGATATTCCACCTCGCTGTGGTCACGGTTCTGACAGTGGTGTCAGATCCTGTCATGTCATGACTTACAAACTCTGGAACAAAAACATTCCAGACTGTATCCCCGCCCTTCCCTACAACACGGGGGAGGCCTCCTGGGACAGGATTGCAAAGCCGTAATCCTTCATTTATAGTAGCGTTGAGATAGGGAAGCTCTTTGGTCGCAGCGATGATAATGTCCTCCTCTTTGTTAAATCTGGCACGAATCTCGGCTGTGACCTTCCGAAGAGGCTCTGGGTTCTGTATCAGATAAGTCATCAGTCCGGCTAGCGTGGTTGCGGTCGTCTCCGAGCCGGCCACCATGAGAATTGCAGCGTTGGACTGGATCTCCTCAAAACTCATGTTTCTGTAATCCTGATTGTCTTTCATGATTGAAGTTATGAAATCCGGACGATCCGTCTCCATATTAAGGCGCCTATTGATTCGCTTGTTCGCAAACTCTGTGTGTCGTTTTTGCATTTCGATGATGCTTTTGGGAAGCAGTGCAAAGAATAAGTATTCAACTGATGGATAGAAACGAGTGGCTGCTGCAAAGATCATCCCTTTCAAGAAGTTGTGGAGCGTTTTGACCCAATCGTGATATTGACTATCTCGCAGACAGTTGAAAGACTCTCCGAATCCAAGATCGCCGATTATGTCGATGGTGAAGAAGTTCAGCCAGTCGAGCATGTTGATTACCACATCACTCTCCTCTGCGTCACTAGTTGTGGCCATGGCCCGGAATCTGGTCATTACCAGATGCATGTACGACTCAATGACCGGCTCTTGGCCTTGTAAGGCTCTCTCGGTGAATGAGTTGGTCAGCATTTTGCGCATGCGAGAATGATCAGGAGGATTCGTTGCGGTGACGATGTTCTGGGGCATTCCTTGGGGAGCTACACAATGGTATCTTAGATCTGAGTCCACAAATTGGTTCTATGAACCAACTTAGCTACCTTTGTACCATGTTTCGCTCTTGGTGAAATTATTGTGGCCCTGACGGTGCACATAGATCTCCTGCCAAGCATCTTTGGTTGCAAAGGAGAGTTCATCCGGTGCCATTCGAACGATGTCGCCGTACTGCTCATGGATACTCGTCATGTCGTCGAGCAGTCCCCCTCCGAGGAGGGACACCACGTATGGTAAACGACTCATGGTCCATGTTTTGGGGCCAGGGAATTTGGAGAGTGGGTGAAAGTAAAGATTGCGAATGCTCGTGTACAACGGGTACTGTATCCACAAACACTTAGCAACATCCATCTTCCATGGAATTAAGCCGGGCTCACTAGACACGTACTGCAAACGATATGACCGCCGCAGTGAAAAAAAGACGCGCAGTAAAACCTATGGTCCCCTCGCTGCCTTGCAGGCCCATGGACGTGGTTGTATTCAGCGACATAACTTTGTAGTTGGGCACTTGCACAGTTAGCAGGTCGGATAGCACGTAGAATGGACTGAGAATGGTGATGAAGTGTAAATCTGATGATTGCGTAAAGGTGTGTATTCTACAGTAGGAAGCTATCTAGGTTTTCTGCCGCAATTGACGCAAGCCCCAACCAGGCTAGCAGTGTAATGACAATGCAACAACTATGTTCCTACTTTCGGATTAGTTTTTAGTGTGTCAACCGAGCATAAGGTAAGCGGCCTTGTTTTAGACCGAGTCCCGAAAGTAAATAAACAAAAGGGTTACAGACTTACAGTTGGGGGGTTGGAAAAGTTGATGTGCGGGGCATATGCCATTTCTAAAGTCCAACCCGACGCCAAGAATCTTTTCCAACCCCGGCTCAACTTTTCCAACCCTCGACCAGCTGAACCCCGATAAAGAAACCGCATAATGTCCGCATTTCTACTCAACAGAACTATCCGTACCCCGCACTTTCGCTCATTAAGCGAAGAATAAGCGAAAGTGCATACTATCAATTCTACCTCATTACACATTTTTTATCATGTCTTATAAGTAGAGATTTACAAAGAAAACAGCTAAAACGAAAGTCTTGCCAGTTAGTATTCTACCCGCAATGTGCGCTGAAAAGTTGCGCCCCCAAGACCTTCCGACCGCCGAGCCCCAAGAAGTCCGCTGGCCTCCTTCTTTGAATTTGCATACATTCGCCATCCGCAGACAATTCAGCAAACGCCTGAGCCATTGACACTTTGAAAAACGCGAAGGAAAAACATGTCGGGTCTTTCAGAATCATTTGTGGCCTCCATTGCTCAGGCTCTCAACTCGGACCAGGTTCCCTGTGTCCTCTGGGGACACTATCTTCTCAATATCCATGGCGTACCATCCATTATCGATGTAGGTATCCCTGATCAAGAAAATTTCAGATCTCAAGCTAATGCTCCGCAAGTCGATTGACTTTGTCATTCCGAACGACCGTTTGAGGGTTGGCACAAAGGCTCTCACTCAATTCAAGAGCCTCACGCCATGTCCGGACCGGGACGTCTGCCCTTCAAGCTCGCAGGAGCGGTACACGCCCCCGCCAGCATTTCACGTCCACATTGAAGACTCAGAAGTCACCGTGGCCCTCTATCTAGAATCCGAGACTCTTTGGTTCTTGCCACCGCTCGACAGCTCTTTCTCGTTCCCGAAGAAACTCAAAATTCCCTCGCAATTCATCCTTGCGTCCGACCAGACTATTCTCCCACCCTGGCGGCCGGGTCGGGGATCAGGTGTCTTCAAGTCGGGCTGTGATCCAGTCGTCGTCCCCAAGTCTCATATCTTGCTGGAAGCCTTTCTGCGTTTGCACGCGCGCGATTCAGGGAAGCGTATAGGTGCCTTTGGAATGGCATTGATTGGGTACATGGAGGAGTACATCGATGATGATGGGCTTTTGGATGCAAACCAGCTTCCGGAGCCGCTCAAGACGTCCTACAAGGAGCTTAGACAGGGGAGGAAGCCTGTTCGTCAATGGACGAAGGAGTTGAAGGAGGCTCTTGAGATACTTGAGGAGGATTCCGAGGATGATCGCAGCTGGTAGAGTGCCGCCTTTAACATGCCCTCGTGCTCTTGAATTCCTCTTTATAACAGAAGGGTAGTGCTAGTAGCAATAGCCACTAGTGACTGCAGGTTTGGGTTTCGCGGATAAGTGCTAGAGACAGAGAAGGGGTAGTGGTTTGTCAGAGGCTAGCAGCTGATCAACGACGGATCGCCTGCGGCCCCCTAGTTAAGGGGGGATTTGTTGGCAGGAGTTCAAATACAGGCGTTCCCCTTTTGTAGCTCAGCAACGATTAGTCTTCATCTAATATACGGTGAATCACCCAGCGGTCATACTGCGCTGGGGTGATATCACTTAGTGTAACACTTCACACTGCTATATTACTCCAGCTAAGGTACTTAGTGAGGCTAGTGGCTAACATTTTCATTATAAAAGACTGCCTCTCCTACGTTATTTTTGCGTTGCTCGATAAAAAATACTCATCTGCTCGACGTAGTAAGCAAAATCAATGGAAAGGGTTGAGCCGACACTGTTCCATATTTTTCATAGCGTTTTAAAGTACCATTCTAACCTTTCAGGATCTTTGGCACGTACTACTTATTATCCCTCTTGTTGTCCTCGGCCCGGTGTGCTTTCTGCTTATAGCCGTTAGCGATAGCTTTCTCCCATATCGAGGATCGATTTGAAGTTGAAGTTTCGTTCAAAGGTTTTAGCGTATGCAGAAAGCTTGCATTTTCTTGGCATCGCATTTGTCGCGCACCTCGTCGATTATCGAATCAACGAAACCTCGATAATTTGAAAAGAATGAACATGAACAGATTCAGTAACTTTTAAGCAATCAAGTTGTTCCAAAAATTTCATAAACGAAGCAATTTTGAATTTTGATGAAGATATTGATCAAAATCTATCCCTTTGGCTGCTGTTAGGATTCGGTTAATTTTTAAGGTTAACCCTAACCAGATTCGGTAAGGTTCCGTCAAAAAGGTTATTTTTTGTAAATAGAAACAATGTCAACAAAGCCCCCTATTGTTCTGACCCACCTCGATAATGCCTTCCTGCGACGTAGTACCTGATTCAACTGATTTAGGAACTGACCATCCTAATCTGCGTCCTATCACTGATATAGGCGATCGATTTGAGCCTATTCAGATACCTCCAAACGTCAGTTGGGTCAATATACCATCAGATATCAGCCCTTTAGATGCCGCGAGCTTATGGGGTCTCTATTTCTCCTCCGAAATGCTTCAAACGATAGCAAAACACACCAATATATACGTCAATGAGAGTCACAGATGGGGGAAAGAAAGAGGCTCTAAAGCCAGATCATTTCCGGACACAGATGAGCTAGAACTGAAGGCATACTTTGGAATACGCATCTATATGGGTCTTCATAAAGAACCTCAAGTTTCTGACTACTGCTAGATGATCATCGAATTTGCAAAAGAAAGAGTCTTGGTGGCTGTCGTGGATGCAAGGAGATAGGACAGGTAGCAACGCCTAAGAGGCGAAGGATTCTCGGAGAAATCACACCAAATTTGGGTGGTAACAAGCGGGGAAAGCGTACTACTTTTGGCTGCGATACTTGCGATATCCCCATATGCAAAGACGGTCCTTGTTGGGCTGCCTATCACAATAGCATCAATAAAATGGGTTCAGAATGATAGTTCTATTGTTTCTATTGTTCCTATTGGTAGAATAAGCGAATACGCTAATTAATCCACCCGACAGCAGCCAAAGGGATAGCGAGGTAACGCGAGGTATTCAAAATGAAAATCACGCTAAAAAATGAGACTTGAATTTCAGTAACGATTTATATACGCGCTAGTAATTGCAGTATTAAGTCGATTTAAACAAAGAAAATCAAACAGTAGAATAAGACGATGCTGTACATTCAGATTGTCTACTTTTTTCTTTATTTAAAATATGATTTGATGGATTTGAAGGAAGAGTCCCTGGGGGGCGCGACAAATGCGATGCCAAGAAAATGCAAGCTTTCTGCATACGCTAATTGAAATTTGACCTCGAAGATAATGCAGAATATGTACGCAAAACTCCTTTGTCTCTTCGAGCATTCAAGGCGAACGATACGCCCAGGTCCTGTTCTTGAATGCTAAAAGGTGCAGTCTTAGGCTTCACCTGAATTTCTGTTTTGCATGTTCTTGGGCATCTTTCGAAACAAATTTTCTTTGACTCCATCTATCCATCTTATCGCAAGCCGCATCCCAATCAGTGGTCCATTCCGGATAGAACGGTGCATAGCCCAGGAGGCCTCCAATCCATCTACCAACAACGACTCCGAGATAGTAGCCTAAAAAGGCCCTGAACGGTACCCATCTTGACAGCGAGAGGTACGTACTCGAGGCATCGAACATCTAAGAAGAACAGGTCTAATGCGTTAGCTTTGTGAGCTGCGACAAATAGGATTAGACGTTGAATTAGAAGTTACCAATGTCTGCATACCGAGAGCACCTGTATAACGTCCAGCTTTTGTCCCCGCTGAAAGACATCTTCCTGGTATCCATACCAATTCTCAAAGAATCCCAGATCCATTGCTAGCCCTCCTTCCCCATCGCCGCCAGATATCTGAAACGTTACCTCATCAAGCCCTATGCCTGGTGTGTTGTACATGACATGATGTGTCCCAGGTCTAATCACTACTTCTCCGTCCTCTGGCGTGCAGTGTCGTGGGATACCATTGAAGTCAATTGTCAGCGCTCCTTTCAAGACTTTGAAGGATTCCCACTGCGAAGTGTGAAAGTGTGGGGGAGGCTTCCGGCCCGTCTCGGTCAGTTGCTTGTAGATGCCAAGGTCAGGGCGCATGGTGACTTCAAAGAGGGATTCGCGGCCGGGCGGACATGGCAAGACATCGACAACAATGGCACCGTCGAATCTGCGATTCGGTCGGTCAGCGTCATACAGGTGGCCATGAAGAGCAAATTGCGTACTTGCTGATCGGGTTTTGTCCTGCTGTGAAGGTCTGGGGCTTTGCTGGCGCCATTGGGAGCAAACCCTAGCAATGGGCAACGAACATGGTGCTGATGACGGGCCAGCACAGGATTTATTATTCTTCTCAGCCGCGGGAGAGGCTGTACGCCGGGATCGTTGAGAACATGGATTGTGACCGAGGTGCTCGTGTCACTTGATTACCTTGGCCACTACCGTACGGAGTAGTGATCAGCTTGATCATGATGTGTCTTAGCATGGATTCCCTTGAATACTTGATGATGGGTCTCCCCCACACTTGGAGCAGCGTGCGAGACTGACGCCTAAAGTCTTGCTTTGCGCTAGTACTCAATGCCACATAGAGCTCGGGGTCAGCCCCATGAAATTGCCCCTAGAAGCTCACCATACTGTCGATGGCCCCGGAAAGCCCTCAAAGGCACCCTCAAATAGTCCTACATAGAGCCAGTGTGGTAAGCGCTGAAGCTCTGGGTCACTTTCAGGGGCTGCCTGACCTAGAACTAGGCCGCTATATGTACAGCTTTCATATACATACCGCTCATTTAGGAATTTGCAGTATCGGAACTCTAACAGCTGCGAGAATGGCCTAGGTAAATTGATGCAGAAACACGCATATATATAGGGCACTCAGGGCGAATGTAGATGTTCAAATACAATGGCTCTTCGTCGCCAAAGCGGAGTCCCCATTGCAGATCCTCCTCGTAGAGATCCTCGATGGGCTAATCGTGATAGGGATAATCCTATAAGACGGATATTCATAGAAGAACTAGTTCGTCAAACTAGCATTGCAAGTCCATTGCCTCGGCGAGCAAAACCGAGGCATGTAAGACCTACTCCAAGGTCCAAGCCAATATCACCACCACCAACAACCCCCCGGTTCCCCGTTCGCCCCAACTACTTTCCATCCCGCCCACAATTTGAAGTTCGTGCGAAGTGCCATGGATCTCAAGGCTAACCCTACCGGACCCTCTCTAATAAAAAGCTGAAGACTTATTACCTCATGTATGAAGTCATAAATACAAGCTCTGGTGACCTGGAAGTTCACAACAGAGGTCGCTCCATCAGCTCTGCCTCAATCACACTCTCCGCACCCTCGCTTACAGGCCAGATATTGGTAATCCTGAAACCGGCCGACTCCAACAAGTTATGCCACTGCGTTCTCGTTCGTTCCATGCCGGTCAACTGCGTCATCATCGCTATATCCATACCAGCAATGAAGAAAGGTGCCTTGGTCTCTGGCACTACCATGTCGACAATCAAAATTTTGGAGTAACCTTTCTCCATCGCTGACGCCTGGTTGATGAGGAGTCTTCTA
>JAABUK010008482.1_pt1 | contig 14396 bp, 13 predicted proteins | sample 5559141 | NCBI WGS metagenome assembly JAABUK01 (sample SAMN10711869, study PRJNA513367) | rock metagenome | isolation source: Antarctica rocks | place: Antarctica: Victoria Land, Pudding Butte nord | collected 2016-01-03
CGCTCAATTGTGTTTCCCTGCAAACGACTCCCAATTAATCCCATAATGCCACGCGAGAGCATGAATTTAATACGCTTTGATCCTTATCAATTGGAAGCGCGCGACGTATGATAAAAACCTTGAAGCGTAAAATAGACAAACAAAACCATGCAATTCGTTGTACAATGCTATACAGTCTCGAAGCATCGCCGTCGTTGCGGAATACGGTTTGCTGCAACGGCGGTGTCAGAGACTTGCATCTCTCCCTTAATAAATCGGATCGTTTCAAATAAACAAGAGGAGAAGAATATGAAGAAATTTGTTTTGTCATTTTTGTGCCTGACACTGTTGCTTACGACGATTGTTTCGTCAGCTTCCGCGCAGGATCGGCGCAGGCAGTCGCGCTTCGGGCGTAAATCGCGCACGGCGGCGATCATCAGCGGCGGAGCACTCGGCGGCGCGCTGATCGGCGGCAAAAAAGGCGCTGCCATCGGTGCGGGCGGCGGAACGGTTTACGCTGTGAACCGGCGCGCGGCGCGCGGACATTTCAGCCAGCGTAATCGCAGGCTTGCCACCGTCGGCGGCGGCACGCTTGCAGGCGCGGGCGTCGGCTCGGCAGTCGGCGGCAAAAAGGGCGGATTGATCGGCGCGGCAGCAGGCGCAGGCAGTTCCTACGTCTACACAAAGAAGAGCCGCCACTACACACGTCGGCGCTACTAAACCGACAAACCGTTGAAGCCGCAGAGAAGCTCTCGCAAAATTTCTCTCTCTGCGGCTTCGGCAATCTGTACATCACCAACTGTGTTTTAATCCTCGCAAAATCAAAACACCTTTCGCTTATAGATCAGGAGAACAACTCGAATGTCATACGATGAAGAGCAGCAACGAAAAAGCCGCGTGGTAGTGGAAACGCCGACATCCCGGCGCGAAGTAACGCAAACAGAGACATCGCACGTGCCGGATCGAAGCGGCATGTCAACGGGTACAGTGGCGGCGCTCGTCATCGGCGCGCTGGCGTTAGCGACCCTCGCCTTTCTCTTTTTGAGAAGCAGTCCAACCGATAACACTAATTCCAACATGAGCACGACGACGACCACTACCACAGCGGCGACAACAGCACCGACTGCGCCGCCGACCATTATTCAACAGGCCGCTCCGCCGCAACAGGCACCTGTGATTATTCAACAGCCCGCCGCAGCGCCCGCCGCTGCTCCGGTCATCGTCACGCAGCCCGCGCCATCAACGGCGTCCGAGCCGACGGCACCGGCTGCTTCCACAAGGAATCCGGTAGCGAGCGCGCTGACCGACGATGTAACGGTGCAGGCGAGTGTCAGCAAGAAGCTTTCTGAGGCTTCCGAACTTTCGACCTCGAATCTTACCGCGACGGTTTCCGGCGGAAGGGCGACGCTCACGGGCACAGTGGACACAAAGGATTTGAAGAATCGCGCGGAGAGGCTCGTGCGCGGCGTGCGAGGCGTGCGCAACGTCGATAATCAAATTGTCGTATCCGGCAGCGGCAACAGCTCTTTAACGCCGCCGGTGTAATCCACCAATTTCAATTAACACAGTAACGCGCCGGATCGTGTGGATTCCGGCGCGTTGTTTTTATGCAAGCCGCTTTTTCATAAGCCGCTTTTTACACAGCTACCTTTTCAATTGACGGCAGCGCTGAACGGTGCTGTTTTCAATAACCTTCCGTGTGCTGCTGCAGCCACTCGTCCAACTCTTTTTCCGTCGGCTCGCGCTTTAATTCGCCGCGCAAGCGCTCGCGCATATCATCGCGCTCCTTCTCGAAGGCTTCCTCAAGCCCGCCTTTATCTTCGTCCTTGCCGAAAGGTGTTTGTTGCACAGCAAGCGGCGCTCTTTCTACTTTCGCAGCAGCTTTATCCATCGAACCTGAATCCTTTTTCTTCCAAGGCACTATCATCAATCAAAGCTCCGTATTTTTTCAAGAATCGAACACGGCAGATTTCAAGATGCCCGCGCGCAAAAGCGATTTTCCGTACTACTCTTCTTCGCGCGCGTACTCAACGATCTGCGCCAGCACTTTACACTCCAACTCGCTTAATTCATCGAAGCGCAAGCCGAAGCCCATGTTCGGATGTATATAAACAATGTGGCCGCGCAACGCCAGCCAGCGACCCGTCGGCAGAAGAACTTCAAGCTGGACTTTTTCGCCCATCGTTACCTGCGCGAGTGCTTCGACGTAACACCCGCTCAAACTAATATCGCTGATGCGCGCCGAAGCGTGCCTACCCGAAAGGCTTTCCCAACGCACCTCAAGCGATAATGGCACGCGCTCTTCGCGCCGACGCTCGCTCATCAATCACCTGTTTCATACGGCAACGCGACACGGCGGGCGACGCGCGCCGGAATGCTCAAAACTCAAAGCACAGATCGTATTTGTCGCCCGGCAAATCTATGTACAAGCGATGCTCGCTCGCCTCGACCTTAACCACATCTTCGCAAATCAACACGAACACGCGCTTGCACCCGCGCAAGGCCGCGCCTTCCGCGAACGTCAACGTCAGGGCATCAGAAGCCGTCACGTATTCTCCCGCAAGTTGCTGCGGCACGACGAGCGTCAAGCCTTCGCCTGTTTCTATTTCCTGCCGCACGCCGTCGTTGGAAAAATTCCCGCCCGAATCGTCATGCGGCGCGAAGCTTACGTTGCCGCGCGTGCGTAGCTTTTCCCACTCCGTTTCATCGAGCGTTAATCCGAGCGCCGCAAACACTTCTGCCAGCGGCATCGTAAAAGCGCCTTTGGTGTGCGCCTTCGACACTTTTCCGATTAAGTTCAAAACGGGCGCTTTCAATTCCGGGCGCGCAACGCATTCTGTGGGCATGAATTTTCTTTTTTCTTTGTCCGAATGATTTACAAAAGATTGCGGACGGGATATTACACGCTGCCTTAAGTCCCGCGCAAGAAAAAGATTCGCACGCTTTGTTTTGCAAAACATGAAGCAATTATGAAGCGGCTGCGAACCGCCGGTGCGAACCTTTACCGCTCCGCCGTATCACTCGCCGCGCTTCTATAATTCAACAAATGCTTCGCTCCAAAAGCCGCGAGCGCAACCGCGAGGAGGCAGCCGATGCCGCCCGTTATCACGGAAAACTGCGCGCCGAAAATGGACGCGACTGCGCCCGCTTCGAGTTCGCCGAGTTGCGGGCCGCCCATAAAAAACATCATGTTGACGCTAGTCATGCGCCCGCGCAGATTATCCGGCGTCACAAGCTGGCGAATCGTTTGCCTGAGCACGGTGCTGACGGTGTCCGCCGCGCCCGTGAGCGCGAGCATCAAAAGCGACACCCAAAATAATTTCGAGAAGCCGAAGGCAATCGTCGCCGCGCCGTACACTGCGATTGAACCGACGATCACCGCGCCCGGTTTACGCACCACGCTTCCCAGACGCGCCATCAAGAGTCCCGTAACAACCGCGCCCGCCGCCGGTGACGCCGCGAGAATCCCTAAGCCGCTTGCGCCGACGTGCAACATCTTATCAGCGAAGATCGGCAACAGCGCCGTCGCTGAAGCGAAGAACGTCGCGATGAAATCGAGCGTCATCGTTTGGACGATAATCGGCGTGCGCCGCACAAACCGCAGTCCCTCGCCGAGCGCCTCGAAGCTGATTTTAGAGGCTTCCGAATTCTCTCTTTCAGAGCGCCCGCCCGCGCGCATCAATAATACGGCGACGATCACCGCGAGAAACGATGCGGCGTTCGCGGCATAAATAATCGCCGGGCTGTAAAAGCCGAGTAGTAGTCCGGCGAGCGCCGGGCCGAGCACGGTCGCAACCTGAAACGCAACGAGGCCGAGGCTTATCGCGTTCGGAAAATCTGCTGCCGGAACAAGCGTCGGCAACAGCGACTGGCGCGCCGGATTATCAAACGCCACCGCTGCCGAAGAAATTGCCGTCAGCACATAAATCGGCCATACGCTTTTTAACCCGGACGCGGTTATAGCAGCTAAAATCGCCGCGCTCGCGAGCATCAACGCCTGCGTCGCCACAAGCAAACGCCTACGGTCAACCGCGTCGGCCACGACACCGCCCACCAGCGAACACAAAATGATCGGTACAACCCGCACTAGCCCGACGAGGCCGAGCGCAAACGCCGATTTCGTCAACAAATAAACATGCCAGTTGATCGCCAAAAGCTGCATCTGCGTGCCTGTGATGGAAACGAATTGACCCGCCCACAGCAAACGAAAATCACGATGCCGCAACGCCGCGAATGAATTGCGACGGCGCGGCTTGATTGTGTTCTCGCTGTGGACTGGAGCAGATTGCGGTGAGGACATCTTAAATAATCACGGCGGCAAACAACATTCAAGGTCTGGGAACAAACAGTGCGCAAGAATTCTCCGGCCTGTAAACAGCGGTTCGCCCGCATACGCCTGTTCGGTGCGATGCGGGCGAACAATCATGCCGCAAATTTTAACTGCGCTTGCCTGTTGTGACAAACGCCAAGGTTCGGCATTGCTAGCTTTTCATGGCAATCAAAATTACTTGCACTTGGAGTAGCCGCAATCACGGCAGAAATCGCAGCCGCTCGCGTGCTCCAACTGGCCGCGACATTCCGGGCACGTCGTGATTAAGTTATTCATCCTGCCCGCCGTTGAATTCGTTGTCGCAGCGAGCGGCGATTTATCTATGACACCGGCGGCGGCGCGCGCCGAATCAGGCTCGCCCGCCAGACGGCGGCTCGTCAGCATCACGCACTCTGCGACGGCCTGCTCCGGCGAAGTCAACAAGCGTTCGTTGAACCAAACCGAGTGCGTGCCCGTCACTTTGTTCAAGCTGTGCGCGACTTCCGCCGCGTCGAATCCACCACGCAGCATCTTCGAGGCGAGAAGTCCGACGCCGCCCGAAATCGGCCCCGTCGCAAATACTTCCTGCACAATCTGACCGTCGTGATTAACCGTCACGTACAAATTCTGCCCGTCAAACGGTATCTGCCACGTCGCGCCGCGCAACTCGCGCGGGCGTTCAACGCGCGCCGCCGCAATCGTCTTCGCGCTTCGTGCGTTTGCCGTCGTTGTGGAAGGCGCAATTTCTGTTGCGGTTTCCTTTGCTTCTGCGATTTGCATGTCTGCTGCTTCAGGATTGCACGCGGTTTCGCCTTTTTCTTCCGCCTTCATCGAAGTCAGCACTTGCGAATCGCGCGAGCCGTCGCGGTAATAGCTGACGGCCTTGCAGCCGAGTTGTCGCGCCAGACGATAAAGTTCGTCTACGGATTCGAGCGTATCGTCGGCAGCGCCGTTGCACGTTTTAGAAACACCGTTATCAACGTGCCGTTGCGCGGAGGCCAGCACATGCACATGCTGGTGCGCGCTAATGGACATCGCGGAAATAAAATAATCCGGCAAATCTTTTTCATGTTCGACAACGTGAGCCGCCGCGCGGTCAATCGAGTCCTGATCCGTTTGATCAACTTCTATGCCGAGCGCTTCGGCGGCAAGCGTATGCACATACGTGCGTTTGCCTAACGTGTCTTCGCGCACATACGCCCAAGAGAAATTCGGTTCGACGCCCGACGAAGTTTCCGCGACGAGCGAGATGGTTCCGGTGGGCGCAATCGTCGTCACTTCATAATTGCGCAAAGTCAGCGGCACATCGCGCGAGATGCCGATTTCGTTGTAGATAAAATCCGCGTAGGAATCCTTGTTCGGCTCCAACTCCGGGAACGTGCCTTTTTCTGCGCCGAGACGCAAACTCTCCGTCCACGCTTCCCTGCGGATAAACGACATCGCTTCGTCCATCAAATCCATCGATGCCGTCGAGCCGTAAGAGATTTTGTGATTGATGCACAAGTCCGCGAAGCCCATGATGCCGAGTCCGACGGGACGCGTGCGCTTCACGACGCTGTCGATTTCGGGCAAAGGCCATGCGCATGTGTCAATCACGTTATCGAGAAATTGCACGCACAGATGCACAGTCTCGCGCAGACGTTCCCAATCAACGCGCGTCTCCGCGTCGTAAAACTTATTGAGATCAATCGAGCCGAGGTTGCAACTGTTGTTAAAATGCAACGCTTGTTCAGCACAGGGGTTAGTCGCATAGATCGGCCCCATCGAATTCATCATGTGATTATGACGATTGATTTCGTCGATGAAGATGACGCCCGGCTCCGCATAGCGATGCGCGGAAGCGACAATGCGATTCCAGATGTCCGGCGCATAGACCATACCGGAGCGCGGCGGTTCTTCGCGCGTTAGTTCTGAAAAATCCGTCGCATCGAACACAGCTTTATCGCGGAATGTGACGGTTGAATTGTCCGCTCGACGAAACACTGCGTAGTCTTTGCCCGACAGCGGATCGTGAATCGGATCAGTCCATGGCTGCTTGTCAAACTCCAATTGAAACCACTCGCCGCGCTCCACAGCTTCCAAAAATTTGTCTGTCACGGTGACGGAGATATTAAAGTTGGTAAGCGAGTGCTGATCGTTTTTCGCGTGAATAAAGATCAGTAAATCCGGGTGCGTGACGGACATTATGCCCATATTTGCGCCCCTGCGGACGCCGCCCTGCTTGACCGTGTCGGTGGTTGTATTAAAGATGTTCATAAACGACACGGGGCCGGATGCGACGCCGTAGGTCGAGCGCACCATCGCGCCCGCCGGACGCAGCTTTTCAAATGTAAAGCCCGTGCCGCCGCCTGTTTGATGAATAATCGCGGCATCCGTCGCGGTCTTCATAATGCCTGCAATGGAATCAGGCACGTCGAGCACAAAGCAGGCGGCGAGTTGGCCGTTCGGCTTGCCCGCGTTGACGAGGCACGGAGTGTTCGGCACGAATTCGCGCTTCAGCATCACGTCTGTCATCGCCGTGTAAAACTCGTCGCGCTTCTCTGCATCTGTTTCGGCGAGGCTGACGTGGCCGACGACGCGCCGCACAATATCCGGCCATTCCTCAATCGGGCGTCCCTGCGCGTCCTTCAATGAATAACGCTTGCTGATAACGCGGCCTGCGTTTAAGCCCGGCGGCTGCGGCTCGTCGCGGCGAGTGTTTTTAGAAGGAGATGTGGCCTGAGCGGACGCGTTTCCCTGATTTTTTTTCGGCTCGATTGCTGTGCTCATCTGTCTTTACCTTTCCCGTGCCCGCCAAAAGGCACGGGGCGTGCTGCGATTTAGAAGTTAAAAGGTTTTGGCTCCCGCAAATTTCAAAACATGCGGAGCCGTGCTGCTTTTAGTGTGATGCGGATACTGCGGTCAGCTTGTTTTAGGCGACAAAATTCCGCGCACGTGCAGCCGGATTAACTGCCTGCCGCTACGCCTTCAATTTGTCCCCGTTCAAGCGAACCGCACTATACACGCGAGACTTGTGGCTGTCAATAGCCTAACGCTACATATTGTGTGCTTCTTTTTTTTCAGTGCAATGGAGTGGATAAGCTGACAATACACATTAACAATCGGCGAGTGCTTTCAACGGCTTTAGCGCGAACCGAAAACGGATTTTTATTTTGTTTCTACGAAGAGTCGCAAGCTTTTCTTGCGACGTAAAGCAGAGGGCTGTTGACGTGACACAAAATGCAAAATTGCGCGTGGTGAAAATCGTGTTTGAGGCGCATCAAAGTAGTGGTCGAAAAGTGAAATTAAACGAAAAGGGAAATTACGTTGACTGAGAAACAGGAAGGGCATCTCGATATGCTGGTGCGCGGCACGGCAGCCGACGGCGAAGTGCGCGTGATGGCGGCTGTCACCACAAACCTCGTCGCCGAAGCCGCGCGCCGCCATGAAGTATCGCCGACGGTGGGGGCAGCACTGGGGCGCACTTTGACCGGAACATTACTGCTCGGTTCGAGCCTCAAAGAGCTTGATCGTTTGACCGTGCAGATCACGGGCGACGGCCCCATCGGAGGCATCACGACTGAAGCGAACGCGAGCGGACAGGTGCGCGGTTATGTGCGCAACCCGCAGGCGGACGCGCCGCTTAATCAGAACGGCAAGTTGGATGTGCGCGGAGTGGTCGGTGACGGCATGTTTTATGTGACGCGCGAATCCGGCTACGACGTGGGGCTTTACTTAGAGCCGTACCGTGGTTCCGTGCCGATCATTTCGGGCGAGATTGCCGAAGACTTCGCTTATTACCTGACGAAGTCGGAACAGATTCCGGCAGCCGTGATGCTCGGCGTGCTGATGCGCGCAAACGAAGCGAATGATGCACCGTATGTTGCGGCGGCGGGCGGATTGATGATTCAGATGATGCCGGGCGCAAGCGAAAAAACCGTAGCAGCAATTGAAGAAAGCGTTAGCCGTGCGCCGCAGGTTACAAAGCTAATCAGCGAAGGCGCGCGACCCACTGATTTATTGCGCACTGCTCTTGGCAGCATGGAGTTTGAAGTTTTGGACGAAAGGCCAATCGAATTCGCCTGCACATGCTCTTATGAGCGCGCCGTGTCGCTCGTGTCTTCGATTGACCGCAATGAATTGGAAGCGATGCTGCGTGAAGACAAAGGCGCGTTGATGACATGCCACTTTTGCAATGAGACATATCGCATTGACGAAGCGACGCTTGAAAAGATGTTGATGGAAAAGTAACGCGACGTGTGTCAGTTGCTCCGCAACCTGAAAGACGGGCAATCAGGGACGCCGATTAGTTGCAGGAAAGTAACGCTCAAGCCATGTGATAAATCATTTAATTGATCCGTATGTTGCGGTAAACGACAATCAAAAAGCTCGGCGCTTTTATCAACAAGCGCCGAGCTTTTAATGTACGATGAGAGGCAGCCGATCGAGAACACTGTTTATTGATCGATCAATTCTTTCAGACTTTTGGCTAATAGTTTATCGCTGCTTTGAAGCGCCTCATACTGCTTTAAGGCCTCACCCTTTTCTCCCAGCGCAATAAGGTAAACGACGCCTAGATTGTAACGCGCTTCAGCTAGTTTTGGCTTGAGCGTGAGTGCCTTTTGGTACTGCTCGACGGCTTCGTTGAATCTTCCCTGCGCATTGTAAAGATTGCCGAGTCTGGCGTAGACGCGCGCTTCTTTTGGATTGAGTTGCGCGGCTTTCAGATAGGCTCGTTCGGCATCTGCGTAGCGCGCGGGAGTCGCGGTGCGCGCCGCATCACCATTTCGGATGGCCGCTTCCACGCGATTAACAGGAGACGTCTTCAAATTAAAATTAAATTCAGATTTAACGTCATTCAAGATCGGTTCGGTTGTTCCGGCCTTGACCGGAGTAAGCTGCTTAAGATCGGCGAGGGCAGGAAGCGGGCGGCTTTGCTGCTGTGCCTGCAAGACAGTTCCGGCGGATAGCAATAGCGTTATCATGGCTAGTGCGTTGAGAGATAGGCGTAGACGAGCGCGTGTGAAAATCATTTTTGCATCCTCCTCAGGAAGGCAGGTTAAGTGTCTAATCAGCAACGTGGAAACGCTGATAGCGGTTACACGTTACTGCTTGGTGGTGAGCAAATCGTAGTTGCCGAGTTCACGATTGTGCATATCGAGCGTGCTCGTAATATCGGAAGTTTCTTCGAGCATTTGCTTGGTCATTTGAATCGAATCACTCAATTGCTCGAAATCCAGGGCGGAGACTCTTTCGGGCGTCGGCAGTGTGACGACTTGATCGTTGACGAGGCCGAAAAAGTTTTCGATGGATTGCAGTTGTCCTTCGACGAGTTTGACGGAGCGTTCGAGGTCGCTGAAGGCGTTGGTGCGGCGCTTCAGGATTTCGACGTTGGCTTGCTGCACGCGTTTGGCGCGTTCATCTGTCGAAGATTCGACGGCGCGCTCGGCCTGCGTTAATTGATTCTGCACGGCCTGACGATTAATCGAACGCAAGTGATTTTTGCGGCGGCGGTACACGTCCAAGAGATCGACAAAATCCTCCCAGCGTTGGTCTAGGCTCTGTATGTTCGAGGGCACGTCGCCGGAGCCTGTGAACTTCTGGTAGTTCTCGTAAATCTGTTTTTTGAGCCATTTCAAATACATCACGGCTTCTTTTTCGCGCGGGTCGAAGCTGTCGATCAATTTCTCGCGCTGGCGATCACGGATGGCGCGCGCGTGGGCTTTGCGGCGGCCATCGACAAGGCGGCGGTAGAGATTTGTAGCGGGTACGGTTGTTAAGTACAAGCCTTCGGCGACGAGCGCCGCGACGAGTGGAATCTCGGATTGCGTATAAGCGGCGGCGACGGCGAAGCCCGCCATGCCCCAGAAATTGACGGGTTCCTTGAGCGCCTCTTTTAAGTATTGAAGATCAATCTTGGGTAAATCTGCCATGACCGTAAACTTTCAAGCAAAGACAACCATACGGATAACGCTTTAGCCGACGCTCTTTAATTTCTTGCGAAGCGTCCGGGCAAGAAGTGCTTGCACTATCGTTTCAACTACTCTTTCAGCAAGGCGCGATTTCCTTCGCTCGTCTCGCCGCTCGCGGGAAGCGCCGTCTGTTGCCCGCCCGTCGAAGCGGGAAGGAGTCCCATGTCGCGTTTGTATTCGAGCAATTTGTCCTGCAACTGCATGTTCGAGGCTTCGCGTTCGATTTCCTGCATCTGCGTATCGACGTTTGACGTGCCGAGTTGCATCTTGGCTTCGGCAGTCGCGGAACGGCGATCAATCTTATCGCGCATCTCGCTGAAGGTGGAAGAATCGTCGCCGACGTTGAACGTCTCCATCGTCTGCGCGAGTTGTTCCTGCAACTTGGCCTGCTTCGATTGATTGACGAGTTGCATGGCTTCGGCGGTGCGCTTCTGCATTTGCAGCATGTAATTATCGCGCGCCTTAAGCGCCTGCTTGGATGCGTTGGTCGCTTGATCGAGTTGCTGCGAAGTTTTTTGCAAATCGAGCTGCGCCTGCTGCAATTGGCCGATGTAGGAGGTGGCGATGTCGTCGCGCCCCATTTTAACGGAGGCTTTGATTTTTGAATCGAGATCGACGACTTGGCCTTCGAGCCGGTCTTTGCTTTTGGCGAGCAGCTTTTCTGTGGACATGACCTGCGCGACGGAGTTGTTGAGTTCCGGCACGCGGTCGCGCATGTCGCGTATGGTTTGCTGAAGAATGAGTTCCGGGTCTTCCGTTTTTTCGATGATGCCGCCGAAAAGCGCGCGCACGGAGCGCTTCATTCTGTTCCAGAGTCCCATCTAATCATTCCTCCAACTGTTCAAACTGAAAAGCGCGAACCGCTTCTTTCGTGCTGCCGTCAAGCCGCTCGCAAAGGTGTTGTACGAAGAAATCCGGCGCGCGGTTGCACTCCGCAGAGGCTTCTCAATCGAAGAGTATAACAGTAGTCGCGCGCGCTCTGCCAGAGCCAAAAAAGAAGCGCGCATTTATTATGCTTTTCTTATTGCACGAAGCGCCCTATGTCGCGCCGGTAGTGCATTCCGTCCCAGTGGATTTTATCAATTGCCGCGTAGCAACGAGCGAGCGCCTGATCGAGTGTGTCCGCGCGTGAGGCAACGTTCAGCACGCGCCCGCCCGCCGCAACCCAATCGCCGTTATCCGCGCGCCTTGTCCCGGCGTGAAAAATCTCCACGCACGGCATTTGCGCCGCTTCATTTAAGCCTTCGATGCGCGCTCCTGCTTCAGGCTTCGCAGGGTATCCGCGCGCCGCCAATACGACTGCCGCGCTCGCATCGTCGCTCCAGCGAACCGAAGCGTCACGCAGTTTCCCGCGCGCCATCGCTTCAAAAACGTCGATCAAGTTCGATTGCAGCCTGACGAGAATCGCCTGCGCTTCCGGGTCGCCGAAACGCACGTTGTATTCCAGCACGCGCGTTCCTTCGCTTGTCAGCATCAAGCCGACGAACAAAATACCGCGAAACGGAAAACCTTCGGCACGCGCGCCCGCAAGCGTCGGCTCGATGATTTCACGCCTGACGCGATCCAATGTTCCTTCGTCGAGTATGTCGTGCGTTGTGATCGCTCCCATGCCGCCCGTGTTCGGCCCTGTGTCCGCTTCGCCGACGCGCTTGTGATCGCGCGCCGCAGGCATGGGGTGGTAATCGAGTCCGTCCGCAAAGATGAGCAACGAAGCTTCGCGCCCGCCGAGAGCTTCTTCGATAACGACACACGGCGCAGGCACGGACGACGAGCCAGCAGCAGAAGTTGTCAGCAATTCAATCGCCGCCTGCTCTGCTTCGCGTTGCGAGGAGGCGACGGTGACGCCTTTGCCTGCCGCGAGGCCGTCCGCTTTGACGACCACCGGCGCGTCCGCTGCGCCGAACTCACCGCTGCGTAAAATCCTTTGCGCTTCTTCGACTGAATGAGCGAGACGGTAACGCGCCGTCGGCACGTTGTGGCGCGTCATAAAATCTTTGGCGAACGCTTTGCTCGATTCAAGACGCGCCGCCGCCCTGCTCGGCCCCGCGATCAGCAAGCCGCGTTGCTCGAAGACATCGACGATGCCCGCAGCGAGCGCCGTTTCGCCGCCGACAATCGTCAGGTCTATTTTCGTTTCCAGCGCAAATTGAACGAGCGCATCTACGTCCGTCGCGTTTAAGGAAACACACAGGGCGTCCATAGCGATGCCGTCGTTGCCGGGCGCGCAAAAGATTTGCAACTGCCCGGCGGCTTCCGTTGTGCGCCGGAGCGTGCGTATGAGCGCGTGCTCGCGCCCGCCATTTCCGATCACCAGAATTTTCATGCGCGCGAAACTCTCTTTGCCTTAATATCGCTTGCGCGCGGATGCTGGCACGCCTATTCCGCGCATGTCAAGACAACGCATTGATATGTAGGCTTCTCTTGACACAATTTCGTTAAAGATATAATTTTGCAATCAAAGCAGCCTGTATCGCTCACCGAAACAGTGAGCACTCCCAAACGGCCTGCATACTTTTGAACTCGTTTTCGCAAAGATTCGTTTGACCCGGCTAACACCGGATTGTTTTAATCGAACGCATCGCAGGCGCGGGACTTAAAACCGAATTCAACGCAAAGAAAATATTTACATGGCATTGGCCGATCAGCAAAGGCTCTTTAATTATTTGACAACTTAATTTTTAAGAAGTGCATCCTCGCCAACGCAGTCTAACGCATGTCAACTAGAGTCAGGCCGGGAGGCGTTGCATTATGTCGCACACAGAACTTAGCGGATCAAACGGTGAATGGAGCAAGGTGGAACAAGAGTTTGAGGATCGCACGCTGAAATGCTTTGACTGCGGAAATGATTTTGTTTGGACGGCGGGCGAGCAGGCGTTTTTTCACGACAAGCATTTAACGAACGAGCCGAAGCGCTGTAAGCCATGCAAGCAAGCTAAGAATGAGCGCCTCGCCGCCATCAACGCGGCACAGGCTTCCGGCGTTCGCCAGCGCATAGAAGTCTCCGTGCAGTGCGCGCAGTGCGGGCAGCACACGACAGTGCCGTTTTACCCGTCGCAAGGTCGTCCTGTTTACTGCCGCTCCTGCTTTCTCGCCGGACGTGCGGCGCAGGAACCCGACGCCAATCGCCCGTAAAAACTCGCTTGACAAGAAGCGCCGGGTGACGCACGAAATAGAAAGTTGCGCTCGCGTCGATTGAATTTTTCAAAAGGTTGATCGTGTACATGCACGATCAACCTTTTTGCTTTACCATAGAATGGAAATCCATTTCCTGTCCGGCGTGGAATTTTCCCTTCTTCTGGCGGCATTACAGAGAAGGAATGTTTTTCGAGCGGTATAAGAGCTAATGTTTGATCGCCCCACGATTATGAAATTCGGCGGCACGTCTATCGAAAACGCGGACGCCTTCAAGCGTGTCGCGCGCATCGTCCATGCGCAACAGGAAATGCGTCTGATTGTCGTCGTCTCGGCGTTGAGCCGCGTGACCGATGCGCTTCTCGCGGGCGCGCAATGTGCCGCTGAAGGAGAGGTGTATAACGCAATCGAGGGCGTCGAAGAACAACTCGCCAGACATGCCGACATCGCCGCGCAACAATTAAAAAGCGACGGGGAAATTCGCGCGTTTCAAGAAGCAATCGAGCGCGCGCGCCGCGAGATCGCCGATTTATTTCACACCATTGCTGCGCGACTGATGCCGTTTCCCTTTTTGCAAGATGTCGTTGTCTCGCACGGCGAACGACTCAGCGCCGCGCTGCTTGCCGGAGCGTTGCGCGAGCGTGAACTGCCTGCGATCTACGTCGATGCGCGCCGCTGCATCGTGACAAACGATGAGCATACGCGCGCGACACCGCTCGCAAAAGAAACGAATCAACACACGCGCAAAGAATTATTGCCGCTTCTCGAAGCCGCGCAGATTCCTGTACTCGGCGGATTCATTGCCGCATCCATGGACGGCTCGACGACGACGCTCGGACGCGGCGGCTCGGATTACACGGCGGCGCTTATCGGCGCGGCGCTCGATGCACGCGAAATCCAAATCTGGACGGATGTCGCAGGAGTCTTAACGGCTGATCCGCGCGTTGTTCCGAATGCCCGCACCGTTCCGCGCATGTCTTACAGAGAAGCCGCCGAACTCGCTTATTTCGGCGCGAAGGTTTTGC
>JAABUK010008483.1_pt1 | contig 14391 bp, 12 predicted proteins | sample 5559141 | NCBI WGS metagenome assembly JAABUK01 (sample SAMN10711869, study PRJNA513367) | rock metagenome | isolation source: Antarctica rocks | place: Antarctica: Victoria Land, Pudding Butte nord | collected 2016-01-03
ATTGAAAAAACAGACATTCAAACAGCCAGCAAAGTCAGGTCAACAAAAGGCCTGTTAGTGCATGTGTTTGGAAAAATTGCTGCCGCTTTCATTAACTGTATCTTTAACCCTTGATTCGCATAATTAACCATTAACCATTAACAATTAAAAATGAAGTACAACTTATTAGGAAATACCGGGCTTAAAGTTTCTGAACTGTGCCTGGGAACAATGACTTATGGCGGAACGGGAAGGTTTGCAAGTATTGGCAACCTAGGACAGGAAGCAGTTGATGAACAGATAAAACGTGCAGTGGATGCAGGAATCAATTTTATTGATACAGCCAATGTTTATTCTAACGGTTTGTCGGAAGAGCTAACGGGAAAGTCAATACGAAACCTGGGTTTAAAGCGTGATGATCTGATTATAGCAACGAAGGTGAGAGGTAAAATGGGTGAAGCCCCTAATGAGATAGGCTTAAGCCGTAAACATATTATGCAACAGGCGGATGAAAGCCTTAAACGCCTGGGACTTGATTATATTGACCTTTACCAGATTCATGGTTATGATGCACTAACTCCCCTGGAAGAAACTTTAAATGTATTGGATGATCTGGTTAAAAGCGGCAAGGTTCGTTATATTGGCGCAAGTAATCTTTCAGCGTGGCAACTAATGAAAGCATTGTCGTATTCCACCTATAATAAAATTTGTTTCGCTTCAGGCTTATTATACAATAGCCGGCAGAGACCTTGAACGAGAGGTAGTGCCATTGCTGAAAGATCAGAAAACTGGTTTAATGGTTTGGAGCCCATTGGCAGGTGGTATTCTTAGTGGAAAATATTCACGTGACTCACAGGCAGAAGAAGGTGCACGCCGGATTGCATTTGATTTTCCACCGGTAAACAAAGAAAAAGCTTTTGATATTGTTGATGAGCTAAAGGGTATGGCTAACGAAAAGAATGTATCTGTAGCACAGCTCTCCCTTGCATGGTTGCTTCATCAGCAGGTAGTAAGTACTGTTATTATCGGAGCAAAAAAAATGGAGCAATTGGAGGATAACCTTAAAGCAGTAGAAGTTACATTCACCATGGATGAATTACAAAAGTTAGATGAGGTCAGCAAGCTGTCTCCTGAATACCCAGGATGGATGATTGATTTTCAATCGGCTGATAGAAAATTTTAAACTATGATTTGAATGATTTTTTGATGGACTATGATAACACTCATAGTTCATTAAAATATCATTTAAATCAAAGTTCAAAAAACATTAAAAACATCATTTAAAGCTTTCATCAAATCATCTATTTTATCAGCTTCTTTAATTCCGCCTTTTGCTAACGACGCCTTGCCACCACCCTTTCCGCCAAATGGTTCCAGCCAATTCTTTAATAATACGTCGGCCTTGTAAAGTTCCTGGTACTTACTGGTTACTGTTACCAATGCTTTGATAGTATTATCTGTTACTGAAGCCAGGTAAACAATGTTGCCTTCCTGTGAAGCCATTTTCTGTTCAGCAGCTTTCTGAACGGTGCCGGCATCCAGGTCGAGACGGGCAATAAATACTTTTGCACCCTGAGGTGTTTCAATTAATGTTTCATTTTGAAACAAAACATCCAGCGAAGGTTTCGCAAGTGTAATTGTTTTTGCCGATGCATTCTTTTTAAGCTTCTCTATATTCAGCACCAGGGTCTCTGGCCGGGATGCCATCAGGGAATTCGCGCTTTGTAATATCTGGCGGGAAGTGGTGATCTGATTATATGCAACGGGCCCGCTTACTGCTTCTATCCTCCTGATGCCTTTTGCCACACTTGCATCCTGGTTTATAAGCAGCACACCGATCTCGCCGGTTGTTTTCACATGTAAGCCACCACATAATTCCGCAGATACATCGCCAAACTTAACCACCCTGACCTTATCACCATAGTTCTCATTGAAGAGCGCCATGGCACCCGTATCAAGCGCAGACTGGTAAGTCATCTCGCTTATATCCGCAGTATAATTATTCCAGATCCAATGGTTGATCTTTGATTCCACTTCTTTTAGTTCCGTATCGAGCAAGGGTTTATAATGTGAAAAATCAAATCTTAGCTTTTCACTGTTCACAAGAGATCCTTTTTGTACAACATGATGACCCAGAACTTCACGCAAAGCGGCATGAAGCAAATGCGTTGCCGTATGATTTTTTGTAATGTTGGTTCGTTGGGCTGTATCAACAAATAGCGCAAACTGGTCGCCAATTTCAAGAGTACCTTCTTCCACCAGTGTTGTATGTAAAAAATATCCTTTTCTTTTTTGGGTATCTTTAATTTGTAACGAACCACCCGGTTTTAGAGCCTTGCCGGTATCCCCTACCTGACCGCCTGATTCTGCATAAAAACAAGTTGAGTTAAAAACTACCAGGCATTCCTCTCCTGCTGATACCTGGTTCACAGGCAAACCATCTTTAAACAGTGCCACAACAGTTCCTGTGTCTTCTGTTCTGTCATAACCCGTAAAAATAGTTTTTGGTAAGCCGGATAGTTTTTGCTCTAATGGATTTTCATTATCCATTCCGTCAGATGCACTTGCTTTACCTTTCAACCCGGCTCTTGAAATTTCCTGGTGTTTCCTGTATTCTTCAAAGTACTTTTCCTTATCAACAGTAATACCTTTCTTAGTTACATAATCGGAGATTACTTCAAGCGGCAAGCCGTGAGTGGTAACCAGGTCAAACACAAACCCAACATTCAAAGTATTACCGTCCAGTTTTTGAATTTTCTCGTCGAGCATCTGCAGGCCGGAACGTATTACCGGCGTAAAATCATCTATCTCCTGGTGAAGCGCGCTCATAATGCTTTCGCGATTTCTTGTAAGATTGCCATAAAAGTCTGACATCTGTACAATCACTTCTTCCACTACATCTTTTAAATCAAAAGGAGATTGCCTTGCACGAATAGCACATGCTATGCTTTTACGTATTAAACGCCTGGGAATGTAACCGCGTCCATCCTTATCCGGCACTACCCCTTCTGCTAATAACATGGTACAGGTGCGCATGTGATCGGTAACCATCCTTATTTCACGATCACTGATTTCATTTGATTGTAACAGTGCCTGTACTTTATTAAAAACAGGTTGAATGGTATCTACCTCGTACAATGAATTACTACCGTTTAGCGCCAGGTACATTCTTTCAATGCCGCTTCCAGTATCTACACTCTTCATGGGAAGGGGAGAAAAGCCACCGGCCTTATCTTTATTCAGTTCCATAAAAACACCAGCATTCCAGATCTCTATGTAACGGTTCACATCATCAAAATATCCACCCGGCGTATATGACTGGCCGAAATTGTCACCGGTATCAAAAAAAACTTCAGTGCAGGGACCGCATGGACCTGTATCGCCTGCGGGTCCCCAAAAATTATCTTCACCTTTTGGTACGATATGGTTAGAAGGCATTCCCACTTTTTCCCAGTAACGGATCGCTTCTTCGTCAGGACCGAGATTCAATTGCGCATTACCCTGGTATATGGTAGCATATAATTTTTCCGGGGGAAACTTAAAATGATTTACCAACAGATCATAAGCTAATTCAATAGCCTTTTCTTTATAGTAGTCGCCTATTGACCAGCTTCCCAGCATTTCGAAGAAAGTAAGATGGTGGCGATCGCCTACATCTTCAATGTCATTAGTCCTGATACAAGGCTGTACATTGGTTAGCCGTGGATAAGAAGGTGTTTCGGCTCCAAGAAAATACTTTTTCAGAGGCGCCATCCCGCTGTTAATAAATAGAAGCGTAGGATCATTTTTAGGAATGATAGAAGATCCTTTTATTAGCTGGTGGTCATGTTTTTTAAAAAAGTTTAGAAAAGTCTCCCTGATTTCCTGGCTTGTAAAGTGCTTCACGTTAATTTCTTTTTATCATTAAGGCTGCTTGCGGGCTCAAAGTTATTTGATGTTAGGTCGTAAAATGTTTTTTTATCTTCTTTTTACATATTTTATAAACAATAGGCGTGATATTAGTGTAACATTTCTGAACCATTTAAAAACTCAATAACAAACTGATGAAAAGTTTTCTTTCAATTTATTTTTTTGGATTAGCAGTAATCATAGCAGGTTGCAATCTTAGTAATGCAGGACAATCTAAACACACGCCTGCAGGTAACGACACCTCATCTATAGCGGATAAATACTCACTTGAAGTAGCCTTTCCAAACCTTAAATTTGATGACCCTGTAGAGCTGACAAGTCCGAATGACAATACCAACCGGATATTTGTTATTGAGCAAAAAGGGGTGATACGCGTCTTTTCAAACAAAGCGGATGAAAAAAACGCCGCAGTATTTTTGGATATCGTAAGCAAGGTAGAAAGCGGTGGAGAGAAGGGTTTGCTGGGATTAGCTTTTCACCCTGATTATAAAAATAATGGTTACTTCTATGTAAATTATACCCGTGGCAATCCTTTGAAAACGGTAATAGCCAGGTATAAAGTGAGTTCCTCTAATCCTGGTATGGCTGATCCTGCCAGTGAAAAGATACTACTCCGTTATGCACAGCCTTATCCTAATCATAATGGAGGTAAGGTGGCTTTTGGTAATGATGGATTTTTATATATTGCTGCCGGCGATGGTGGCGCAGGCGGAGATCCTGGCAACAGGGCTCAGAATAAAAAGGAATTATTGGGAAAGATTATCAGGCTAGATGTGAATAAAACTACCGGTAGTGAGTCTTACGGAATCCCCGCCGATAACCCATTTGCCGGTAATAAAGATGGTTTCCGTGAAGAAATATACGCGTTTGGAATGCGCAATCCATGGCGCTTTAGTTTCGACAAGACGACAGGCATGTTATGGGCCGGTGATGTAGGACAGAATAAAATTGAAGAAGTGGATATCATTGAAAAAGGTGGTAACTATGGCTGGCGCATCATGGAAGCAAAAGAATGTTATGATACTAATTGCAATAAAACCGGTTTGATAGAACCGATATGGAGCTATCAGCATGGTAGCGACGGAAATTCTATTACAGGTGGATATGTGTGCCGTGATAAGAACCTGCCTGAACTTGGTGGTAAATATATTTACGGAGATTATACTTCAGGCAAAGTGTGGGCTTTGACTTATGATGGTAAAAAAGCAGTTAAAAATGAATTGATTAGTCAAATAATAAGCGGCTTGTCTTCATTTGGTGAGGACAGTAAAAGCAATCTGTATTTGCTGGCTTATGGAAATGGGAAGGTTTATAAGATTGTTGGGAAGTAAGGTTTTTTAACCACGGAGGGAGGCATAGGTTACACGGAGGTCCACGGAGGTATTTCTCCATGGACCTCCGTGTAACCTATGCCTCCCTGGTTAAAAAACCTTACAATAAAATACCCTTAAAGCAATGAAGAAAGATGATTATTAACCGGATGATTGGTATCAGGGTTATTGTTACAAATCTGTGCATTTGCAATATATTCCTGTTCCAGCATTAATGCTTTCCTGAATAATATATTGGTTTCAATATGAATGTGCTGATGAAGGTCGTTATCAAATTCATTTAACCATTGCAATATCTTCGAATAAAAAGAATCTTCAATATGCGGCAAAGTGTAATCACTTGTTAAATGGCGGATATATTTTATCTGATCACCGATTTTCTGGTGTTCTGATTCAATTTTGCTGATGTGATCTTTAACTGATCCTGACGGTAAAGCATTGGCAAAAATCTTTCCCCTTGTTACCTGTACCAGGAACCGGATATAAGGAAACAACACTTGTTCTTCTTGCTGCATAATGATGTTCATAGTAACATTCAATTGATTATAAACTTCAACAAGAGGGAGCAGGTAAGCATGATGCTGGTAAATGGCTTTTGAATTTTCTTGTAATTCATTAGCGATACATAACAGTATTTTCCTGGTATATTGGTGATGGTTAGTAATAATAAAATCTGTGAGATAATCCAGTTCCCACCTATTGTAATTAACCGCGTACACTAACGATTGCTGATCATAAGCCTCTAATTCTCTTTCCAGTTTTTTTATGGAAACACCTTTTTCAGCGCATGCTTCTTTTAAGGTTCTTTTACCTTTGAAACTGAAATCCAGTCCATACTTTCTAAGTATCAAAGCCTTCCGGTGATCAGAAACGGCCAGTTCTCCCAGCAATTCATCTGAGTTTTCTTTTTCTCTTTTGGATATTTTGACACACCATTTTTTTGGGCCTACTGCCAGGTATTCCCAGGAGAAGGTGTCACCCTTCTCTTTCAGCATTTGAGAATATATTGAATGCGGATCATTATCTTCATGAATAATAAATCCGTTGCCAGGGAGCAATGAATCAAATTTATAAAAGATGTAATCTGGCTGAAAGGTATCCGGTTGAACGGGCTCTATAATAAGTTTTGTATTCATGGCATTAGATTTTGAATAATTTGGCTATATCGTTTTTGTTCTTCTATCCAATGAATAATGACGCAATTGCTATTAGCAGTCAGCTATCATCTGTCAGGAAGAATATCTACTGGTATTGATTTCCTGATAGCTGACTGCTGATAGCCAACTACACGAAATTTTATGGTTAAGATAACACCAGATCAATTTCGTGTAGATCAACAACTGTTTTTGTTTGCGGTATCTAAATTGTAAATATGCTATTAAAGCCTATGGAGCCATCAGGTTGACGATTAGGATTATCGATATCTTCTGTCCAGAGTTTATCATCCACAATAAATTTATAATGATATGTTCCTTCAGGTAACATTGGAATCTCAATCTTCCACACACCGTCATCATCCTGTTCTAACACAAATTCATCTTTGGCCCAGTGATTAAAGCTACCGGCCAGGGATACATGAGAAGCCCCTGCAAATGAAACGTGAGATGAGAAGTCGTCGTGAAGAGAGAATGCAATTGTTTTTTCGTTGATGTTAATTTGAGGAGAGTTTTCGTTCTTCATAAAATTTAAATTTTGGGTAAATTATTTTTAATACCATGAAGCGGTCACAGTTTTGGTAGGGAAATTCTCAAAAGCGAATCAGGAAAGCCAATTGATAATGTAACTAATTCATGCAGTGGAATTGGTTACTTACATCAACATTTGCTGATGCTATGAAAAATACGAATTATTTTAAAAAATATTTAATATAACAGGCACTTATTATCTGGTATAAAGATTAACACTTACATATACCTAACTATATAAATTTAATAGAGGGTTTGACTTATGAAGTTTCATTGAGCTTCGGCAGTCTTGAAGGGATTAGCTCATCAATCAGATTATGAATATCTGCTGGTTGTATTTCTGCTGATGTGAAAAACAGCAAACTATCAACCCGCATCCAAGACTTATATCTTTGTATTAAATTATTTGTTATCAAATCAACAGGAACGTCACCAACACTTCCGTCAAGATCCCGAATTCTCCTTGGACTTCGGAAGTTAAACCACTGTGATAAGTTTACTTAATAGCCTTTAACGATCCGTTAAAACTATAGGTGGTTCCTTTTTTAGTAGGTATTTTTAACTCTTTGCCTTCATATCTTAACAGGCAATCATTACCGGCATTAGAAAGAATGTCAACTTTTTGAAGCTGGCCGTCTTGCCAGCTAATATTCAATACAAACCCGCCCCGTGCGCAGATTCCCTTTACTTTACCCTCAGGTAGTTCTTTTGGTAAGGATGGCAGAAGGTCAATATATTTCGTATGGCTCTGAACCAGCATTTCACCTATGCCGGCAGCACCTCCAAAATTACCATCTATCTGAAATGGCGGGTGTGCATCGAACAGATTCACATAAGAACCTTCGCCGTTTTTTTCCGCCGGGCTCAGTAAGATCTTAACCATTTTATAAGCATGTTCTCCTTCTTTAAATCTTGCCCAGAAATTTATCTTCCAAGCCAGGCTCCAGCCTGTTGCTTCATCACCCCTTAAAATCAGTGATTGCTTTGCCGCCTTCATCAGTTCAGGCGTTTCATCATAATTAATTTCAGAACCAGGATACATTCCCCAGAGATGTGACACATGACGATGTTTGCTGCTTGAATCATCTTTGTCCTGCAACCATTCCTGTAACTGTCCGTACCTGCCAACCTGGTTTGGGGCTATCTTATTGTACTTATATTTAAGTGAATCTCTCAGCTCATTATCAACCTGCAAAATTTCACCTGCGCTGATTACATTTTTAAAAAGATCCCTGATAATCTGGTGATCCATAGTAGGCCCTGCAACCAGTCCGCCGTTTTCCGGTGAATTGGAGGGACTGCTAATCAGCCAGCCAGTCTGCGGATCTTTGATAAGAAAACTATTGAAAAATAAGGCTGCCTGCTTCATAATAGGATAAGCTTTATTCCGGAGAAAATTTTTATCCTGGGTAAAAAGATAATGTTCCCATAAATGATGACTGAGCCATCCCCCACCCGAAACCCAGATACCATGGTCTGAAGCATTGATAGCGGCTGTTCCACGCCACAGGTCTGTGTTATGATGCAGAACCCAGCCGGGAGCGTTATAATATACATTTGCTGTTTTAGTTCCAGCCTGCGACAGCTCCTCAATCATTTTAAACAGAGGTTCCTGCATAGGTGATAAATTCAGCAGCTCCGCTGGCCAGTAATTCATCTCGGCATTTATATTGGTAGTGTACTTGCTTCCCCAGGGTGGTGTCAGCTGATCGTTCCAGATACCTTGCAGGTTTGCCGGCTGCGTTCCGGGCCGGGAACTTGAAATAAGCAGGTATCTGCCGTACTGAACATAAAGCGCGGCAAAGGATGGATCGGTAGAGCCCGCAAATTTATCAATCCTCTCATTGGTTGGAACCGCATCTTTATCAGGAGCACCTAATTTTATGGAAAAGGTGTTAAAGTAATGCTGGTATTCTTTTATATGATCGGCTTTTACCTGTTCGTAGCTTTTACTTTGTACGCTCTTCAAAGCCTGGATACAAGCTGCGTTAGGATCGCCGCTGACATCCTTATAATTTTTGAAATTGGTGCCTGCAGTAAGATAAAGAGTTACTTCATCTGAATTTTTAATAACAATCTTATCTGCTGCTATCACTACTTGTCCATTTTTCGGAACTACCTGTAAATAGCTTTCGCCTTTCATAATTCCATTCCTTACCTGGACTGATAATCCCAACGTATTGAAATTTATCTTTTTTACTAATGAATTTTTATGAGGGCTTGTAAGAGTTGCTTCAAAACTGATACTTCCGGGCTTGCTTGCTTTTAAATGGATCACCATCACCTGGCCGGGCTGACTGGAGAAATACTCACGGGTATAGTTAACCGAGTTTAAGGAGTACGAAGTGCGGGAGACGGCATTGGAGATATCCAGCTCCCGATGGTAATTAATTGGTGCCTGATGATTATTAAAATCAAGCCACAGATCACCGAAAGGCTGGTAGTCTGCCTGGTAATGGGGCACCGGTGGCGGGTTATCATCCTGTATATAATATCTCCATCGTTTAACCAATGAAATACCGCTGTTTGCGTTCTGATCTTTCCTGTAAATAGCGATATGCCTGGAAGTATCTTTATAACCGGTGATTCCACCTTTATCAAAATAGTTAAGTACCTGGATAGCGATACTGTTTTTACCTTTTTTTAATGTTCCTGCAGGTATAGTATATTTTCTTGCATCGGTACTTTCCGTAGTACCAACCAGATTGCCATTAACATAAGTAAAATCCTGGTCGCGTATCCTGTTCAAATCAAGAACCAGCTCTTTATTTAATAATTCTTCCGGAACATCGAAACTCGTTCTTAACCATATTGCACCATCTAAACCAGGCAGTCCCAAAGCCTCCCAGCCATCGTAAGAGGGCACCATGATTTCCTTCCATTGGCTATCATTAAAATCAGGTTTTGAGGGATCTGATGATAATCCTTTCATAGCACGCATTTCTTTAAGCCAGACTTCTCTTTTGCCTTCACCACTTTGCATGCCCATGAATTTTTCCTGGGCTAGCATTTCCGCCTCCTTTTGTTTTCCTTCAAACAAAAGTTTCCTGATTGCCGGTAAGTAGTTAGAAGCTCCCGGCCGGTTGTAATTCCTTGGTTCACCCGTCCAGAGTGTTTCTTCATTAAACTGGATATGGTCTTTGTCAATACCGCCAAAGATCATTCCGCCAAGCCTTCCGTTGCCGATTGGCAGCGCTTCCGTCCATTTTACAGCCGGCTGTTTATACCAGAGTTTAAGTGATTGGCTTTGTGAGAATGTAGTAAGAAAATTTGTTATAAAAAATGCAAGGAAGATATATTTCTTTTTCATGTGAAGCAAGTATTGGTTGTAAGCTGTAGCAACGTTATGAATTTTTTTCGAGATGGATCGAGTGTAATGTAAGAGCATAAGATGCCGTATTTATTGCTATCAGCCGTCAGAGATCAGCTATCAGAAGATCACTGCCTTCTATGTTTTCTCCTGAAAGCTGACTGGTGATAGCAGTAATAATTTTCCGTGGCAGTAGCAAAACCACAGAACAATACACTACCTTAAATTTAAATTTAACAGTTATGCCAGAACTACCGGATTTACAGGTTTTCAGTAAAAACCTGCATAAAAAATTATCAGGAAAAAAGGTAGAAAAATTGACCACCTCTTCAACAGCAAAATTAAATGTGCCGGCTAAAACTTTGAAAGAAAGTATTGAAGGACAGGTGCTGGATAAAGTGCACCGGGTTGGTAAAAGGCTTTACTTTGATTTTAATAATGGCAATGTGATGGCATGGCATCTATTGCTAAAAGGAGAACTGTTCCTATACGATAAGACTCATGCCTATGATCGTATTGTTATTGATATGTTGTTTGCGAATGGAACCGGGCTGGTGATGAAGGATGTTACAACATGGGCGAAGGTTGAACTTAATCCTTCAGATTCCGATGGAGTAGATCCATTATCAAAAGAAATGAATTTTAATTTTTTGAAAGAGAACCTAGGTAAAACAAAAACGGCTATTAAGAAATTTTTACTTGACCAGGATAAAATTGGCGGCATAGGCAATGCTTATGCTGATGAAATTTTGTGGCATGCGGGAATCTCTCCTTTTTCACTTAGTAATAAAATACCTGATGAAAAAATTAAGGCGCTGGATAAGGCTATAAAAACGACGTTGCAGAATGCAGAGAAAAAAATCATCTCAGCAAATCCTGATATTATCACCGGCGAGGTAAGAGATTTTTTAGTAGTGCACAATCATAAGAAAAAACTAAGTCCTGGCGGAGCTGCAATACAGTTTGTCGTAGTGGGTGGAAGGAAAACTTATTTTACAGAGGAGCAGGAGTTGTATAAATGATCAACTGATCCTATACTGTGATTAAATTTCTTACGGAAAGTAGTGGCTACTATCCTTAACTTCCTGATAGCGGGTGCGTCAATTTCTTGTTAACATAACATTACTTTCATATCAAGCATACAATGTCGTATTAATTGCTATCAGCATTCAGCTATTAGGTATCAGGAGAACAATGCCTGATATGGTTTCCTCCTGATAGCTGATAGCTGAAAGCTTACGGCATAAGCAACAAGTTAAGCCTTACACGGCACTACAGCTTCTATCAGGCTTTTTAGGAAATTTAAAAAAAGCTTTCAGAAAACTAATAAATTATTTATATTAGTAAAATTCTATTGATACAATGTTTTAACCATTAACTTAAACTTTTTTATGAATTAAGTCTGCGAAGAAAAGCGCTGGGAGCCTTTTCCCTTAACTTTCCATAATGTTCCAATTTCTCATCCAGTCTTTTCTTAAACTGCTTATCCGTAACATCTTCGGGTAAGTCAAGAAATTTCAAAGCTTCTTTACGAGTCATAAAAATAAAAGAATGAATACCTCTAAAAATTATTGACTGGGTTTTCTGAAATTATCAAAGCTGGCATTCACAGCATTAAGCATAGCGTTTAATTCGTTGATAGTGTTAGTTTGCTTTTGAATAGTCTGCGCATCATTTTTTGAATCTTCCAGAGCCTTCCTGGCTATTCTTAAATCATTAAATTTAGCAACAATCGCTTTATTCATTTTGCCATACATTGATTTGTCATTCTGTTCAATCAAAGACATATCACCTATTATCTTATTAAGTTTAGTGTCTATTAGAGCATTGTCAGCAGTCTTATTATTCCATTGGTCCATCAACGTTATTGCTTCCTCCATTTTCGAAACAAATTTTGCCTGATTGGCATCTTGAATTTGTTGAATATCAAGCTGGCTTTGAAGCCATGCATTTTCCTTATCAGGCACTTTGTAATTATAATAAATTGCGACAACCACAAGTAACACTGTGGCAAGAAAAAATGTAAGAAATTTTAGGAATGCCTGGTTTCTGTCCTGGCTGTTTAAAATCGGTTGCATTAGAATAGCAATTTAAATAATAAGAGTTCTTTATTAATCTGCAAGAAAACGGCTTCTTTTTTGGTTAGAATTATCGATACTCTGGTTTACAGCTTCTTCCTTAACAAATATTCCTGCTTCCTTCCTCTTGCCAATATATTCAAGCCTGGCTAACCGGTGAAACAATGCAGAGACGATCTTTGTGAATTCAGTAACTTTATTCATTGAATTATTTATGTCCAGGTGATCGTACTGATGATTGGAAAGTTGAATAATAATACGTTCCGGTTCACCCTGGCTTACATTACACCATTCTGTAAAATAACTGATCAGTTCTTCCTTACCTGCACCCAGGTAACAATCTATGATAATTTTTTATCAATCTTGAGAATGCAGAAATTGCTACGATCATTGAAACCGGTGGCTTTACAACACCTGAAGACTTAATATCTGCCAGCTGGGAAGCGGTGAATGACAACATATTTTCGCAAAGCTTTTGTACAATTACAGCCATATCATTTGACTGCTTTTTCTGAATGATCTTCTGAATAATTTGTAAAGAATAAGTTTCCATCTTTCCGTAAAACTGTTCAAGTCCTGCATGTATTTCAAGCAGCTCCGGATGACTGGTTATATTAGTACATGGTGGAATATAATAATTTTAAACACAACGTTAGGAATGATTGATACTACATTATGGCTATAGGTAGTAATACTATGGGTTTTAATTAAATATCCTTCAACGGAATTTACTTCTCCGGTGATCTTGTTCCCAAGAAGGTATTCACCATCAATTCCGATATTGAGGTATTCATTCAATATTAACCCCATACCAAAGCCTGCGCGAATTCCTCCTCCCATGCCTTTTTTATGAACATCTACTACATTCACATCGTTGTTATCATTACTGGATGATCCCTTAAAAGAACCGGGTGTTAACAAACCATAAGAGCCGTAAACTTTACAATAAATTTTAGCTCCTTCTGACATTTCATAATTTACTTCCTGTGCAACGCAGTTAATGGTTAATAAGGCTCCAATAACAATTATTAACTGTTTGTAATATTTCATGAATGAAATTTTTAACTATGAAAGGTAATTCTATTGCAAGTCAATGCAGGACGTTGTAATAAACAAATGTTTATGGGATATCTTTAAAAGGGCGGGATAGCGATTCAGAATCAGTATATGGCAAATCTAATATATAAATTTTTTTTCTGCAAGCTTTTTAATAATAATATGTTACCGGTTTTCTTATCCGTTAGATTTCGTAGACTGCTGATAGCAATGGAGCCGTTTCAAAAGAATGCAATGAGCTATTAAATATACAGGCTATATCATGGTAATGATTAATTAATATCTTATATTCGGCGATACATTTCTAAGGCATACCAGAATTAATTAAGACTTTTAAAAACGAATGTTAATCTTTGATTCAATTGATTGAAAAAATAAAACACATGAGTATATCAAGAAGAATATTTCTTAAAAACACAAGTCTTGTCATTACAGGTGCCAGCTTGCTTTCAGGTAACCTCTCCGCTGCCGGTAATAAGGCCGGAGAAGTAATGGGAATACAGCTTTATTCTATCCGTGAGGATATGAAGAAAGACCCGGCAGGAACCTTGAAGCTCCTTGCTGACATGGGTTATAAGAATGTTGAGCATGCTAACTATATCGATAGAAAATTTTATGGTTACGACGCGAAAGCATTTAAGAAATTACTCGACGGACTACATCTTAAAATGCCAAGCGGCCATACGGTTATGGGAACGCAGCATTGGGACGCAGCTAAAAAGGATTTTACAGATTCATGGAAACTGACTGTAGATGATGCTGCAGTAGTAGGGCAACGTTATGTGATAAGCCCCTGGCTTGATGAAAGCCTGCGTAAAAAATATGATGATATAAAAGCCTATATGGATGTTTTTAATAAATGCGGTGAGCTTTGTAAAAAGGCGGGTATGAAATTCGGTTATCATAACCATGACTTTGAATTCTCGGAGAAGCTGAATGATAAAACCATTTACGATATCATTCTCGATTTAACCGATCCTAAGCTTGTTGCGCAACAAATGGATATAGGTAATATGTATGGAGCTGGCGGAAGAGCGCTGGAA
>JAABUK010008484.1_pt1 | contig 14390 bp, 7 predicted proteins | sample 5559141 | NCBI WGS metagenome assembly JAABUK01 (sample SAMN10711869, study PRJNA513367) | rock metagenome | isolation source: Antarctica rocks | place: Antarctica: Victoria Land, Pudding Butte nord | collected 2016-01-03
TTCCTTTGAGACGCAGAATAGAAAGAGAAGAAACCATGCCACAGTCCTTGATTGATAGTAATATCGGTAAGCGTGAACTGTGTCTCGACGCTAGCATACTCATCGTTGAAAGTGAGCGCTTGACCGATGACAAAGTCATCGATCTCCATAACCTTGACAGCTTGTCCTCTTGTGAGAAGCTTCGCAGCTTCCAGTGCGGTAGAAACGTACCCTGCCGCTGGGAATACTACCTGACCTTGGATTTGATGATCAGCTAGCCAAGGAATCTCGGAAGGTCGTAGCCTGTTTCTCCAGCGGTGCTGTTGCTCTGAGCCATCAGGGCACTTGGTACCAAGGAGCTCGTGGATAGGTTCGGCTTCTTTACGACTCGCCATGTATTGGCGTGACTCGTGCCAGAAGATGCGATCATGATCCCAAGCGTAGGTTGGAAGGTTTGACAGTACAGGGGGAAGTGGCATATCAGGTCCAGTGGCAAACCTCTCGAGCGACCTGTAGTCGACTGCATTGTCACTTAAGGCTTGCCAAATATACCCAAGGCCTTCAGCAAAAGCTTCGTTGTCATCCCTACCGCGACTCAAAAGACCGGTATATGGGATAGAAACTCCAAGACATTCTTGAAGAACTTGCAGAGATGGACCTTTGAGCGCAGGATGAGGTCCACATTCGATGGCAATGTCGAATGGTGCCTTCTCAGCGGCAGCAAACTCGACCGCCTGTGCGAATAAAACAGGCTTAGTCATGTTTTCGATCCAGTACTGGCAGCTCAATTCATGTCGGTAATTCAGGGCATCCTCGCCGTACACACTCGATATCCAGATAGTGCCATTTCGCGTTTGCCGCAGTACTTTGATGTTGCAATCTACCAGTGACTTTCTATATGCATCGGCACAGGCGAGCATGTGATGGGAATGATATGCCTTATCGACTTTCAACAATCGTACGAATTTCTTCTCATCTTCAAATATATCTTTAGTCCTCTCAATGGCGTCCCAATCTCCGGACAGGGTCACACTCGCAGATGAATTGCTCGCAGCGATGCTCACACGGCCTTTGAACGCAGGTAAGTCACAGAATTCTTGTGCGTCCGCGATGGAGGCCCCCACAGCTATCATAGCTCCCCTTTCCCCTTTGGGTCCTTGAGCGGAATGAAGATGATAGCCGCGGTAGTATGCTATGCGAATGGCATCGATCGCGGAGAGGTAGCCGGCCGCGTACGCGGCAGCTATTTCACCTGACGAATGACCAACAACTGCTGCAAATTGCAAACCCGCACCTCGTAATAAGTCCACTAGGACCACCTGTATGGCTGTGCATAGTGGTTGGCTTATTGCAGCCTCATTTAATCTGGATGCATGGCCTGTTGCAATAATTTCATCCTTCAGAGACCAAGTCGGGCCATCAGGCAGTTCCCTTAGACTTCTCTCGAGGTCATGGATCATGGAAGCGGTAGCTGGGATAGTGAGCAGGAGATTAGCACCCATGGCTGCCCATTGAGCCCCTTGACCAGTAAATACCCCGAGAATCTGAGGTTTAGAGGACAATAACTTGGGTGGCACCTGCACCAAGATTTTGCTCTCTGCCTGGGCTCTGGTCCGTAACCTCTGGCTGAGCTCTGACGCTGTGGTTCCATAAACTGTTGTACGTACCGCGAACCTGGATCGACGGGTATTAAGTGTCCAAGCCAGGCCACGCACATTGATCGACTTGTTTTCATCCAGGAAATCGGCATACTTGGAGAGGGTGGCACGGAGAGCACTCTCCGAAGCTGCTGAAAAGTTCAAAGCAGCTATGACTGGAACATCTGAGCCGGATATGGTCTTAATTGGGCGATCGGGCTCGGGTACGTAAGCCTCGAGAACGGCGTGGGCATTGGAGCCACCAAAACCGAAGCTGTTGACACTCACACGGGGCACCGCTCCTGGCGCGAGCGCCGGCCATGGTTTGGCTTGGATGGTGGCAACCTCAACGTTGGCATAGAATGGCCGAATTTTAGGATTAAGAGTATCAAAAAGAAGATTCGGAGGGATGCAGCGGTGTTGGAGGGCAAGGCTGGCCTTCAAGATAGCAGCAATGCCAGCCGCGCCTTCGGTGTGACCAACGACAGTTTTTATGGAACCGACGTAGAGGGGCACATCACCACTGGACTTGCCATTGGAATTCTCATCGCCGTTACTGTAAAAAGCTGTGTGGATAGCCTCGGCCTCGATGGGATCCCCGGCCGGTGTACCAGTTCCGTGACATTCAAAAAATTGGGGTCTATCGCTTGCCCTACTCACGTCAAGACCTGCTTGCTTGTATGTTGCTCGGATCAATGCTGCTTGTGCCGTGGCACTGGGCATGGTGAGCCCTTTAGTTTTGCCATCTTGGTTGACCTGCGTACCGCGGATAATGCAGTCAATGTGATCTCCGTCCTTGATTGCCTGTGACAGCCTCTTCAACACCACGGCCCCAATGCCTTCTCCGCGTGCGTAGCCGTTAGCATTGGAATCCCACATCCGGCTCCTTCCCTCCGGACTCAACATTTTCAGGTTAGACAACGCTATGGATTGGTCTGGGATGATGATCAGGTTTGTTCCGCAAGCAACAGCAACGTCGGTCTCAGTGCCAGAGCGCAACACCTGCACAGCCTGGTGGACGGCCACCAGGCTCGATGAGCATGCCGTATCGATCACCATCGAAGGGCCATGCCAGTCATAGAAATAAGACACTCTAGTCGACACATTAGATCGAGCGGTTCCCGTAGCGGAGTAGGTTGGAACGTTGTCCCGGTCGTGGATCTGCATGTCTGCATAGTCGTTCGTCATCACGCCCACATAGACAGCTGTCTGCGAGCCACGGAGCTGACTGATGGTTAGACCAGCTGCCTCAATACCTTCGTAGACCGTCTCTAACAGCTGCCTCTGCTGAGGATCCATCGAGTTTGCCTCCACGGGTTTGATGCCGAAGAACTGGGCATCGAAGACGCCGATATCTTCCTCTAACGAGTAGGTATGCCGAACGTTCGTTGTACCATGGTGTGCGTTGTTGGGATGATAAAAGCCATCGACGCTGAATCTACTAGTCTCTTTGAGCACATCGTGAGGCTTGTGTAGAAGCTTCCATAGTTTCGAGGGGGAGGTAGACCCCCCTGGAAATCGGCATGCTGAGCCAATTATGGCGATTGGCTCATTGGCAAACTTCTCATATTCTGGACGCTGCATGGCGGTTCTAGAAGGAGACGCTCTAATGCTGCTTCTTTTACCATAAAGTGACAATTTTCGCTCGCTGAGAGAGACTACAACTCAATTTAAGAAGGTCCAGACTCTGGATATTGACAGTGAAGGTATCTTAAGCTCCTATGAGAACAACAGGTGAATTGGATGATAAAGCTGCGGCCATCTACTGAACCAGCCAAGTATGGAGACATGATCATGTCAGCACCTTACCGTCTTCAATGTCCATGGGAGTCCCCTAGATTTCCCGTGTCCGATAGCGCCATTTCGGGGGGTGATGTGATTCGGCAGTGCGAGAGGAGTCCATTCGGAGACTCCGTTCGGCTACACATCGGAACATTTTTAGGTCTAAAAATATGTTGCAAAACGTGGTCAGCACGTTATGGGCTCGCATGACGCATAAGTCTAGATCATCACGCACTGCGAATGGTTGGGGGAGGTGTCAACTGGTGGAAGTAGCATATTCAGAAGTCTGAAGACAGATCGTGGAGAAATTAGTCGTTAAGTGCTAGAAGGGTCCCGCCGAGCTAGGCCCGAATAGGCAGCGGCGTTTCACGTGACAGAAAATTTACTTAATTCTAGTCATATAATCTATCACATGAGTTCTGGTACCGTAGCCATAACAATGCCAACAATAAGAATCATTTATATAGTCCATGCACCGCCCGTAACACGGTGCAGACGTTAACATAGACCCTCCCCGACTAAATCCCGGAGTATTGCGATCTAAAAAGCGGCGACTTTTCTGGAAAGATCAAAACTTCTGTCATCCCAACTCCCAAGAACTGTTCTCTCGCAACACGTCCACCTTGCACAGAAGCGATGAAGCCCGTCCCACCATGCCCACCTCCAAGTATAAATTCGAACGCCGTTACCTCGTGCTCGACAATAAATGTCCAATGTTTCTTTTGCCTGTTGGAGACCAGTTCCAGCTCGTACCCTGTTACTTTGTCACGCAAAGCGGCCTGAACCCGGCCATGGTAGGTCTTCGTAAAGGTGAAGTAGTCCTCCGTATCTGACTCCTCAGTACGCTGGCTAGCAAATATAGGAATGCCATCTTCCCAAAGCGCTACTGATGGATACACTTCCCCTTTCTTGATGTTGGATGTGAAGGTAAACATCGTCAACGCATACGGCCCCACGAGCGTACGGATGAATTGCATTCCCTGCAGACAAGTGAACCAACTAAAGGCACCGAAAAGCCTAGTCATGCCACCCATGCCTTTCCACACAAAAGGTTCCCCCTGGATGGTCATATCGACATCTGTAATCGCGGCAGGTATCGGGTCCACAAAATGGAAGTGCGGCAACGCTTCCGACGTCGAGTTCTCACTCGGGTACGTCTTCCCATCGGGATACCGCGGGCGTGCCACAGAGCTCATAGCAATTACACCTGAGAATTGGGACGTCTCCATTCCGATGCGAGCTGTCTGCAGGTCGGCGGTCACCTCGAATTCATAGCTGTAGTCGTCCGAGCGCCAAATCCCTCGTGTACCCCAGGAACACTCTTCGATGATGCTCTCAGACGGGTAGTCTATCTGAGCAAAACGGGTACCATTTGCCCATACCATCTCAGCACTCACACGCAGATTGCCTGTGCCGAGGATGGAGTAGTTTGGGTCGTGGTAGAATCCGAAGACGAAGGCCTGTTTTGCGTCGCTCGAAACGCCATCGAACTCCCATTGCTCACCCGCAGTGTTATTGAGAGGGTAGATCTTGGGGCTGAGGAAATGGTCGAGTCCTCCTGTGCTGAAGAAGATTGGATCGTTGGATTTCTGCATCTCATATGCCGTTAAACGGGTGACTTTGCAGCTTGCATCGCTGAGCAGCGTTTGCTGTGCACCAGGATCGGGGTTCCATTTGCTTTCCCATGCAGACGGCCAGTCGTATGACCAACCGTGTGCCGTGGCAATGAAGATTGAGATCGTTGAGGCTCGCATGACGGAGAATAGATGAAGTGAATACGGATTACAGTACGGTAGATGGTTAGTGTTATCAGGTCTATGAAATCGGCTTCATGATGGGCTTTCCTTCTCTTCACAAATCGGGTTACATTCTCTCTGAGAAGGTCCGAAATGGTAAACACATCCTAGTGATGTCCTCGGATAGCCCGAAAGCCGATCGGGTATCCGAACCCGTAATCATATCTAGACTAATTAGAGCCTAGGTCGCCATTATGTGTATGTTTAGCTTGTTAGTTACCTTTAACAAAGTCTAGGTAAGTAGATCCATTGGTAGAAGAGTCTCGGATGGTGCAGAGGCACGGACACCGTATTACTGTTCGGAGATGATTAATGCTTCGGCCTCTAGCTTCAAGGATTCGGCTACCTGCTGATTCGATTCGGTTACCCCAACAGTCCATAGCGAAGAGCCAATCTGTGTTCTACAGAGAAAGCCCTGCAAATGCGCGCTAATCTGCTTCGGACTATCATTTGCGCTACATTTCTGACCACATCCGAATACTCCCACCATCGTATATGCAACGCATCAAACTTTACAAACTAGATCCTTTACCTGATTTGACAGTGGTTCGAAATTAAGCAGACTCCCTATTACTATTAGACACTTTCAACGGTTGCAGATGGTCCTTCCACTACCCCTTATCACTTGTCGTTGATCAGTCCGCTTCCGCGAAGATGTTTGAAGAAACCATTGAAATATGGCAAGCTATACAGCAAAGTTTGAAGCCACTGCGATTGACTCGGTGGCAGTTGGCAAAACTGTTCGCTGCCCAAGTCAATCGTGACAATCCAATCTCGGCGAAATTGGCAATCTTATTCATCGTCGGTTTATTTCTATACGCCATTTCTGTTGCGACTAGACCAAAGAGGTTGGACAAGGTGATTGGGCTCCCAGTGCTTCGTGGATCGAGAAATCGGAAAGACTCTCTATTGAATGTTGTTAAAGAGGGGAAGCAAAAGGTAAAGTCGGCGCATTCGAAGACAATTGGAAGTCCATCTGGAAGTTAACGCTGATTCTTTCTTCGCGCAGTACCCGGACACAGCTTACATCGTCGATGCGGCCGACCTTCAGTACGTGGTATATCCACCTGCATTGTTCGATGAGATCAAGCGTCTCACAGAGAAAGAAGCTTCTGTTCAAGACTTCTTCCGAACTATTTCCCAGGGTTACGTCAAAGCCGAGACGGACGCTCTATGCAAAACTATTGCTGTGGACCTAGCCCGCAGTATTCCACTCCAGATCCCTTCGCAGCAGAAGAATGCGCGCATCGCGTTTGATATGTACGTGGGATATTGCCCGGATTACAAGTCTCTCGCACTCTTCGACACCTTGATGAAGATCGCTGGGTCTTCTAATGCTTCTTCTTTTGTTGGACGAGAGACTGGAGCTAGTGATTGGCCTAGGGTTGTTCAGCGGCTAATTATGGCGGTCTATGTTGCTGTGAAGATACTCAGCTGGATTCCAAGGTTATTCAAGCCAATCCTTCGACCGCTCCTGTTTCTCCCTGCTCTTAAAGCGGAGAGGGACCTGCGCCATATGGTCACACCTGTGATTCGTCGCGACATGGAAGAGTACGAGCGAGCAGCGAACAGGAAGGAATTTTTGAAGCCAAGTGAAGACGGCAAGCTCCCGTTCACTCAATGGCTTATGGCTCGCTACGAGCCTAGTCAAGCAACACAATACCAACTGACTACCGACCACCTTCTCGTCAACATTGAATCGACCCTGAAGACCGCAACTGCGATGTACAGCATTGTCTTAGAGCTCGCGCGGCGACCTCAGTTGCAGGATGAACTTCGCCGCGAAGTCGAAGAGGCTACCATGTTGGACGGCCAACTTCCCTCGACCAATCTGAAGGAACTAAGGAAGATGGATAGCATGATGCGTGAAACGGCCCGTGTGAATCCATTTTCTCTCTGTGAGTTGTTGCCCTTCGCTTCATCTCAGACACTCCTTATTTTCGGCATGCCTTGCGACTAACCTCACCGCGTATGGTTAGTCACTCTCTATCGCAAAACCCGTCAGCCGCTGCAGCTTTCCCTAGGACCATTGCTTCCCGCTGGGACAATCCTGTGCGTCGATTCGTACCATATCAACAGATCCGCCACGATATTTCCAAACCCCGAGAACTTTGACCCCTTCCGCTTTCTGAGTAAGCGCGGAAATGTGGGCACGGAACACATGTTCCAATTTGTGTCGACAGGACCATCTGACCCGAATTGGGGAGATGGAACCCAGGCGTGTCCTGGCCGCTTCTTCGCTAATAGCACGCTCAAAGTGTGCCTGACTCACTTGCTGATGAATTACAACATCAAGCTCGGCGAGAGTCAGTACCAACAAAACATGGTCAACATGCCGAATGGAATCTTCACACCAGATATGGGGGCTCGTGTACTTTTCCAATCCAGAAATTGAGTGGAAATTTGGAATTATTATTATGAGAGAAATAGCTCAAATTAGATTCCTGTGCTCAGTAGTATCGTTGATTGTTCATCGGTCACCGTTCAGTAACAAACCTTCTATCTTCTTCATCATGTCCCGCACGATCTTTGTACCGGTCTCATTATCACTTGAAGAAATGTAGCCCTCCTGCTGCAATGAGGATTTGAGCAAAGCTTGGAACAAAGGACTGGAGAGCATTCCCCCTAGTGCTTTTTCAACGGAGTCGAGCATGTAGGTGCTAACCTGAATCAGGACTTTGATCTGCAGATCATGATGATTTTGCAAGACGAAGCCATTGATCCGGAGACCTGTTATCGTTTGCGGAAGCTTGGGGAATACAGTCCATTTGCGAGAGACCTCGAACGAGAGGTAAATGATGGAAAAGACGGACTCATAAATTTTGATGAGACATGTATAGCATGTTAGTAATGCAAAAGTGGAAGGCACGTCCCCTTTCGGCTGAGGTTTGTAGCTCTCATTTCTACCGGGAAGATTTCCTGTGGAGTCGTCGCCAGCAACGTAGGTCGCCCTGTTGAGCACCGCCTGCATAAACCTCCATCTCTCTTCCATTCGAGCTTCTAGGCTCGTCACGGAGGAATCAGTGATTCCCTCGGATTCACCAAGATTGTCAGTTTCCGCGTCTGCAGAATGCTCCGAGTTTGGACAGGAATGATTGAGAGGAGGTTGATGCAAAGATTGCACGGCCTCCAGAAACCTCTCGGTTCCGTGTAGCATCTTTTCGATAATATAATCGGAGCTTGTGGTACTATCCATCGTCTTGACGAAGTACTCAGCCGCAGTGGTGTCAGAATGAGTGAGTAGGAACGAGCTTGCAGATTCGTACGTGGTAATGCGATGTAGATCTTTCATCAAGATTGCACTAAGATCTGAAAGCAAATTTATGTTCTTGTCCTTGAAGACTGCCAATGGTATGCCAGATCTATCAACGGTATCCTGCTCTGGCCAGCGGTCAGAGAGTGTGTCATGGCCTTGCAGTGGCACGGAGGTCTGCTCATGTGAGAATCCCGCCAGATTGGATTCGTTTTCAGCGAGGTGTGGGTCTGCTGTTGCACTAGACCAGGCCCGAACTAGGCTAGGGGCTGAATTTCTGTAAACCCGCCTGACAGTGGCTAGCTCAGACATCTCGTTGGGGGAAAAATTGCTTCCAATAATGTCAGAGACTGGTGAACTTGAGAATTGGTAAGTCGGCGTGAACGTTGGTTGGTTGACCGATGCGCTAGAAAGCATTGCGTCGCTAGAAAATACTGGCGTTGGCAAAGTAGCAGCTGCTGCAACCCTTCTGACATCTGATTCCTGGGTTTCGTAGAGGGTGGTAGCAAATACGTCCTGCCATGAAATAGATTCGGTGGGACTGTGTACTTCGGGTGCGGCATTCAATGATGGAGATGGTTGGCAAGCGGGTTGGGCGAGATTGCTCATATCGAGGTTGGGTCTTAACGTTTCACTTGTGACTGTAGCTTGAGCTGGTCCCAAGTCTGATGCTTCAAGAACTTGAATTAGTAAGAGGTACTGAAGTGCCTACGGCGGTAGAGGCCCACCAAGTGTAGTTGCAGTATTCGAGAAGTCTCTTGATACACTTGATAACCTCCTTCGCCGAGTACCACGACCAGGACCAGCTTCTCTCCGAGACGAGGATGAGGCTATAGTACATTCTGCTTTTGCTTTGCGGCACCGTAGGCAGGGGCTGCTGGCCAGAGCCATCAAATCGCGATTGCAGCGAAGCTTTTGTCCTCTGCAGCGATCACATGCATAACGGCGTGAGAAGTTGAATGCGAGAGGGGTAGATTGTTGTTGTGCTTGAGCAGCGAGAGAAGAAAATCCAGCGTCCATGGTATAGCTATGCAACTTACCAAAACAATGCAGATCGAAGGGGAAACCCCCAACATATGAGCACAAATGGTAGTAATTATTATCAAGGGTAATCCTCCACTACAGTCAGAACTTAAACCTACGTTGGCGTCTGTAACATCGGTCGATATAAGCCTAGCATATCGGCCCGGTCTTCCAACAGACTTAGGGGCGCGGTTAGGATTCTGATTCCCCGGATTTCCGTAAGTCTCACTTTAAGTAAAGTAGTGGAGTGTATATCGTATCCATATTGATTGTTAGCACGCCAAGCACCCATGTGTCTGAAACCAGGCCTAGCCCGCTAGGACTCTAGTCTCCTTACAGGGGCACGTATAGTAGGCTACTAAAGCAGCGGCCAGGCAGACGTCTTGGCGTGCTAACATCATGCTAGCGTGGCTGGATACCCACGACACAGTAATACTTCCTTCTCCGGGGCCGCTGTGATTGCAAATGTACTATGCTGCAAACGACATTTCGCCGGCTAGCAGCTGGTACTAAGCACCGCCTTAGTCACTGTCTAGCATTGGGGTCTGAACTGGGATCGCTCGGCTTTCTTCCGGGTCCGAACCCCGAAGGAGCGTTTGGGCTTGGTTGTCACACTCGCAAGATAGCGAGGGGGGGAGAAGGCTGAATGCTGTGGCTACATATGTACTATGCTAGATCCGACTTTCTGCCGCCCGGCAGCTGGTGACAAGCAGTCCCGGGCTGACACCGCCTGGAGACGTGCCACGCTTACTGTGCGTGTTCCCAGCCAACCAGAGGTGCCCCGAGCCCATTCCTGTGTGACGAGGTCACCGCCTATGTGAAATCACCCGCAGCGAAAGCAGTAGCTCTTCCAACCGGCTTAGAGACTTGCGAGGGATTAATACGTCGTACCGTACTGTATTGAAGTCGCAAAGAGTAGAGTGGAAACTGTGGGATGAGGGAGTCCGCTAGAAAACTGCATCGCTCCCCTTGCACACTCATTTATTCTCCGACTCAGCGAATGATACATCAGCAAATCGGGAAAAGCGGCCCTGGTTCCGCCTGGCGGCATATTCAATCCCAAAGCAATACAACCTGACCGTTGAGACACAGTTGTCCTTGGGGATCTAAGACACCTGTATACATCAGATCTGTACCTGACCGCTCTCATGTGTTTGCTTTTTACATCTCTCATGAAAATTGAACGTTCGCTTTTCCGCAGATAAAACATCAATCGAAAACTCAAGCAATGTCAGGGTCATGGAACCATGGGCTGTCTGACTGTCTCAGTCCTATCAGCACACGTGGGTCCCCAAGATCATCTCTAGTCCTCTAAATTGTCAATACAGGGCTGGTCAGCTACCCAGTACCCCTGTGTTCTCCCCGATGCTTCGTTTTGTAACGGTAGTGTTAGTCTTCCTCTCCTACACATCATCCGCCCTGCTAAGTTACGCTATGGTTATTATATAGGCTATCGCGCTCTTGACTTTGCTCTCTTCAAAGTATCCGCCAAGTGGTCAGCCGCAGCAGTATGAGCCACTAATATGGTATCAAGGGCCATGGCTGCAGCAACTGCGCGAGCTCCTGCTTCTGTGGTTGCTACGCGCTGGCGTAGGAGGATGAGGAGGTGGACGCGCAAGAGAAGGAGGATGAGCAGCACGCTGCTCCGGAGCGGCAGTCACCGATGATGGACGCGCGGCCGCAGCAGCGATAGGATCAAGACCTTGAAAGCACGCGGAAGGAGCAATCCTACGAGCTGCTGGGTGATAGCGCTGTAACCTTTTAAGAGAGAGAGTGAGATCTCATCTTGTACGCTATTTCTTTCTACTGAATAGTCCGATCGAGCGTATACCGTCTGTAACTAATAGTGTGTGCCTCCGTAATTTACTACCAAATGCACGTTTTTTTCAGGGCTATCAAAGTGGAAGATCCCGTCAGTAAGGGAACGACGAAAATTGAAAATGCATGTATCGGCAGTCCTAAAGCCAGCTAGGGTTAGCGCCGTTGTTGTTGCGTCCAACGGCGCAGTCTTAGTGTCATCCATATGGAGGTGGAGGATTCGTTTCGTCTTGCATGCCTTTGTACGGCTTTTCCTTCCGTGATAGTCGATTTACAGATGACCTTGTAGACTGCGACGGGTTGGCTGTCTTCTCTAATGTAAGGTATCTTCTCACCACATACGTATTCCTCAAATCGACACTGTATATCTAGGAGTCCGAAAGGAACAAGGTCGAGGCACTATGCTAAGAACTGGCAAGGTTAGTAAACGTCAAGATGCATTGTTCCCGCTTACTTCGCCCCGGAATTATGCGTCCGAAGTTCCGTCGGTCACGATTTATATCCGAAACGACTAGAGAGGAGACGATAGATATTTACAGGTTGCATGGAATCGTGATTTTGCTTCCGATGACTCTATACGCTAGTGTTGAGGTGTGGGTGCCTGGAATGGCTTGCCCAGCCTCGGCTCGAGCTACCCTCGTCCCTTTTCTAGTACCTAAGGTAGACTTCGCCAGGATTCTTCTAACGATCATGAATTTCTTCGGCGGAAATTTCGTTACCGGATTTATAGTATTTTATAAAGGTATTAGCTAGATACAACTACAAATGTCGTTCGTGGATAAGTTCTTGCTGGAGCGCCTAGAGCGAGCTCATCTGGCTCAGCAAGATTCAGGTGCTCAGTGTCAGAAATACCTTAAAATCGTCCTAAAGAACGAACTCATCCAAGCTTATCTAGCTTATCATTGTAATACATTCATGCGGCGGTCTTAGCATTGCGGGAGAAAATCGCATTAACCGTCAGCATGTTAGTATACTACCTGATTAAGCCTAGCGCCTTCTTAGCATATAGGTAGATCGCTAGCCTACCCTAGGCGACTTATAGCCTAGCGGCGGCCTTCTAAGGAGTCTTATCCTTAGAGCTTAGGGCCTTAGTCGCAAAAAGCTCCCCTAAATCAAGAAATCTACCCCTAGCTATAGGACTATTGAATAGATAGTTATATTAGACTTAGTAGGTCTTATATATTAATTTAAGTCCTAAATTAATATATATAAATAAAGAGGACGTAATATATACTTAGAGAAAGGAAAGTAAGGTAGAGAAGTTAATTACTTATTAAATTTATAATATTATAAAAAAGTAGTTATAAGACCTTAATAATATAAAAAAAAAATATTAAAAATATTAAAAAAATATTAAAGATACTTACTTAGTTAATATTAAATATAATTAATTAAGAGGAGGAAATAAGTTCCCTCCTTAATATAAAAGAATTATTAGAGAGCTCCTTATAAAACTTCTTATAATTATAAAAATATTATTAAACTATTATTAATAAGCGGTTTAATAAGCTTAAGTATATAAAGATATAAGTATAAGTTATCTTTAAAGAAGTCCTTTTATTATTAATTATAAGGATAATATCCTTTATCCTTACTATTAATGGTAATATTAGTAGATCCCCCTAAGTTATATTATAAAGAACGCGATATAGTAGTAAGTATAAAGAAAAATAAATATATAAATATATAAATTATATTACCCTTAATTTATTAAGAGGTTTAAAATCTTAAGAAGAAGATTCTAAAGTAGGTTAATAAAGCCCTCTAAATATTAAAGATTATATCCTTAAAAGGATATATTATAAGTATTATATATAAGCTCTTATTAGGAGACTAGTACTTTATTATAATAATATTAAAAGAGGTTAAGGTTCTTAAGGCCTATTTTAATAAATAGGTAAATATTATTAACTTTAAAGCCTTTATAACTATCCTTATATTTAAAGTAATGATAAATAGAATATAATTAAGTACTATTAATATAAAAGCCCTTAAAAAGATAATTAAAGAGCTTAAGAAGTAGAATTATTATACCCTTATATAATATTAAATTATAAGAATGTATTAATTATAAAAATTATAAAAGGATAAATCTTTTACCTACTTAACTATAAACTTTACCTCTATTATAAAGGCTAATATAGTTATTAATATTAATAAACTATTTTAATATAATAAGACTTAAAGAGTTTAAAGATTTATTTATAATTATATTATAAATTAATCTTATAAGTACTATTAATATAAATATTAATTTATATAATATAAGAACCTATTAAGTTATAACTTTTATATAAAAGGTTAATATATTATAATTCCTTATCCTAGCTAAGAGTATTAAGAAAAGGCTAGATATATTATATATAAGAAGAAGGGATACCTAATATAAAGCCTAAATTACCTTAAAAGGAGGAGTAAGAAGAAGAAGATTAAAGAGTTAATTTAAAATATCCTTAAATTCTAAAGTAAATTATTAAAAAGTATAAGCCTATCTTTAAGCCTGTTATTAATAAATTTTAACTTTATAATATAAAATATTATAATAAGACTTATTATTAAGATTAAATAATTACTCTTAAATAAAATAGATATTAATAGTAAGAAGATAGGTATTTTAAGAAAAGGGAGGATAATAATTCCCTTTTAAGGAGTTATAATAGAGACTCTTAAAGCTAATAAATCTATAAAATATATGGAGGATATTAAGAATATAAAGGTAAATAAGGATAATAGGTTAAACTTATAATATCTCTTCAATAATAATAATACTTAAAAGAGTACTTAAAATTAGAAAAATAATAATATAAATTTTATATTTTATAAGGACTTATAAAGGAATATATTAAATACTTTTTAATATTATAATATAATATAAGAAAAAATCACAATAAGGTTATAATATAAATCCTTAGGAATAAAGGAGCTTTATATTATAATATTATTATCATTTAAGAGTTATAAAATAACTTATTTTAAGTAATAATATATTATTTATAAAAATAACTTTATAACTTAGCTTAATTTATAAATAAGATCCTTAATAATATAAAAAGGAAATTAACTAGAGTTTATATCTTTATATAGATAAGAATTAACTTAGGA
>JAABUK010008485.1_pt1 | contig 14388 bp, 10 predicted proteins | sample 5559141 | NCBI WGS metagenome assembly JAABUK01 (sample SAMN10711869, study PRJNA513367) | rock metagenome | isolation source: Antarctica rocks | place: Antarctica: Victoria Land, Pudding Butte nord | collected 2016-01-03
CGCCACGATTACTCGTGACGCCGCTGGTTGGCTTCATGGCGAACGAGCAATTCCCATGATCAGCACCTCTCAACTGACAAGATCCACCAGGCTTGGCCTGGCGCACCGGAACAAACCCATTCGCCTCGCGCGGGACGAAGCCATCCCCGGCGCGGAACGGACCCATTCCGCGGGCGCGGGACGAAGCCAATTCCGCCGGGTGACACCCGATCCTCTCACCGGAGCGGGACGGACTTCACTTCCCGGCCGGCGCGGCGCCGGCCCTCGCCCGGTCGATGGCGAAGTCGACGAGCGCCTGGCATCGGAAGAATCCCTCCCAGTAGTTATGCCCCTGGCCCTTGGCGACGATCAGGGTGACGGAGTCCGCCGCGCCCCCGGCGCGGTATCGGGCCGCGAACTCGGCGGAATTCTCCTTCAGGGGGACGACCTTGTCGTCGTCCCCGTGGATGAACAGCGCGGGCACCCGACGCCCGGCCAGCACTCCGACGCGCTCGATCGGGTTGAGGTCGGCCAGCCGGGCCCCGAGCACGTCGGGCGTCATCCCGTAGGCCGGGGCGGCGCGTTCCAGCCCGGGATAAGTCCGGAGGTCGAACACCGGGTAGATCCCGGCGATGCCGGCCACCCGGTCCGGGTGGTCCTCGGCCCAGCTCGTGACCCAAAGGCCGCCCCGGCTGCGGCCGAGCAGGCACGGCCGGGCCGCGAAGCCCCGCTTGCCGGTCAGCTCGCGATAGAACTCGTCGAACATCTCGCGACCCCGGGGGCTGCCGTACCCCTCGCCGACGTCGATCCCCGCCACGGCGACCCCCGCCGCGAGGAATTGCTCGTGCATCCACTTCTCGTGCGAGTCGGGATATCCCGGCAGCGTCGGGGCGTAGAAGACCCAGGGCTGGGGGCTCCGCCGCAGGCCCTCCGGCGGCGCGAAGATGAAGGCCGGACGACCCGCGACCAGGAACGATTCCCCGGGAAGGATCAGGTCCTTGACCGGCTTCCCGCCGTCGGGCCCCTGGGTCGCCCGGCCACCCCCGCGGGCCCGAGGGTCCGGCCCAACACCCGGGTCGATGGCCAGGGCGGGGGAGGTCAGGGCGAGCGAGAGCAGGATGGCGGTGGCGGTGACGGTGGCGGGCCGGGTCGTTCTCATCGCGACTCCCCGATGATCGAGTTCCATGGCTGCTTCCCGGATGGGACGCGGGCCCTCGGCTGCGATGGTAGGGGGAGCTGGCCCGCGCCACCAGGGGGTATCCGTCGCGAAGCCGCCGGCCCTCCCTGTCGCGCGAGGCCCGGGGTGCTCCTATCGGGGCTGCTCGCACGGATGCAGCTCGCCCCGGTGATCCCCGGCCCGACCGACGCCGAGGTCCCGGCGATCCTCGCCGCATCGAAGGAGGCCGGGGCCGGCACGGCGGGCTCTACCCTGCTCCGGCTGCCGCTTGAGGCGGCCCCCGTGTTCGGCGAATGGCCGGAGCGGACGCAACCTCGACGGCGGTCTGCACGCCCTCGACTCATCCCGGTTCCGGCCGCCGCAGCCGATTTCGGGCCAGCGTCGCCTCTTCTGATCCGACCCGCCTGCCGGCGTCCCCGATCTCCGCCGGATCCGGGCGGCCCGAGACTTGCAGCCCCTCGGGAAGGTCCTTACCCGATACTCTGCCCCCGGGGATCTCGACCGTGGATAAGCTGCTCGACGAATTGACGGCGAAGGTGGGCCTGGACCGTGGGACCGCCGAGAAGGTCGTCCAGTTCCTCAAGGACAATGCCCACCGGCTGCCCGAGTTGCTCGGGAGCGATGCCGCCAGGGGCGTGATGGACAAGCTGCCCGGTGGCCTCGGGGGGATGTTCGGCGGCAAGCCGTAGGCTCACCAACTCAACAACTTCCCGGACTCTCGGCATCGGGGTGGCAGGGATTACGGTACTCCGTAACCCCGATTCACCGGCTGCATCCCTGGCTGCGGACCGGGGTTACGGAGTACCGTAACCCTTGCCACCCTCGTCGATTCCTGACCGAGCAGGGGTCCGGAAGTTATGGAATCGGCGATCCTTAGGCTCCGGGCCCATGCCCCCGGCGCCTCGGGCGACCACCACGGCGAATCCGGCTCCGGCGGGTGCAACTCGCCGGGGCCGGGCCGCCGGGGCGGGCGAAGACCATCAGCGATCTTCGGAGCTGATGACTTCGCCGCCGTTGCGGGTCATCAGGGCCTGGAAGGTCTCGGGCGAGATCGTCTCCTTGAGGAAACGGACACTTCCATCGGCGTACAGGAAGCTCGACCCGCCCGGATGGTGGCCGAGCAGGCCCTGGATCTTGACCGGAGGGGCGACTTCCCAGTCGGCCGGCCTGGTCCAGACGACGGCCAGGTCATCGCCGGCGTCGAGCGCGAAGATGGTGTTGGAGGTTCCGTCGGTGATGTCCTGGATCTTGACCCCCCCGGGGCCGGGGAAGATCGTGGCCGGGCCTCGGGGCGCCAGATAGGTCGTCTTGCCCTCGCCGGCCACGGCCTTGCTCCCGCTGGGGCAGAAGTAAGTCACCGGCATCCGGGGGATGAGCGCCTTGTTGTGCGGGCTGTCCCAGGGCTCGTCGAGGTGGAACTGGTCGTACAGCGGCTTCTGCTCGATATAGGGCAGCATCATGACGCGCCAGCTCAGGAGCGGCTTGCCGTCCCCGGCGGCGATGTAGGGGGGCGGGAAGGTGCCGTGGGCGGAGTGGTAGTTGTGCATCGCCAGGCCGATCTGCTTGAGGTTGTTGACGCACTGCGACCGACGGGCCGACTCGCGGGCCCGGCCGATCGGCACGGACACCAGCGCGGCCGCCATCTCCAGGTCGGCATCGAGGGCGACCCGGTCCCCGATCGCGTCGGGCTTCATCCGGTCGATCGCGTCGGCCAGGTCGGCCAGGGCCGGATCCGAGCGGCTGCCCCGGGCGAGGACCTGGAGGGTATCCTGGGCGATCTTGCGGAGGGCCCTGGCGGCGTCCTCATCCTTCGCCTTCACGACGAGTCGGAGCGCCGGCCGGGGTTCGGTCGCCAGGGCGATCGAGGCCCAGTCCATCCCCCGGGAGAGGGTCGCGATCGGGCCGCCGCCGAGCTGCGGGGGTAAGCTTGGCATCGATTCCTCGATCGACCGGCGCAGCGTGGCGCCGGGGATGATCGCGATGCGGATCGGGGCATCGCCTCCGGCCGCCAGGGCCGCCACCAGTTCGGGGCGCGGGGCGGGCCGGGCGTCCCGGACCCTGGCCAGGGCGCCGGGGGTGCCGGCGACCACGGCCCCGCGGATCGTCTCGACGGCCGGCCATCGGACGGGGAGATCGGGCCCCCCGCCCGCGCCCGAGAGCATCGCGGCGATCGCCCGGCCGTCGGCCCCGCCGGCCATCGGCACGACGGCGAGCGGATAGCCGGGCATGTCGGCCAGGTCGACCAGCAGGAACAGGTCCGTCGCCCCGGCCTTCTTCAGGGCGTCGACCCGGGCGTCCAGAAGCCGGGCGGCGCCCGCCACGTCCGGGGCGTCGGCGAATCGGCCGAGGATCCTCCGGGAGGAATCCTGGGCGGACCATCTCGCGAGGTTGAGGTGGACGGCGACGGCGACCTCATCGCCGACGATCGGGGCGACGGCCGCCGCCATCCCGCCGGGGTCCGGGGGGGGCTGGCCCGTCGCCGCGAGGGCCAGCAGCGCGGCCATTGGGATCGAGAGTGACATCACGTTTCTCCGGGATAGGGGTGGATCATCGGGCCGGCTTCAGGATGTAGCGGATCGCGAACGACGGATGGTCTGGCCCGCCCGGAAGCACGGGGGCCGAGAGGGTGGCCGAGTCGCCGTCGAGCTTGTACTCGAAGGGCTTGCCGGTGGCGACGTCGGCGGGGACCGGGGCCTCGGTGATCGAATCCAGGCCGGCGGGCATCTTCCCCCCGTGGGCGGCCGCGTGCAGGCGAATCGCCTCGACGCACTGCAACGCGTCGAGCTGCCGGTCGACCCGGACCGCCGCCACTCGGACCGAGTTGAGGGCCGGCATCAGGAGCTGGAACATCGTGAGGAGCGGGTTGGCGAGCTTCTGGCCAACCGTGTTCCCGTCCAATCGGTCGAGCTTGTCGAAGGACTGCCAGTAGGGGAGGTTCATCCACTTGTAAGCCTCGTCGCGCAATCGCTGGCATTCCTGATAGCTGGAGAGCGAGGAGGCCTGGATGACGGGCATGGCCTCGACTTCCGCCTCGGTCCGACCCTGGGCGATCAGGGCCCGCCGGGCCTCGGGATAGACCTTGGCGCACATCGCGGCGATCCCGAGCCGGCGGGCGGCGGCGGGCATGTCCATCGGCCCGGCGCCCGGAATCCCCGGGATCGGCTCGCCCGAGGCGAGGGTGAAGAGCTTGCGTTGCAGGACGTCGGCGAACTTCCGCGCCTGGTCGATGCCCCAGGGTCCCCGGTCGAGGTCGCGCAGCTCGGGCAGTTCCGTCTCCAGGGCGTAACGCTCGCCTTCCATCGCCCGTCTCATGTCGATGAAAGGACGCGGTCGGTCGGCCAGGGCCCAGAAGAGGCTGGGCGTCCCGGGGGCCTGGATCAGGTCTTCCAGGCACCGGATCATCACGAAGTCGATCGAGATGCCGACCAGGGCCTGGATCACGGTCGGCCCCTGACTGACGTGCCGCCCCATCACCAGGCCGACCTCGATCCAGTGCATCGCCTCGTCGGTCTTGCCGTCGAGGATGGCCAGCCGGGCCCGGAGCGAGACCAGCCTCGCCAGCGATCGCATCTCCTGGATCTCGGGGATCAGCAGATAGATCCCGTCGGTCCGCCGGTCGAACTCCCAGTCGCAGGTCGACCGGGCGGCGCCCAGCTCGGCCTCCTTCAGGGCGGACGCGTACGATTCGAGCAGCTTCCGGGCCGGGTCGAGGGGGATCCGGGAGATCGGCCCGCTGATCCATCGGAGGAGCAGATCTTCGGCCGGGGCGGCGTGGGCCCCGGACGTTCTCCGCTCTCCGGCGGCGATGGCATTCCGCTTCTCGATGGTCATCTGGACGCCCCGGTGATAGAACACCGCGGCGTTGCCCGGGACGAGCGTGAGCCGCTCGGGGACGAGCCGATACTTCAAGGCCGGCCGGGGCCCGGCGGCCGGCCGGAGCGTGAACTCGGCCGGCGGCTCGGTCGGCGTCTGCGCCGGGGCGGACGACGTCCCCCAGGCCGTGGACAGGGCGAGCAAGGCGAGCATCCGTTTCATGAAGGGTCTCCGGGAAGGAGGGCGTTGCGGAGTTCCTCTTGGAGCCGCCGGCGGGAGGGGATGGGCCGCTCCCCGGCTCCGCCCCACGAGGCCGAGACCGGGCCGGGCAGGCCATCGAGGCCGTAGCGGAGGACCTGGCCGGCGAGCCGTTCGTGGGCCGTCTGCCCCAGCCCCGGGTCGCGCCCGGGCGGAGGGGCCGGTGGGGTCGGGTCGCGTGATGCGGGGGGGGATCCCGCCGGCTCGCGGATGACGACCCACCGCTCGACGACCCTCGGCGAGGGCCGGAAGGCGAGCAAGGCCGCCTCCCCCGAGGCGATCATCGCCAGGCCCGCGGCGACCGCGGCCCAGGCCCGGACGCCGGGGGAACGCGGCCGGACCGACGCCTGCCCGGCCCGGAACAGGATCCGGTCGCGGTCGAGCCGGACCCGGGCCGGGGCGAACGAGCCCAGCGCGGCCTCGATCTGGTTCAGCTCGGATCCGGGCGATTCGGGTTCGATCGACATGGCACCCCCAGGCGCCCTCTCAGGGCGATCAGGCCGGCGTGATAGAGGCGGTGGGCGGAGCTCGCGGAGGTCCCGGCGAGCCTGGATATCTGCTCGAAGGTCAGGCCGCCCCAGAGGTGGGCCACGATCACCTCGCGCTGATCGACCGGAAGGGTGGACAGCGCGGCCTGGGCCGAGTCGGGGTCGACCGCCGCCTCATGGCGGGACGACGGGTCGACCTCGAACCAGGCCGAGGCCCCCGAGGCGGCCTCGGCCTCGTGACGCCGCCGCCGACGGCCGGCGATCCCGGCGTTGATCGCCCCGTTCCGGACGGCCCGGAACAGCCACGCGGCGGGGTGGGCCGGCGATTCGGCCCGGGCCGCCAGCGTCATGAACGCCTCCTGGACCACGTCCTCGGGGGCGTCGCACCACTGCCGGGCGTAAAGCCCCAGCGGCGCGGCCAGCCGGTCGATCAGATCGCCGATCCGTTCGGGTTCCATGCGTCCTGGACTCGCGAGCCGTCCCGACCGTCCCGTTCCCGGGAGGAGACAACGGCCGGGGCCTTCCATCCCAAACTTTCCCCCCCGGATTCGCCAGTCCGGGCCGTCGCGGTTGCGGAGGCCGCCGTTTTGGGAGATCATCCAGGCCCCTTCCGCGGGCAGGCACGCACCCTGACCGCTCTCCGTCGGGCCGAGAGGCCATGCATGCGGGCCCTGACCTTCGATCCCCATGCGGCCGATTCCGCCCGGCTGGAAGACGTGGGCGAACCGCCCGCGGAGGACGGGCCGGTCCTGGTGGAGACCCTGGCCCTGGGCGTCTGCGGCACCGACCTGGAGCTGGTGGCCGGGCACCTCGGCTTCCTGACGACCGGCCGAGGCCGGCTGATCCTGGGTCACGAGTCGCTCGGCCGGGTGACGGAGGCCCCGCCCGGATCCGGCCTGGCCCCCGGCGACCTGGTGGCGGGGATCGTCCGGCGTCGCGACCCGGTCCCCTGCCTCGACTGTGCCGCCGGCGAGTGGGACCTCTGCACCGACGGGCGATTCACCGAGCGCGGGATCATCGGCAGAGACGGCTACGGCTCGGAGCGGTTCCGGATCGAGCCCGAGTTCGCCGTGAAGGTCGACCCGGCCCTGGGCCTCCTCGGCGTCCTGATGGAGCCGGCGAGCGTGCTGGCCAAGGCCTGGGAGCAGATCGAGCGGATCGGCCGTCGGGGGCGGTGGGCGCCGAGGCGGCTGCTGGTCACGGGCGCCGGGCCGATCGGCCTGCTGGCGGCCCTGATGGGCGCCCAGCGCGGCCTGGAGGTCCACGTCCTCGACCGGGTCGAGGGCGGGCCCAAGCCCGGGCTGGTCCGCGACCTGGGCGCGACCTATCACGCCGGGCCGCTGGAGGGGTCGGCCGACGCGGCCGACGTGGTCATCGAATGCACGGGCTCGGGCCCGATCGTCGTCGAGGCCATCCGCCGCGCGGCCCCCAACGGGATCGTCTGCCTGATCGGGGCCGGCTGCGGCGATGCCCCCATCCCGACCGACTGGGACGCCCTGACCGGGGCGATGATCATCCGGAACCTCGTGGTCTTCGGCTCGGTGAGCGCCAACCGGCGCCACTTCGAGGCCGCCGCCGGGTCGCTCGCCCGGGCCGATCGCGGCTGGCTCGCCCGGCTGATCACCGGCCGATTCCCCCTCGACCGCTGGCGCGAGGCCCTGGGGCGCCGCCCGGAGGACGTGAAGTCGATCATCGTGATGGGGGAGGAGGCCCGGGGGGCGGCGGCTTTCGGGCCCCCGCGCGGGCCGCGCCCGGGCCCGTCGCCGTCGCCGTCGTCGGCGGCGTGATCCGGCCGTCGACGGCGGCCCGGTGGAGTGCCAGGTTCACGCCCTTGCCCTTGACCGTCACGGGGACCGCCTCGGCCGCCAGGCCCAGGGCGATCCGGCTCGCCTCGGGGATCGCCGCATAGGTCGTGGCGCTGATGAGCACCTCGGTCCCCAGCGGCTTGTTCTCCGACTCGATCCGCGCCGCCGCGTTGACCGTGTCGCCGACGGCCGTGTAATCCAGCCGGGTCGGGCTGCCGATGGTCCCGACCACCGCCGGCCCGGTGTGGACCCCCACCCCGATCCTCAGGCCGGGGAATCCCAGCTCGGCCCAGCGCGGGGCCAGTTGATGGACCCGATCCACCATCGCCACCGACGCCCGGACGGCGCGGATCGCGTGGTCGGCCTGGGCGTCGGGGGCGTTGAAGAGGGCCATGATCCCGTCGCCGATGTACTTGTCCACGGTGGCGCCGTGCGCCTCCAGGATCGGCACCATCTCGCCGAAATACGAGTTCAGCAGCGCCACCACCTCGCGGGCCGGGTGCGCCTCGGAGAAGGCGGTGAAGTTGCGGATGTCCGAGAACAGGATCGTCAGCTCGCGCTCCTCGCCCTTGAGCCGCATGTGGGCCGGGTCGTTCTCCAGGGCCCGGGCGATCGCCTCGCTCTTGACGGCGCCGAACATCCGCCGCAGGAGCCGCCATCGGAACAGGAAGGTCGCGACGTAGCAGGCCGCCCCGGTGAGGGTCATCGCCAGGATCTCGACCCGCCAGGGGCCGGCGGCGAAGGCGCCCAGCGTGGCGACCTTCCAGCCGAAGTGGTGGGCGACCGCCAGCGCCGCGCCGCGGGTCAGGTTGAGCCGGGCATTGGCGGCGCCCAGCGCGGCGCCCACGACCAGGACCCAGGGGAGCGTCAGGAGCCACCAGGGGGTCGTGACATACGCGCCATCGGCCATCGTGGCGACGACGTTGGCCTGGACCTCCGGCCCGGCCATCAGCCCGGCCGGCCGGGACCACGGCAGGACCCAGGCGCCGTTGGCATAGGGCGTGGCGTGCCGGTCGCCCAGGCTCTTTGCCGTGGCGCCGACCACGACCGTGGCGCCGGCGAAGTCGGCCGGGGGCGGGCCGCCCCCCCGGGCGGCGGCCAGCACCGCGCGGAAGGGGACGTGGCGGATCGTGCCGGGCGGGCCGACGAAGTTGATCCGGATGCAGTCCTCGGCGTCGCGCGGGACCGGCTGGCCGTCGACCCGGATCTCGCCGCCCTCGGTCGACGCCCGCCCGGCGGCGTCCAGCAGGGCCAGGGCCATCGAGCTGTACGACCCCCCGCCGGCCGTCGCGGCGATCTGCTGCCGCCGGAGGAAGTGGTCGCCATCCTCGGTCACATCGACCAGGCCGAACGTGTCGACCGTCTGCCAGGTCGTCAGCGGCTTGACCACCCGGCGGCCGTCGCCCAGGACCGCCGGCAGGACGACGGCCCCCGCGTTCGCCACGGCCAGCCCCATCGCCTTGCCGCCCAGCCCGGGGCTCCGGTCGTAGGCGTCGAGGGTCTCGGGGACGAAGACGTCCAGGCCGATCGCCGCGGCCCCGCTCGCATGCAGATACGTGACGACCTCGGCCAGCTCGGGGCTGGAGGCGGACATCGGCTTGGGCAGGTCGGCGAGCGAGTCGTCGTCCAAAGCGACGACCACGACCCTGGCGCGGCTGGAGCGGATCCCCCGGGCGGCGAAGTTGGCGTCCTGGCACCAGTCCTCGATCCCGCGACCGGCCGGGGTCATGGCGACGAGCCAGCAGGCCAGCCCGCACGCGGCGCCGATCGCGGCGCCGCGCCAGGGGAGTTTCGAGGGAAGTCGCCAGGCGGTCCTCACGGGATGTCTCGGTTTTGGGCGACGGGGCCGCCGGGTTCGTCCTGTCGGGCGAAACGGCTTGCCGGGCCCGGACGGCGTCCCCTCGTCGGGGCCGGGCGGGCCCCGGGGATCACTCCGGGGCCTCGTGGGTGACATCGGCATCGACCTTCTCGACCCGGGCGGCGCAGAACTTGAACTCGGGGATCTTGCCGACGGGGTCGAGCGCCGGGTTGGTCAGCAGGTTCGCCGCCGCCTCGGCGTAGCAGAACGGGATGAAGATCATGCCGGGGGGGACGTCGCGGTCGGACCGGGCGGCCAGCTCGATCGTGCCCCGGCGGGTGGCGATCCGGAGGCGATCGCCGGGCCGGGCGCCGAGCCGACCGAGTTCGGCGGGGGAGACGAGGACGACGGCCTCGGGCTCGATCCGATCGAGGACGGTCGCCCGACGGGTCATGGCCCCGGTGTGCCAGTGCTCCAGGAGCCGGCCGGTGGACAGGACCATCGGAAAGGCATCGTCCGGGGTCTCGTCCGGGGGGAGCATGTCCGCGGGGACGAGCCTGCCCCGGCCGCCGGCCGTCGGGAACCCCTGGGTGAACATCAGCGACTGGCCGGGCTCATCGTCCGAGTGACACGGATAGGTCACCGCCCCTTCCCGCTCCAGTCGGGCCCAGGTGATCCCCCGGATCGGCGGGACGCAGGCCCGCAACTCCTCATAGACCTCGCCCGGGTGCCCGTAATTCCAGTCGAGCCCGAGCCGCCGGGCCAGCTCCTGGATGATCCAGAGGTCCTGTCGGGCCTCGCCGGGCGGGTCCAGGGCCTGGCGGCCGAGCTGGACCAGGCGGTCGGTGTTGGTGAAGGTGCCGGTCTTCTCGGGGAAGGCCGTCGCCGGCAGGATCACGTCGGCGTGGAAGGCGGTCTCGGTGAGGAAGATCTCCTGGACCACGAGGTGTTCGAGGCTCGCCAGGGCCGACCGGGCGTGGTGGAGGTCGGGGTCGGACATCGCCGGGTTCTCGCCCATGACGTACATCCCCCGGATCGACCCCCGCCGGATCGCGTTCATGATCTCGACGACGGTCAGGCCGGGCTCGGGGTCGAGTCGGGCCTTCCAGTCCCGCTCGAAGGCGGCGTGAGTGGCCGAGTCGCCGACGGGGCGGTAGTCGGGGAAGAACATCGGGACCAGGCCGGCGTCGGAGGCGCCCTGGACGTTGTTCTGGCCCCGGAGCGGGTGCAGCCCGCTCCCCGGCCGGCCGATCTGGCCGCAGATCAGGGCCAGGGCGATCAGGCACCGGGCGTTGTCGGTCCCGTGGACGTGCTGCGAGATCCCCATCCCCCAGAAGATCATCGCCGACCGGGCCCGGCCGTAGAGTCGGGCGACCTCGCGGAGGGTCGCCGCGTCGACCCCGCAGGCCGGCGCCATCGCCTCGGGGCTGAAGGCGAGGGTCCGGGCCCGAAGCTCGTCGAACCCCTCGGTGAACCGCCCGACGTAGTCGCGGTCGTACAGCCCTTCCTCGATGATGACGTGGATCAGGGCGTTGAGCAGGATGACGTCGGTCCCGGGCCGGAACCGGATCATGTGGGTGGCGTGCCGGCCCAGGGCCTGGCCCCGGGGGTCGATGACGATCAGCTTCGCGCCCCGCCTGGCGGCGTTCTTGATGAACGTCGCGGCGACCGGGTGGTTGACCGTCGGGTTGGCGCCGATGACCACGATGACGTCGGCCCGGGCGCATTCGGCGACCGGGGCGGTGACCGCGCCCGAGCCGATCGTCTCCAGCAGGGCGGCGACCGACGACGCGTGGCAGAGCCGGGTGCAGTGGTCGACGTTGTTGGTCCCGAAGCCGGCCCGGACCAGCTTCTGGAACAGGTACGCCTCCTCGTTCGACCCCTTCGCCGAGCCGAACCCGGCCAGGGCCCGGCCGCCGTGGGCGTCCCGGATCCGGCGGAGGCCGGCGGCGGCCACGTCGAGCGCCTCGGCCCAGGATGCCTCGCGGAAGTGCGAGGACGGGTCGGCGGGGTCGACCGTGTCGTGGGGATCCTTGGGGACGCCGGGCTTGCGGATCAGGGGGACGGTCAGCCGGTGCGGGTGGTGGATGTAGTCGAAGCCGAACCGACCCTTGACGCAGAGCCGGTTGTGGTTGGCCGGGCCGTCGCGGCCCTCGACGTGGAGGATCCGGTTGGCCTCGATCTGATAGGTGACCTGGCAGCCGACCCCGCAATATGGGCAGAGGCTGTCCACCTTCCGATCGGCCTGGTGGGACTTGTTGCCCGCCTCGTCGAGCACCGACGCGGGCAGGAGGGCGCCGGTCGGGCAGGCCTGGACGCACTCGCCGCAGCCGACGCAGGTGCTCCGGCCCATCGGGTCGTCGAGGTCGAAGACGACCTTGGCCCGGTGGCCGCGGTAGGCCATCCCGATCACGTCGTTGACCTGGACCTCGCGGCAGGCCCGGACGCAGAGCCCGCACTGGATGCAGGCGTCGAGGTGGACCGCCATCGCCGGGTGGCTCCGGTCGGGCGCGGGGGCGTCCCGGGGCGGGAACCGGCTCGACGTCACGCCCACCCGATCGGCCCACCGCCAGAACTTCGAGTCGGGGTCGTGGGACTCCGCGCGCGGGGGCATGTCGGCGAGCAGCAGCTCCATGACCATCGCGCGGGCCGCCAGGGCCCGGGCCGACCCGGTGTCGACCCTCATGTCGGGCGAGGGGCGGCGGACGCAGGAGGGGGCGAGCACCCGCTCGCCGGCGATCTCGACCATGCACGCCCGGCAATTGCCGTCGGCGCGATAGCCGGGCCGCGGCAGGTGGCAGAGGTGGGGGATCTCGACCCCTTCCCGGCGGGCGACCTCCCAGATCGTCTCGCCGGGCCGGGCCTCGACCTCCCGACCGTCGAGGAGGAAGTAGACGGGCTCGCCGGCCGGGGCGGCGGGCTCGGGGACGGCGGCGATGGCGACCGGGCCGATCATCGCGATTCCTCCGGGAAGTAGCGGAGCGCGCAGAGCAGCGGGTTCGCCGCCGCCTGGCCGAGCCCGCAGATCGAGGCGTCGCGCATCGCGGAACTCAGCTCCGTCAGGAGCGGCCCGTCCCAGGCGGGGCGTTGCATCAGCCGGACGGCCTTCTCGGTCCCGGATCGGCAGGGCGTACACTGGCCGCAACTCTCGTCGGCGAAGAAGCGCATCAGGTTCAGCGCCACGGCCCGGATGTCGTCGCGGTCGGACAGGACCACCACGGCGGCCGAGCCGATGAAGCAGCCGTGCGGCTCCAGCGTGCCGAAGTCGAGCGGGATATCGCCCAGCCGGGCGGGGAGGATCCCGCCGGAGGCGCCGCCGGGCAGATACGCCTTGAAGGCGTGCCCGTCGCGCATCCCGCCGCAATGCTCGTCGATGAGCTGGCGGGCGGTGATCCCGGCCGGCGCGAGCTTGACCCCCGGCTCCTTGACCCGCCCCGAGACGGAGAACGATCGGAGCCCGGACCGGCCGTTGCGCCCCCCGCCCGAGAACCAGGCCGGGCCGCGTTCCAGGATGTCGCGGATCCAGTACACGGTCTCGACGTTGTGGATCAGGGTGGGCCGGCCGAACAGGCCGACCTGCGTCGGGAACGGCGGCTTCTGGCGGGGATAGCCCCGCTTCCCCTCGATGCTCTCCAGCATCGCCGTCTCCTCGCCGCAGATATACGCCCCCGCGCCCCGCCGGAGGTGGATCCGGTGCGGATCGGCCAGCCCCTCCCGGCCGATCCGGCCGACCTCCCGCCCCAGGATGTCGCGGATCTGCGGGTATTCATCGCGCAGGTAGATGTAGATCTCCTCGGCCTCGACGACCCGGGCGGCGATCAGCATCCCTTCGAGGAACCGATGGGGGTCGGTCTCCAGATAATGACGATCCTTGAAGGTGCCGGGCTCGCCCTCATCGGCGTTGATGGCGAGCAGCCGGGGCCCGGGCGACTGCCGGACCAGCCGCCACTTCTGGCCCGATCGGAATCCCGCCCCGCCCAGCCCCCGGAGCTTCGAATCGTCCACCGAGTCGATCAACTCCCCGGGCGTCCGGCGGCCTTCCAGGCAGTCGCGGAGGGTCCGGTAGCCGCCGCCCCGGATGTAGTCATCGAGGCCGATCATCCCCCCGGGCGGTTCGGGCTCGGTCCGGCCACCCTCGACGGCCCGGGCGACCGCCTCCGCCGTCGCGTGGTCGACGGGATGACGGCCGACGACCGCCGCCGGCGCCCGATCGCATCGGCCCATGCAGGGCGCCCGGACGACCCGGACCCCCGGGCCGAGGGCCCCGTCGAGGGCCTCGAACAGCCCTTCCGAACCCTCCAGGAAGCACGACACGCTCTCGCAGACGCGGACCGTGAGCGGCGGAGGGGCCGGCCGGCCGTCGTCGACGATGTCGAAGTGGGCGTAGAACGTGGCGACCTCGTAGACCTCGGCCAGGGAGAGCCGCATCTCGTCCGCGAGGGCCGCCAGGTGGGCCGCGGACAGCGATCGGTGCTGGTCCTGGATCCGGTGGAGGTGCTCGATCAGGAGGTCGCGGCGCCTCGGGCGGTCGCCCAGGATCTCCCGGACTTCCCCCAGCGCCGCCGGGTCGACCTGCCTCCCCTTGGGGTACGCGACCGCACGGCCCCGACGGGCCCCCCCATGGCCGGCTTCATCCGCCCCCCGCTCCTTGCCGGCCATGACGGTCGCTCCCCCGATCCCCCTTGGCCGTCTTCGCCAGTCTGTCCCCACGATCTTACCCGAGGAAACCTCGGGCACAAGGCGACGGGCGGTCGGCGTCCCGGGGAGGTCGGGCGCGGGACGGGATCGCCCCGCCCCGGACGGGCGAACGATCCCTCCGGGTGACACAACATGGCTCGCTACAGTCGGGCACGGCCACAAAAGGATGTTGCTGGGATCCCGGCGGCCCATCGCCGGATGGTTGTCGGGGCCGTCGCCAAGGATCGCCGATTCCATTACTTCCGGACCCCTGCTCGGTCCGGAATCGACCGGGGTGGCAGGGGTTACGGTACTCCGTAACCCCGGTCCGCAGCTCGGGATGCCGCCGATGAACCGGGGTTACGGAGTACCGTAACCCCAGCCACCCCGATG
>JAABUK010008486.1_pt1 | contig 14387 bp, 11 predicted proteins | sample 5559141 | NCBI WGS metagenome assembly JAABUK01 (sample SAMN10711869, study PRJNA513367) | rock metagenome | isolation source: Antarctica rocks | place: Antarctica: Victoria Land, Pudding Butte nord | collected 2016-01-03
TTCCAACGGCGCCCCCCCCCCCCCCCCCCCGCAGTGAGCAACTCAACTGAAGCTTCCAGTTGAGACCTCCTGCAAGCCAACAGTCCAACACGAAGAGCTGATATGCCTGGCTGCAGGTGTTCTGTCATCGTCGATGCATTTGCCGGCGTCGGCGGCAATGCCATTCAGTTTGCATTGACATGTGACAGGGTGATAGCTGTAGAGCTATGTGCGCAACGCCTGGATTTGGCCAAGCACAATGCTGAGGTGTATGGGGTCGCCCACAAAATTGAGTTCATATGTGGGGACTTTCTTCAGGTTGCAGCTACACTGCAGGTGGGCATGCCTTGTGAATTGTGCTTTGCTGTCGTTTTGACACTTGCCATATTTTCCATAAGGGGAGAACCCAGCCTGAACAAGGCATGACGTTTGACATCCGTACCCAAAAATCACGGACATGGTCTAACGGTGTGTCTCTGGTAGGCGCAGCTTGATCCTTACAGAACATTACTGCTTTCATGCATCAGTCATGTCACAGAGCAGATTGCCAGGCTGTGTTTCAAGTAAGTGCAGGTCTACAGGGCCAGACACAGTTGCGTAAACAACTACAGCTTGCCTGCTTTGAACAGCCGTTTTGCTATAAATGTATTGGTGCTGATTTGTTCTGTAATTGTGCTCCAGGACAAGGTCTTCCCTGCAAACTCGTTGCAGCTCACACATTTTGTTGGCGATTAACCGGTGCAAGTTGTTCTGTGCAGGCAGACATAGTCTTCTTGTCACCACCTTGGGGAGGGCCAGCGTACAGCAAGTCAGGTCACTTTGATGTGTCACAAGAAATCGGTAGCCTGCATCAGAACCTGAGGCAGCTGTTACACACTGCAGCATCAGCTTTGAAGGATCCAGATTCCAGGAGAATTGCGTGCTTCCTGCCCCGCAATACCGACCTGAACATACTGGGAGACTCTGTGCCCAGTGAGCAGCATTGCTTAGTTGAACGAAATGTACTGAACTCTCATCTGAAAGCTGTTACAGTGTACTACGGCAGCTTAGCAGATATATGACAGGATATTCACTGCTAGTAACAAATAAATCCTTTGTCATTGAATGACTCAATCTGAAACCACCACAACGCCATGTCAAGCCTGCCTACACCCAGTGTCTGTCCAAAAACAGGCAAGTAGCGACAGCTGCAAATTGGCATGGCAGGTCAGCAGAATGGTTCAGGCTGAAGTCTTGTGTGTGGTTTAGCCTGCAATGGAGCAGACTCGAAAACAAAGAGGATGTGGCCATCAGAATGTGTGCCATTTGTATCAGCTTGACAGCTTGACAGGGAGCACAGCTGATGCTGTAATCCCTCTGCTTCTTGCAACTGACAACAGCCACCTAGAAACTTTGCAGACCTTGGCAATGCTGTGGAGATGTAACTGAAACTGGAACAGCAACACGCAAAGAGCGTCTGCTGCTAAAAGGCCTGTCAGCAGACCTGTCAGCATACATGGGTACATGGGCACAAAAAGCACTGCGACGACTGACATAAGACTACAAAAAGTATAACACACAGAACAGCCTTGCTTGTCTTCTCTGTAAACCTGCCTAACTAGACTTTTGGAACTACGTACACATTGCCGTCCTCGACCAGTACACTTGTGTCCTTTGGCTGCTTAAGATGCCGTTTCTGTGCCTGCAAATACACGTGGTACACGTCATATCACATCCTGTGCCATGATCCTGGGGGAAAGCAAAGCAGCAAAGCCTGCCTGGAGCCCGGTATGTGCTCCCTTTGTTTCTTGATCCGTCCGTTCAAGTAAGAACTCGTCTGCTACATCCCCATCCCTGTCTTGCTTCAAGTTTGCTTTGTACCAGTCAAGTCCCTGTGATGCCAATTTGAGCAGTCAAGACATGCAACCCAAACACGCGGTGCTATACTGTGAAGACCATAGACTTCTTAGCACCGGCTGGAATTCAGCTAGTGGGGCATTGCTGGCAGCAGGGACTTACTTGCACACCCCCAGCTGCCCCGAGCCCAGCATTCTGCACAACAGGCTGCCGGTAAACAACAGCTGCCTGAGAGCGAGGAGCTTTTCTGCCTTCTGAGGCAGAATCTGCGGAGCTACCAGACGAAGTTGGGGCTTCTGCCTACACTCACAGGCTGTGCTCGCTGAGCGTAGGCGTGATAGTCTTCACATCATTGCTAGCCAGCGCCTATACCCACTTGGCCTGTGACGAAGTTCTTTACTTTCCGGAAAAAGTCCATACGAAAATGTCAAACCAGACTGCATCTCTGCATCATGGTGCAGGCTCCTATTGTGATGGGTCCAAGACCACACTTCAGTCGTTGGGAGTCTTGACAGCCAGCAAAAGCACAGCAGGGATCACTAGCTGTAAAAGCCGACTCTCCTAGCCACAGGCAGATCCAGCGAATGTTCACACTGTCCTCGAGAGAGTAGCTGGCGATGAACAGAAGATCTGTCAGTGTCGAGAGGAGTCGACAGCACGTTGGGTTTCCGGCATCGCCTGTGCTGGCGAAGCATCTATGCCTTCTGCCTTGTTACTGTCGATACAGCTTTAACGGCGTATCAGAAAACACATTGTTACATGCAGCCCAGCATGGCTTATTTCTGCAAGGCTGGCCGATGGTGTAAAGCATGCGCACTTAAGTAAATCAACTTAAAGCTCCTGACGTGAAACAATAGCATACATTGGGTGATCTTTTGCTACCGCTTATACACACTGCAGGGCGCTTAATGTGCTGAATCTAATTTGGTGGCAGCAGCAAAAAGGAAGCCACATTCCCAGAACTGTTGTCTAGATCACTGTATGAGATGGCCTCCATGCAGAGTTTTGGGAGTGCATCGGGTTTCTGTCGGCAAAGCCGTCGCGAGTGTTTGCTTGTGCACAGCTGCAGAGTGAAGCATAGCTGAGAGACAACACCAGCATCTGCAGACAGCCAAGCTTAACTGCACACAGCTTGGCAGCAATGACAGCATTTTTCGATAACTATCAGCGCTAGCACTGCTTTTACACAAGACTCGTCAGTTGGGCATAGACTACAACACAGGTTCATCAAATGAAAGCAAGCTGGCATCAGCAAAAGTCAATAGTTGTAAGACAATCAAGATCTATCCCGACCCGGTAGGTCCATCTTTGCTCCCTTTTGTATTTGACCCCAACCAATCAGTCGCCAATGCTTTTCTACTCGTCTGCTTAGGGCAATCTTCTCCTGCTCCTTTGTGCATACAGGTGATGTCAGCTGCAGCTTGGCAAGATCAGCCTTCACCTGCAACCCAGCAAAGACCTCCTGTCACACAATTTGCAGACATCGAAAACCACTTCAATTTCACTGTCTGCATTGTGCGCCAGATCCTGTTGAGACTCAATACCTATTTGTCAACTTCCAGGACAACATGCAGCTTATAGGAGCTACAAGGTGCATGTTGTCATGGGAGTTGAAACATAGCATCACCTACACTCAGCAGCTTGTTCTGGGCACGCATTCCTCTAGGTGCCAACAGCATGGTACAATAAGCAAGTGAAGAAATGCCCAAGCAGAGTTTTGGCCGCTAATTTAGACTGGACAAAACTATGTGCACACAGCGGTCTGCCCATGTTGATGCTGTTGTGATGGCAACGAAACACCTTGTTAGCAGTATGCAGCAACAGGCAGTGACATACCGCAATGACCCTGGCTCCTGTACACATAGAGCCAATATTCAACATGAGAACCTCTCCTTTACTGAGCTTCTGCACCTTGCCCTGCTTCTCCCCGCCCTGCACCACCAATCAACATCAGTCAAGCCACCCAACATAAGTAGGCCAAATGGATGCATGCTGACCAAGCCATGCAACTTCTTCAATTGGAGTTGACTCACAGCCGTTGGTGTCCATGTACTGGCTGGTGACTCAGTGTCCAATGCAATCGATCAATGACTTTGCAAAGACTACAAACAGCTGGCAGTGGGTCTCATTGAAGCTGGACAACCCTGGGTCAGGGACTGAACCAGATGAAGCAGCATGGGCTCTGTCAAGTTGGAATTAACAACATGCAAATCATGTGTTGTCAATGGGTTCAATTGAGCACATAATAAGATATCTTGGTGTGCATGCCAGCTGTCAGAGGTGAGGAAGAATGGCTCGCCTGGGTTCGCACTCCCAGTAACCGCCGAAGCAAGAAGAAGTTGATTTCGAGTTCTGTGAAGACATCAGGAAGGGCGCCTACTTCTCCCAGAACCTGACCCACCAGCCTGTCGGCTCTGGTCAGTGTTGGATCCACCTGGCAGCCATCCAGACAGGCTTTCAGTCATGTACTTCTTTGAAAGTTTGTCTACATATGAAAGTGGCTTTGTGCAGTGTTTCTGCAAGCATTTGCACGTGAACACAGAACAATCACATATCTGTCAAGACTCTCCCTTCTTGCTTGAAAGTTGAAATGCTGCACTGGCATGTGCAGTGGCTGCTTGTGCAAGAAGGAGGCATGCTTGGCTGATTGTTAGGCAGTGACAGCGGGACCAAAGTGCTGCTACTCGCAACAGCTGCTGATGTCAGGTTGACTCAGCAGAGGCATGCAAAGCAGCAGCTTAAGCGGGGTGGTAGTGTGTGGAGAACTCACTGTAGTCCCAACACCAATCAGGCCTCCTGGCACAGCGTACTGCAAGTCGTTCTGCTCTGCTAGAAGGGTAATGATGCGGGAGTAGATAGGTATGCATGCTGCTCGCCCTTCTGCGTCCTTTGTCACAATGCCCGGCCGTATTTCTATCTCTTGTCCTTTTCTCAAGACACCCTGTCAAGTCACACAGCCTGAGGTGTGCTTGCAGTTTGCTGCCAGTGCAGTCCAGTGCTACATGTCAAAAGATACCGTGTGATCAAGCCAGGCTAGCACATAAGTCAATGAAGAACGTATTGCGCATGACCCTGGCAAAATTACGCTACGAACAGATGCAACTTGTGCCTTTTAAGCAGCTCTTGACACATGCAAACGATTTTGCGTGTGATTCATGACCAGGGACCAACTTTAATGTGTGACAAGGGTACCTGCAGAATACTGCCTCCTGCTACTCCTCCCTTCAGATCATCTACTTCTGATCCAGGCTTGTTCACATCAAAGGATCGAATGACAATCATCTGTGGGGGAGATGTAAAGTCTCTGCAAATTGCCACGTTCAGATCAGTGGATGCCATTGCATTGCAGTCACTCAAGAATATGGTTCCCTGAATGCCCTGGCACATTGTCATCATGCATGCAGACATGGCAGGATGTGGATGCACTCTACGGCGCAGCCACATGCTCAAAAAGCATAACACGTTGTTGAAGGTCTCAAACGCTTGGCATAACATTATATTTTGCATGCTCTTCAGCCAGCAGGACAACTGAAGGCCTAGAATGCCAGCAGCTGTGATGTAGCTTGCCTGACTGGTACTGGAATCTTCTTGACAATGTACTCACAGACTGCATCCACATTGTACTTCAGCTGAGCAGAGATGGGCAGCACTGGGGCTCCCTCTGCAATGGTGCCTTGGATAAACGATGTGATGGCCTCATGCTGATTTGCTGCTACACTCTCGCTGATCAAGTCAATCTTGTTCTGCAAGATGATGATGTGCTTCAGCCGCATGATCTCAACTGCTGCTAAATGCTCTGAGGTTTGTGGCTGTGGACATGACTCATTTGCTGCTATGAGCAACAGGGCGCCGTCCATGACTGCTGCTCCGTTAAGCATGGTAGCCATGAGAATGTCATGTCCTGGACAATCTACAAAGGAGACATGCCGTAGCAGCTCCATTTCTGCTCCTTCATAGCCTGGTGCATCACAGGGCGGGCTGTCTTCCTTTGAGCTGCCATATGCTTTGTAAGACTGCGGTCGTGGGACCTTGCCATCCTTTGCACAGAATATCTTCGCATTGGCATATCCCAGTTTAATGGTGATGTTCCTCTCCAGCTCATTCTTGAAACGAACTGTCTGCACTCCTGAAATAGCTTTTACAACAGTGGACTTTCCGTGTGCCACATGGCCAATGGTTCCTGCAGGCAGAAAACACAAACGTGTTCATGTGTGACGCTATATTGATGACACATGGTGGTTGCTCAGCGCTGTGTGCTTGATTGCTAGAGCAGGGAAGGGTGTGAAACAGCAGCAACTGTTCCTTCACTGGGAGGGGGTGGCTGGGTTTCACCATAAGCTTACCTATGTTGATTGTTGCTTGCCGGCTGATGACCTCCGGCGTCAAAGGAGTGAGCTTGCTTGGGTCGAGAGTCTTCAAGTTCTGGAACAAGCCAAAGGGTGATACTATCAAAATTGAGCATCTTATGGACAGCAACAGGACAACTCGCAAACGTCAAGGCGGACCAATATGACCAACTGCGAACCTGTTCGCGCAGACCACTTTTTTTGCTCATCTTGTTCACATGCAGTGTGGGGATCACTGCTCAAGTCGGACCTGGCGGTCAGTCTCAGATCAAGTCAGGAGTGAGATGTGATCAATTAACCAATACACGATGCCAGTGCGGGTTGTTCAGCACAAATTTCCTGAACACTTGGCCAAAGCGAGCATTGAGTCGGAAGCTCCGTGCCTCCGTGCGGCGGCCGATGCGCAATCCGTAAAATGTTCACTAGTTAACAAATTCACCGATGCATTTTTCTGCAAGTCAATTAGCCACACAAATTGATCCTAAAGACTGACAGCACGAGACTACTCTGATCAGCAACCATTATGGGTTGTTTTGTTACTTCCACTCTGGTCAGCAGCAACTAAGTTGTCCAGTGTTTACATCTCCACCTCAAGGTCATGTTGATCACATCAGACTGAACCAGTACTTACCGGTTATACAAGGCCCAGGTTACCAACAATGCTGACATGACCAGTTTCAGGATGCCAAAAAGCCTGAATCAATCTTGCATCACTGCATGCTAAATCAGACTCTCTATGAGCCATGCATTACTAGGCTGCAGGTCATTGCCTCCTTGGTAAACGTACAACTGAGACCCAATCTATCAAGGACTGCAGATGTGCGCATTGAATGGCCAGGGCGCTTTGCCGGAGCCTCAATGGCCCTCTGTAAGGGACAAAGTCAAACTACCCCTACACCATCCGTCAGTCACAATCCGGCGAGACAATCAAACCGCTTCGCAACTCTAGCATCAGCAGCATTGCGCTCGCTGATTCAGCAAATACCGTGCTGCTGAAATAGCAGGCTTGCAGCCGTCGGTGCGTCTCAGCATGTCCTGTCATGTACGATTAGGGACGACTGTCCTGTCGCGAAACGCGGGAGCACCGGCATTGTGTCACGCCGCAAACAGCAATAGTACACGACATGCGCTTTTGAGATTGTCAGCCTTGCCACAAACGATTGCAAATGTGCAACACCGACGCACCAGAAGACCCAATTGCCCTGCTCGACTGCTGCCTAGAGCGGCTGCAAAATCCGTAGTTGTCGCCGATGAAGGTACTACTCTTAATTTTTCCCGTTCATTCATGAGACTCGCGCTTTGGGACGTTATCAGCACCCAACTTGTGACCAAATCTCATATATAGCAGTCTAGGATGCATCTTGGTTGCCCGTCAATGCCTGAACTGCAATTGCAGATGAGGACTTGGAAGAGGAGGAAGAGTTTGACGACGAGGCTGATGATGGCAGAGGCTTGTCCACAGAGCAGGTTTGCACAACCGAAACAACATGTGGCCTTCTTATAGTCCCTGCCTATGCCCTTCATCACAATGTAAGTTCCACACAGGTGACGCAGCTCATGGACATGCTCTGCAATGAGACAGATGTGGCCGAGATTGACTTGGAGGTAGAGTATATGGATACCGCTACAAAAACTGGGGCAAGCATGCCATCCTAAGTCATGTTTTTCACATTTTGTAGATGGGCAACTTTCAGCTGCATGTCAGAAGACGCGTAGATGCATCAGCTGGTGCTGCTTCCCAGCCAGCCGCATCTTCTTCAGCCAATACAGCTGGTAACTATCTCCCCATCATGCCATCTTGGCAAACAAGTGCACACTGTGATCTGCACACATGAGCCCTTGTGGTTTGTAGCTTGGTTGCTACAACCAGCAGTTGCAACGCTAGTCCAGTCATCAAGTTTCTTAACCGATGCTGTTCATTCGTCACAAGTTGTTTCCCTGCAGTGCTGGGATCCACATCCAACTTTGACTTCCCTCCTGAAGAGCTAGACAAGTTTGCAAAGGATCACAATCTAAACGGTGGGTCAAAGGGTGCTTCCACAGAAGACAGTGATGATGACGACTACAATGAGAACCTAGTATATGTCAGCTCGCCGAAGGTACGCTCTGTCGGTGTTGTTTTTGACAGCCAGATATTGTTGCATATACTGTGCACTTCCTACATCTGTTGATTGCTGTCATGTCTCACAGCATGGCCTCCTGCACATCTTCCTCTGCATAGGAATTGCATCACAAAAAGTCAGGCAACACCTGTGGCTGGCCATCACACTCCCTCCTGAAGTCTTTGGTCCACATTTCACGGGGCCTTACCTTTTGTGTTGTGACTGTGCCTTTTGGTATCAAGACTACGCCTTTTGGTATCAAGTAAAGAAAAGCTTGTGGGTGAGGTGTACTGAGTTTCCCTGTGGTGTGCATTCACTACCTCAGCGTGTCAGGTCAAAGGGTGTGGAACTAGCCGCTGGGGGCAGGATGGCCTCAACTGCTGCAGACATCATACTCAGCCTATATAAATAGACAATATAATATGCTGAGTGGTACCTCTGCAGCAGTTGAGGCCATGTTGCCCTCATTGGCTAGCCTCCCATCCCTTTGACTTAGCATGCTGAACAAGCTCCTGTAAATGGTCTAGCATTGTGCCTGCTGTGTAGCTGGCGGCTTGTACTGAGCTGGCGGTCCTAAATTTGCCTCCAATGAATCCAAATCAACCCCTGAAGTCATGCATGCGGCCTGATTGCTTGACGTCAGGCACAGGTCCAGGCTGGGTTTGCCTCTGATGCTGAACTGTATGTCTGCTGTGTGAGTTGCCCCAGCCAGCCACCTGTGAATATCAGACAGCCTGCTGATGATGCAGGTGGGCATTCTGAGACGTGGAAAGTACTTCAAGGGCAAGAAGGTTGGCAAGGGCAATGCTGTCAATGAGGTATAATGCTGCTCATAATATAGATTGCAATGCCCTATCCCTTGCTTGTAAAAAACAGTCAACAAACAACTCCAGTTCCGACACAAAAACCATGTGCATTACCATGACGCTTTGGTAAGGCTCAAATAGGGATGACCTGCATTCACAAGCTTGCTACATTGGGTGTCAGCTGTGGTGCAGCTGCATGCTGAAAATACGTCATGCGTATATGTCGTGAGATTGACATGATGCTGCAGGGCGACAAGGTCAAGAAGGGTCAAACTGTGGCATATATTGAGCAGCTGGGAACCTTTGTTCCTGTTGAGGTGCGTTCCCAGCACATTTGTTGGCTTCATTGCTGCATCCCAACCCATCATCTTTATGGATAGCTCCTGTGTATAGTTGCATACTGTTAGTGTTGGCGTGACCTGCACGTGTGTGCTGTGATCTGTGCATGTGTGTCAGCAATCAGAGCTGTCACAGCAGTGTCATGACCAGCAGAAGCAGACATTGTAAAGACACGCATTTGGCAAGGTATGACCTGGTGTGTTGCTGTAGGCTCCACAAGCTGGTGAAGCTGTTGAGTTCCTGATTGAGGAAGGCAAGCCTGTAGAGTTCAGGGAAGAGGTGGTCTCCTTGGCCCCCTTCTTTGGTGGCCACATCATTGGCGACGCCAAGTACTCATGAGCATGCATGATGTATTGCAAAGTTCGCAGCAGATAGCAGATGTTGCAAATGAGACGATCATTTGTTGTGAGAGAGTGAGTGAACTGCCAGGGAGCTGCTTCACTTGGTGAAAGGCTCATGTGAACTACAAGCTAAGGTTTGTGCAACTGTTACAGTGAGTGGTCTTCTTCAAGTAGAAATACTATTTCAATAGAGCAAAATTGATTTGCACATCTTACATTCACATGGGTGTTGCACCCTGATTGGACAGCTACATCACAGTCTACATGTAATGCAATATCAACTGCAGCATCTTAACGGCTGCAAATGCCAGGTGCAGCTTCCAAGGGTCAATGCATCAAGGTGCTACTGGTGAGTAGGGCTCAGACTGCCCCAGCTTGGCATGAAGTATATCGTCCACTTGTTGCTGCTTCCTTGACAAATTGGATCTGAGATACACATTCCCAAGGATACACTCACTATCAGAGCTTGGTAAAATGTCTGGATCGTAGAGATATTGCATCAGATGCAGTTTGCAGTCAAGCGAGGTTGTGTTGCAATGCTTTGAGATGCACCTCGGCGGCTGTGTTTACATGCATGAAGAGGGGAAGCGCTGACTCAAAAGCTGCTGAGACAAGCAGCTTGGCGTTTGTTGCTGATTGTTGGGGCGAGGCTGACAGTCCCGACCTGGTCACTGCTTATGTACTGCTTTAGCACTATGTCAATGCAGTGAGCAGCTTCTTGATGTTCACGGCATGCTCAGCGCATTGCCCAAGATTTTTATACAGAATTGCAGCTGCTGTGCATTGCAACCCCGGGTAACCTTGAAGCCAGTATGTTCACACCTACTGGATGCTTGACATCTGTTGTGGCCACTTGCACACACTGCAGCTACAGTACTGCAGAATTGTCAGGGATCTGCAGGATGGGTAATTAACATTTGGAAGGGAGCTTCAATCATCCAGTCAAGTTGGTAGTACAAAAGGTTTGAAAAACCCTGGTAGTACACAAGATTGAAAAACCCTGGTAGTACACAAGATTGGAAACCCTGACAACACCCAGCACTCAGCCTGTGTATTGATTACACGTCATGACAGAAGGTCAGCAATGTGCTGCGCAAGTGCAGGAGCTGAAACTTGCAGAGGCATGGCTATGTTTACAAGGTCAAGTTAATCTTCTCTAGAAAACATGGAGGCTGCTCTAGCCTACTGTACATGGGAGTTTGCATGTTCATAGTTTGCGCAGCATTTTAGATCTTGCCCAGCGCCTGCAAAACAAGTTTATACAGTGAGCTTGCTGTGTTCACTTGTATGTTGGTGACATGCACTTTAATGGCAGCAGCAGCAAAAGAGGATGCTGCAGTGACCTTACCCTCAAAGAAAGGATGGCACCCACACCAATAACATGGGCCATGGTTCCATGCCCTAGCACGTCTACAGCTGTGAAGCCTACACAGCAAGGGAAAACTGTTGATAAACATCTTTCAGTGTCTTCAGCTGATGCGGCAAAGGGCACCTGGTGAAGTTTACCTGCTGGGTCGCCTGTGGATAGTCCCTTGGTGCCATTGTCTACCAGTCTAAGTCCTGATGTTGCTTGCTGCTTGACAGTGGGAGCAAGGCCGAATCTGCCAGCCACTAGGAAAGCTGTTGTGGAGGTTACCATAATCTGCAGTCCACAGCAGGTCTCAGGAGACACATCACCACAACTGCTGGAGGTTGGTTGTAGTACCTCACATCAGCTCATGAACAGCGTCCATTCAAGCTCAGGGGTCAACTTGTCGCAAGCGAAACTTACGATGTTTTCTGGTGAGCCTATGAATCCAGCGTTTACTCTGACTGGCCTCTGGCTGCGTCTCGATCGAACAAGAACTGCCTAAAGAAATGCAGGTGAAAATAATCACGACATCCAAAACACGCTCAAGCAGGTGATGTGCAGACGCTGAGGTTGCGTGCGACGGCCTCGATCAACACACCTTAGAGTGGACAGGTCTGGCAGTGGTAAACGACTTGGACCCGACAAGGGACTGCTGCATGGTCATTGCAGACATCTTACAGACAAAATTAGTTCAAGCAGGTACTTTTTGAACGGCGCGAACTTTGTGACAGCGAGTCACTTGCTTTATCCTCGCCTGAATCACCAAGCCAATCGTGAAGGGATTTATGCGTCCTGTTTAGGCTTCAAAGAAGAGGAGCGGTCTCGCTTTGCGGTTTGAAGCCAGGAACTCAGACACAGTCTGACTGATATGATTGGACGTAGAGAAGCACATTTTTTGGTGCTGGTGCTTCACTTAGTGCAGCCCTAAAAACTGCACACATGCACACTGATGCATAGGAGGAACTTCTCATATGATGCAAGCTTAGCTTCCAGGATATCCGCGAAAGATACAGTGGAGGACTGTGCATGTGCCATGGCCACCCATGTTGTACAATACACTGGTAAAGGTCAGGCGCAAGCGTGGCAAGCAGGCAGAAGTTTAGGTGTTGATGTGTCAGACTTACAATACCAGCACAACAAAGTGCCGCGGGGATTTATCAATAGAGCAAGCAATATTGCATTTGGCCATTCAGGAAGGGCACCACGTCTCTGCAACCAATCAAGCAGAAAAATTCTTTGTCTTGATCTTTACTTCTTCTTCTTGCTTGGCTTCTTGGCCATTTTCCCCTTGCCTTTGCCCTTGCCCTTGCCCTTGCCACCATGCCGTGCCAAATAGCCTCGCCAAACAGCCTGCAAAGTCAAAAAGGAGGCTAAATACTCTGACACTCTCTGCACTGGTGCAAGCCTCTTCTTGTCCATGCTCTTCATGAGCACAACAAACATCAAATGGTGCAGCATTGCCGCCTAGTGCTGCTCCCAGAACAAAAATGGAAAAGAGATTATGCTTTGGTGAGTGACCAGCAAGCATTTCAGACTGTGTGGAGCAACAGTGCTGATCAAATCGCCTACTCTATTGCAGCATGATACTCATAGTTGTGTATGATCAGCAATCATTGGTCCAAACATCACAAATGTTCATTTCATATGGTCAGAGGACATCAAAGATACCTGAATCCTCAGAGCAGCCGCTGCTTGTTTCTCCCTGAGTATCTGCACAGCCATGATGCCTGATGAGTCACTGGAGTCATTGCACAAACGCTTCAACAACAAACTGTCATCAGACGAGCTCAGATGCTGCATGGCATATGCACACAACATCTAGAAGAGGGGTAGGGCGGGAGGGGAAGCGGGGGGGGGCGCTCTGACCTATCAGCAGTATAGTTACTGCATGCACATAATTTACTCATGCAGGGAATGTCATTGTGCTCTCTATTTTGACAAACAGGAACACAGCATGCAGCAAGAAGCACAGTATCCACACAGAGTGCAGCTACCAAGCCGACAATGCAGCGGTGTCAGCTCTATTGTGCCAGATGAGCACATGCCAGAGGTGCTGCAAGCGACAGCTGTGCACCTGGTCAGCAGCTTCTCGGTCAGCAGCGTCTCTGGCCATGGAGTCCCTCTCAGCCTTCAGCGAAGTCTCCTTCTCGTGCTTTTCCTTCATGTCCTGAAGCAGCCATGCGCAGGCTGGTGCAAATTGCTGAAGCCCGGTGGTGCATGTTGTGCATGAAGTATGTGTAGTATTTCTGCAGCAGGCTTGGGCTCATCATTGCAGCCAACCCCCACTGTGCATGCTGCAGTGATGCATAGTGCATAGCTGTAGCGTCAGCATCACGTTGATGCATTTTGTGAAGTCATCAGCTGAAATGTGACTTGTAGCACTCACGTGTCCTCGATTGTCTTGACGCTGGTCAGGTGTCAGCATTGACTGAGAGCACGAGCACTCAGCCTTCCTTACAACCTCCTAGAATGAAATTTGCTGACACTTGTAATGTTGATAAAGGCTGTCCAAGTTCTTAGTTGTTTCTAAAATTTCCATGTGCAGCTGCAGAATCAGTGTTTTGGACAGCTGACCGCTCGTGAGAGGCAGACAGCCTGTAGCATACGCGACATGAAGCATGGCCTGAGTACCTTGAGTTTGATGAGGTCCCTCTGGCGTTCCTGCTTCACAGCCTCAGTGTCTTTCTCCTTGGTAGCCACATCGGCATCTATGCGTGAGCCCCACTCCATGGTTTCCTCGCGCAGCCAGGCCTGCACCTTCTGGGAATACGCAGCGCCACCCTGCAGGGCATTGCCCCCTTTGACCCAGGGAGCGAAGCAAACAGGTGCACACCCAACAGCAAGTTAGCAGCAGGAAGTCAGCTGAAAGAAGACAGAAGGGTGGGGGGGGGGGGGGGGATGTGACCAGGCTATGCGCTGGACCCTAATGAGTGCATGCGTCAGTGATGCCTCATTCCTGTGCCCTCAGCTGCGTACTGGTCTGATCCAGCCTGCTTGCTGTGGGGTCTCTGCACAGACTAGTCACCTACACCTGCTGTGCTTGCATGAGACAACATTAGGTTGAATAGAGGCGCCCCAGTGTACTACCTCCTGGACTTGGTGGTCAATCTCTAGCTGCTGCTGCAGGACAGCAATCTGGTCCTGCACCTCACTCAGGCTATTGCTCTCCAGTCGGCGAGCACACTCATTGGCAGCTCCCACTTGGGCCTCCCTGTACCGGGCCTTGCTGCTCCCCCCTAGGGCCACTGCCTTCTGCTGCCCATTCAGCTCTGCCAAAGCCTGCCCAG
>JAABUK010008487.1_pt1 | contig 14384 bp, 8 predicted proteins | sample 5559141 | NCBI WGS metagenome assembly JAABUK01 (sample SAMN10711869, study PRJNA513367) | rock metagenome | isolation source: Antarctica rocks | place: Antarctica: Victoria Land, Pudding Butte nord | collected 2016-01-03
AAAACGACTCGAAGGGGAAAGAGGTAGCCTTACTTTCACCACGAGAGAGAACGACGGGTGACGGGTTCGGCGAAGCCTTACTGCGGCGGCCCCCGGTTTCAAGTTTCGCCCGGCCCTCCGGTTGAAACGCCCGGGCGGGTCGGCGGGTATCGGCTCCGGGTCGGTCTTCCTCGCCGGAGCATCCTCGATGGGCAAGCGTGACGTGCTGTTCGCGGCCCTGGTCCTGGGCGGGGCCGCGGCGCTGGCGTCGGGCCTGGCCCTCCCCCGGACCGGGCCGGACGCCGTGGACGGCGGGCCCGCCCCGTCCCGTCCGTCGGTCGTCGATGCCGTCGACGCCGCGTCCCGCCGCCGGTGGGCCGAGCAGGGCCTGACGCCGGCCCCGATGGCCCCCGAGCTCGCCCGGATGCGGCGGATCTCGCTCGCGCTGGCCGGCACGATCCCGTCACTGGAGGAGATCCGCCGCTTCGAGGCCCGGCCGGCGGGGGGTCGGTTGGGCTGGTGGCTCGAGACCATGCTCCGCGACCGCCGGTCGGCCGACTACCTGGCCGAGCGGCTGGCCCGGGCGTTCGTCGGGACCGAGGGCGGGCCATTCCTGGTCTATCGACGCCGACGGTTCGTCTCCTGGCTGGCCGACGAGCTGATGCGAAACCGGCCTTACGACGACCTCGTCCGCGACCTGATCGCCGGCCGGGGCCTCTGGACCGACCACCCGTCGACCAACTTCGTCTCGGTCGCCTACGACCCCGACGCCAAGGTGATCGACCCCGATCGCCTGGCGGCCCGGGTCGCCCGGGCCTTCCTCGGCGCCCGGATCGACTGCGCCCAATGCCATGACCACCCGTTCCAGCACTGGAAGCGGGCCGACTTCCGCGGCCTGGCCGCCTATTTCGGCCAGGTCCGCTCGGGCGCCGGAGGGATCGTCGACGCCGCGGGCGAGCTCCGGCCCGACGACCGGAAGGGCGGCCCGCCGGCCGTCGTCGAGCCCCGGGTCCCGTTCCTGGCCGACCTCGACCCGCGCATCGGGACCCGTCGCGAGCGGCTGGCCCGGTGGGCGACCGACCCCCGCAATCCGAGCTTCGCCCGGTCGACCGCCAACCGGGCCTGGGCGCTTTTGTTCGGCCGGCCGATGGTCGAGCCGGTCGACGACCTGGCCGCCTCGGGCGAGCCGCCCGAGCCGCTCCGGATCCTGGCCGACGACTTCGCCGCCCGGGGGTACGACCTCCGGGCCCTCCTCCGGGCCATCGCCTCCACCGAGGCGTTCGCCGTCGACTCGGCGACCGGCCCCGACGTCGGCTTGACCGGGGCAACCGGGGCCGCCTGGGCCGCGTTCCCGATCGCCCGGCTCCGGCCCGAGCAGGTCGCCGGGGCCCTGCTCCAGTCCGCCTCCACCGAGACGATCGACGGCGAGTCGCACATCCTCGTCCGCCTGGCCACCTCGGGCGGGGTCGGCGAGTTCGTCCGCCGCCACGGCGACCCCGGCGAGGACGAGCTCGACCTCGAAGTCGCCGGGACGATCCCCCAGCGCCTCCTGATGATGAACGGCGACCTGGTCCGCAAGAAGACCGGCGACGACCTGGCCGATGCCTCCGCCCGGATCGCCCTGCTCGCCCCCGACGACCGCTCGGCCGTCGAGGCCGCCTACCTGGCCGTCCTCACCCGCCGCCCCACGCCCGAGGAGGCCCGCCACTTCGCAGCCCGGCTCGCCGGGACCCGGGGCGCCGACCGCAAGGCCCGGATGACCGACCTCTTCTGGTCCCTGCTCAACGCGACCGAGTTCTCCTACAACCACTGACCCGACGCCTTCCGACCTGCTATCATCGCCCGGGTTGCGGGGAAAGCCGCCCCGCGGGGCAGCCGGTCGGCGAGAGATCCCACCACAACCTCCCCGCGAGGTCGTCCGGGAGGTGAGCCCGCCATGAAGATCCGATGCCTGCTCGTCGCTGCTCTCCTGGGAGGCCCGGCCCGGGCCGACGGGCCCGGCGTGATCGCCCCGATGGAAGACCTCCGATTCCGCCCGCCCGCCGAGAAGGGCTCGTCGGACCTGGTCGAGGGGAAGGTCGGCAAGGCGGTCCGGTTCCGGTTCGACGAGGGCGCCCGGGGTGCCTTCTTCATCGCCGGGATCCGGGGGACTCCCGACTGGGACCGCGCCGCCGGGTTTTCGTTCTGGGCCAAGAGGGACGGTCCCGACGGCTTCGGCGGGCTGGAATTCATCTTCGACGACGATTACGCCGTCCGGTATGACCTCTGCTTCCCGGTCAAGGGGACGGGCTGGACGAAGGTCATCGTCGCCTGGGACGACCTGATCCCGGTCCTCCCCGGCCCGAAGGCGAGGCCCCTTGGCCCGTCGGGCGGCAACGCCCCGTCGAGGCTGGCCGGGCCCTGGTTCGGCAAGTGGTGGTACTGGGGCGACTATCCCGCCCTGAGCTTTGCCGTCGACGAGGTCCGCCTGGAACCGGCCATCGACCGCCCCCGGGCCGCCCCTCGCCCCGACGGCCCGCCGACGGCGCGCGTCCTGACGAAGCTCCGGGCCGGCCGGCCGATCACGGTCGTCACGATGGGCGACTCGCTCACCGACAAGCGGCACTGGGCCAACCGGGAGGTCGCCTGGGTCGACCTGCTCCGCGACCGGCTCCGGGCGAAATATGGCTCCGAGGTGACGGTCGTGAACCCGGCGATCGGCGGGACCCAGCTCCGCCAGAATCTCGTCCTGATCCCGAGGTGGCTCGACCGGGCGCCCGAGCCCGACCTCGTCACCGTCTTCTTCGGCGGCAACGACCGCGAGGCCGGGATGCGCGGCGAGGAGTTCGCGCTCGCCTGCGCCGACGCCGCCGACCGGATCCGCCGGGCGACGCGCGGCAAGGCCGACGTCCTGATCCTGACCACGGCCCCGCCCGCCGCCGACATGACGGCGGCGGCCGAGCTGGCCGAGGCGTGCCGGAAGGCGGCCCTCGGGCGCAACGCCGGGCTCGCCGACGTCGAGCGGGCGTTACGCGCCGCCGGCAAGGACGACCCGGGCCGCCTCTATGTCGTCGACCGGGTCCACCTCGGCCGTCCGGGCCACGAAATCGTGGCCGACACCGTCCTCCGGGCGATCGAGGCGGGCGGCGCGCCGAAGCCGGAGGACGGGAGATGACGACCCGCCGGCCGGCCCCCTGGTTCGTCGCGGTCGCCCTGCTGGCGACCTGCCCCATTGCCGCCGCGCGGGACGAGGGATGGAGCGAGCACGCCCGGGCCGGCCAGTCGGCCCACGACCGGGGCGATTACGCCGAGGCCGAGCGGCTCCTCCGGCTGGCGCTGGCCGAGGTCGAGGCCCGCGGCCAGGACGACGCGATGACCGCCCGGGTGCTCGACCTCCTGGCCGGGCTCCTCGCCTCCCGGGCGAAATTCGCCGAGGCCGAGGTCGCCGCGGCCCGGTCGATCGGGATCCGCGAGGCGACCCTGGGCCGAGATCACCCCGACGTCGCCTCCGGCCTGGAGACGATGGGCGACGTCCTCCGCGAGCAAGGCAAGCCCCGCGAGGCCGAGCCCTTCTACCGACGGGCCGTGGCGATCGCCGAGAAGCCCCGCGACCCCGATCCCGGCACGCTCGCCCCGGCGCTGAACAACCTGGGCAACTGCCTGCTGGACCTGGAGAAGCGCGACGAGGCCGAACGGGTCTACCTCCGGTCGCTGGCGCTCTGGGAGCAGGCCGTCGGCCCCGACGACCTCAACATCGCCACGTCGCTGAACAACCTCGGGGCCCTCTACCACGGGATGGACCGCTTCGCCGACGCCGAGCCTCATTATCGGCGGTCGCTCCGGATCCTGGAGAAGTCGCTGGGGCCGAAGCACCCGCTGGTCGCCAAAAGCCTGTATAACCTGGGGATCCTCCTCAGCGCCCTGGGCCGATACGACGAGTCGGAGACGATCGCCGCCCGGTCGCTGGCGACCCGCGAGGAGGTCCTAGGCCCGGACGACCCCGACGTCGCCTACAGCCTGGACAGCCTGGGGATCACCCGGCTCCGGCAGGGCCGGTACGGCGAGTCGCTGCCGCTCCTGGGCCGGTCGCTGGCGATCCGCGAGAAGGCGCTCGGGCCTGATCACGCCAACCTGGCCATCAGCCTGATCAACCTCGCCGCGGTGGAGAATGCCCGGGGACGGCATGCCGAGGCCGAGCCGGCCGCCCGGAGGGCGATGGCGATCCGCCGCAAGGCCTTCGGAAAGGACCATCCCCTGACCGCCGAGGCGATGGTCTCAGTGGCGACCTCGTGCCGGGGCCGGGGCCAGGGCCGGCCCGACGAGGCCGAGGCCCTGTTCTCGGCCGCCCTGAGGATCCTCGAAGCGACCGGGGGGGGCGAGACCGGCGGGGCCGCCGGCTGCCTGGAAGGGCTGGCGAATCTCGACCGCGACCGGGGCCGGCCCGACGACGCCGCGGCGAAGCTCAAGCGGGCCCTGGCCATCGCCGGGCGCCGGGGCAGGTCGCACCCGGACGTCGCCCGATACCTCGGCGGCCTCGCCGAGGTCGACCGGGCCCGGGGCCGGCCCGCCGAGGCCGAGGCGCGCTATCGGGCCGCCTCGTACATCTGGACCAGGGCCGGCCTGCCCGACCACCCGGAACTCTCCAAGCTCCTCGACGGCCACGCCCGCCTCCTCCGGGGCGAGGGCCGGCCGGACGAGGCCGCGCGAGTCGAGGCCCGGGCCCGGTCGATCCGCGACCGGCGAGGCCCCGACGACCGGCCTCGATGAGGGCCGGCCAGGCCCGGGCCGATCGCGGGGCCATAACCCGCCGCGCCTCGACCGCCCCCCATCGACCTTATCGGGCGACGGCCAGGCGATGCACCTCGCCCAGGTCGGCCGCGGTCCGGGCCTCGGGCGAATTGAGGGCCTCGCGCGGGTCCGGGCTCCGGCCGTCGGGGCCGGCCGGCAGCCTGGGGAGCGGGACGACGGCGGTTTCGCCGGTCAGGGCCTTCATGAACTCGACGAGGTCGGACTTCTCGGCGGCGGTCAGGTTGAGCGGCTTCATGTCGCCGTCGAGCGACGGATTCTTGTTGCCGCCCTTGTTGTAGAGCTCGACGACCTGTTCCAGCGTCCCCTCGCTCCCGTCGTGCATGTAGGGCGCGGTCCGGGAGATATCGCGGATCGTCGGTGTCTTGAACGAGCCCCGGTCGGCCTCCGACTTGGACCCGATCGGCGTGACGACCCATCGGCCCAGGTCGGCGAATTCGCCCTTCTTCTCGTCGAAGCCGACGCCGAGGTTGTGGAACTGCTCGTCGGTGAAGTTCGACCCGGCGTGGCAGGCCGTGCAGTTCGCCTTGCGGAGCAGCGCGGCGTCGACCTTGAAGGGGTCGTCGTCGTGGAGCCGGAGGCCGAACAGGACCATCCCGCGCTTCTGCTTCTCGGTCAGCTTCTTGAAGGTCTGGGGCTGCTCGGGGTCGCCGAGGGCGTACCGGTCATAGGGCGAGTTGCCCGTCAACGCGGTCCGCTCGAAGGCGGCGATCGCCTTGGCCATGCCGTCCAGGGTGACGTCGGTGCCGAAGACCCTGTGGAACTGCTCGCGGTAGCCGGAAATCGCGCGGAGCCGCTCGACGATCTCCCGGTAAGACTGGTCGCCCATCTCGATCTTGTTCTGGATCGGCCCCTGCGCCTGCCCTTCGAGGGTGGGCGCCCGCCCGTCCCAGAACATGGTCCGGCCGTAGACGGTATTGAGCACCGTCGGGGCGTTCCGCGAGCCGACCTGCCGGCCGATCCCGACCGAGGTCTTGAGGTTGTCGGTCCAGCCCTTGACCGGGTCGTGGCACGAGGCGCAACTGACGGTCCCGTCCCGGGAGATCCGCTGGTCGAAGTAGAGCTGCCGGCCCAGCTCAACCTTGCCCTTCGTCATCGGGTTGTAGAGGGGGATGACCGCGGCCACCGGCGGGAGCCCGACCGGGACGGCGATCTCGAAGGGTTCGTCCCGGATCGCCCTGGGGTCGGGACGCTCCTCCAGGAATGACATGGGGGTGGGGCCGGCGTCCGCCTCGCCCCCCCTGACCTCCCCCTTGATGATATCGACCGCCTTGTCGGTGTCGATCCGCCGGTCGGGCGTGGTCTGCTCGCCGGGCTTCCGATCCTCCGAGGCCGCCGGGGTCGAGGCCGCCGGGGTCGGTGCGGCCGGTTTCGGTGCGGCCGGAGTCGAGGCGTCCGCGACGACCCCCGCCCCGAGGTCGGTCGTCCCCTTGCCGCCGCATCCGACCAGGAGGAGTGGGGCGGCGGCGATCAGAGATCCGAGGCGATATGGCAGTCGCGGCATAAAAATTCTCTCCATCGGGCGGGGACCGGCGGGTCCGGTCCGAGGCCCATCGGGGCGTCAACGGGGAGGGGAGGCCGGCGGCGGGTCGAGTCCCCGGCGATCGGGTCGTCCCAGGATGGCCCCGGGTCGGGCGGGTGAGGGCAGGTCCCCCGTCCGGGTCGGGCGAGGGAGGGGCGAATCGCAATCCAGGGCCTCGTCGCCGAGGCCGCAAGTCCTAATAATGATTATCGTTCTCTCCGGGCCCAGGGTCAAGGTTCGGCCGCTCGAACGCGGGCACACACCCAGAAAGAGGCGGGGCGGGACGGCCCTGTTTCCTGCCATGAAGCATCCCCCCCGGGTCGGCCTGTCGGCCGTCGAGAGCCTGGTCGTCGGCCCCTCCAACCGGATCGTCTTCGCCGACGACCGGATGCCCGCCGTGCTGTCGACCCCGTGGCTGGTCGCCCACCTGGAATACGCCGCACGGGCCGCGATCGCCCCTTGCCTGACGACCGACGAGCGGAGCGTGGGCACCTTCATCGAGGTGGAGCACCTCGCGCCCGTGCCCGAAGGGCTGACCGTCTCCTGCCGGGCCCGGGTGATCCTGGCCGACGGCCCGGTCGTCACCTTCCAGGTCGAGGCCCACGACGGCATCGAGGTCGTGGCCAGGGGGCTGCACCGCCGCCGCGTCGTCGACGTCGACCGCTTCGCCAGGCGTGTCGCCCGGAAGCGGGATGCCGCCGGCCGGACCTGACGTCATCGGACGGTAATATCACCGCAAGCCTTCCTGATCGGGGCTGAGTTCGGGCGACCGGACGGCCCGGCCGCGCCATCGCGAAACCCGCGAGGCTCGATGGTCGGCAGGTCCGGGTCCCCGGTCGGGGGCGAGGGATGCGGGAATTCGACTCCAGGTCATCCGGATTCAGGAGGCAATTGCCGGATCCTAGATTGCATATTCCCGAATGATAGGAGTTGCGATCGTATCTCCAGGAGGGTATCGCCCGCAGGAGGGGATGAAGGCACCGGATCACCAGGGAGGGGCCGAGGATGCAAGCCGGGCCGTGACGGGGATCGGGAGCGGCCGGAGATCGGCGATGGTTTCGGGATCCGGGTTCATGCCAGCCGGAAATTCGCCGCCGTCCGGGATTCCACCCCAATGGGGATTGCCCGGGCGTCGCGTTGTGGATTGACCTCCTGGTCGGGCTGGCCGACTCGGCGAAGGCGACGAGGGGCGACCGGTGCACCGACCGGGGCGGGGTGCTCCGCCCCTCGCTCCGGGACGGGTGAGGGTGCAAGTCCGAGGAGTCGAGGCAGTCGCCGTTCGCGGCCCGCTCCGTGGCGTCGTGACGGCTCGTGGATACCTCGGTCGATGACACCGAAACGCGCGAGACAAGGACCGGTTTTCGAGACCGGCCCACGACTCCTTCCGGACCCCTCGAAATGAGACCTTTCCCTGATCCATACACCTTCCAGGATGGCTCGCATATGCCTACCCATACGCCTAACCACGGCGGGCGAAGGGCACCATCCCGTCCGATCCTATTTCAACAGCCGCAGTTCCTTTTCTCCGGTGTAACTGATTCAGAGGCAGCAACTTGCGTCGATCCGCGCCGGGGTCCAGGTGGCCGAGCTGGCTCCGTCCCGTGAGGCCCCCCCTTGTTTCAAAGGGGATGCCGCGTCGGCCTCTCGAACTTCTGCGGCTGTAGAACGATGATCCGTCCGGATTCGTATCTCGGATGCTTCGTTTTCCTTCGACCTTCTGCTCGCCGGTCGTCCGATCCTCCGGCCGGGAGCCAGGAAGCGGGAGGGCGGATGCAAACAGCCGGCGGTGGCAGGTCGGGCGGGACGATCACTCGCTCATCGGGGTCCCGGGGGCTGGAACGGGTCGCTCGGAAACGCGGCGTCGGAGAGCAGCGACTCGGCCTCCTCGCGCAGGAGGGCGAGTTCCTGGACGTCCCAATAGGTTATCGACGAAGCAGGACGGAATGTGCGGAGGCGGTCGAGCCACCGACGGGCTTCGGCAACGTTTCCCTTTCGCGCGTGGGCCAGGGCCAGGTAGGACCAATCGGTGGGGTAATCGTCGAACTTCGCCTCCTTCGCGGCGGCCGTCCCCTCGTCCAGGCGGACGATCGCTTCGTCAATTCGGCCGGCCCGGAGCAGCAGTCCGCCCAGTGCGTTCGGGAAGTAGTAAGGGTGATAGACAGGGAGTGGCACGGGGACGTCCGCCAGCCGTCTCTCGAACCAGGCGATGGGGACGCGGTAATCGTCCAGGCCCTGATCGGCCAGGGCTGGCAACGACCCTGCGTTCAGGGCGTCCCAGGCAACCGCCGGGTCCGGCCAGTCGCGCGCCACGACCGCCTTGCAGGCCTCGCGGTAGCCGGCCTGGTTACCCGACTTCAGGCAGGCGATGCCCCAGGCCTGGGCCAACTCCCGGCTGAGCGGACCTGTTCGGCCGCAACGTGCCAGGAGTCCTGCGGCTTCGGCCCAGCGGCCGGCGCGGCCGAGCTCCTCGGCACGGGGGATGACCAGCCCCCCATCGGCTCCCAGCTCGAAGACGCGGGCGAGCTCGGCCTGGCGGTCGGCCTCGCGGCCGAGCTTGCCGTAGACCGCAGCGCGCTCCTCATGAAGCGTCCCGTCGCCGGGCCGGGCGGCGATCAGGCGGTCGAGGTACCAGAGGGCCTCGGCCCACCGCTCGGCCCTGGTGCAGTCGATCACGCGGTGAGCCAGGGTGTCCAGGACGTCCTCGCGCTTCCCCAGCCGCTCCGACTGCTCGTAGTCGGCGGCGGCCTTGTCGAACTGGTCGGATGAGGCCCACGCACGGGCCCGGCGGGCGCGCAGGAACCAGTCATCGGGCCGGGCGGCGATCAGGCGGTCGAGGTGCCAGAGGGCCGCGAAGGCGTTGCCGTTCTGCTCGGCCTCAAGGATCATCGGCTCGTGCCAGGCGGGATCGGTCTCGAGTCGCAGGGCCGAGGGATCGAGGCGGCCGAGCCGCTCGCGCCAGGCCGGGCCGTCGAGCCGCGAGATCGCCAGGCCCGTCTCCATCCGGAGGCCGGTACGGCCCTCGATTCGCAGCGTCAAGTCGTCGAGGCTCGAATCCTGGAGCGGCTCGGGGACGGGCCAGGTGCGAGATTCGCCGAACTCATCGATGGCGGCGACCGTCCGGCCATCGGACGTGAATACGACCTGATGAACGGCGTGTCTCATGAACCGCGGTGGGCCGATTGGCTGCGACGTGGCCGGGTCACAGAGCCGGACCGCGCCGTCCTCGAACCCCGCGGCGATCAGGCCGCCATCGCCGAGAAACGCCGCGCAGGCGGCCGGCGACGAGGAGGTCAGGAGCTTGGCGAGGACCTCTCCGGTCGTCGCATCGCGGAGCTTGACCGTGCCGTCCCTTCCCAGTGTGACGAAAGCACGACCGTCGGGACGGAACCCACCGGCCGCTTCGGCAATCATTGGCTCTCCGATCAATTGCCCTCGGGTCGTGTCCCAAAGCCGGGTGGAGCCACTCGAGTGACTCGAATCGATACTCGCGAGCATGGCGCGACCATCCGGCCGGAATTCAATCCGGCTGACGTGCTCCGTGCTGGGGAGTAATTCACCGATGGGTTGACGCGTCCTGGTATCCCAGAGTCGGGTGCCGTTCTTGCCTATCTCACTGGCGAGGCCCGCCGCGATCATCTTGCCGTCCGGGCTGTAAGCCAGGCTCAGGACCATCTCCCCTGAAGGAAGAGGCCGGCCGATCTCCAGGCCGGTGGAGGTGTCCCAGAATCGAACGAGTCCATCGTAATCGCCCGTAGCCAGGATCTTGCCATCGGGCTGGAATGCCAGCGCCGCGACCCAGTTGGTCTGGGGCATTGGCGGGAGCAGCGACCGGCCCGTGTTCGCGTCCCAGAGTCTGAGCTCGCCCGCAAAGCGATCCATCGGATTGCTCCCGGTTGCGAAGCATCGGCCGTCGGGGCTGAAGGCGACCGCACGCACGATCCAGCCGGGGTGGTGCGGAGCGGGCCTTCCCGAGGGGCGACCGGTTGAGGTGTCCGATAATCGGATCGATTCCCGTCCGCCCGCACCATCGGCCAGCGAGACGGCGATCTGGCCATCTGCCCGCAGCAGACCTGACCGGAACGCATTAAAACCACGCCATTTGCGGTTGCGTAAGCTCCCTTTCATCGATGCCTGCTTGTTGGTTCCTCCGGCGGGAACCCGCTCTGCATCTGCCGAGATCTGCCACAACCGGAGCGAATTGTCCAAATCCTTCACAAGCATGGTACGACCATCCGGATGCGAGACGGGGCCACCTGCGGCAAGAAACCCCGAGCCTCGTGCACTCCCGGTGGTGATATCACATACGAGTTGCTGGAAGTCAGCCTCCGTCACAAGACGATCGCCGGAGGGGGTATAGGAGGAATTGGAGGGGGTAATCATCCCTACCATGAGCGGACTGCTCGGTTTTCCCGTGCCTAGATCCCAGATTTGACTGAAGTCGCTGTCATCGTCGCCGATGACTCGGCCGAACAGGGACTTCCCATCGGGGCTGAAGAGCAAACGTACGAGTCCTCGCCCGCCGGCTCGCCAGGATGCAGTCCGTCGGCCCGAGGGCAGCACGCACACATCAATGTACGCCTTTCCATTCTCGACACGTTGGGCGGCGACCGTCCTGCCGTCGGGAGAAACAGCGATCCCTTCCGAGCCTCGTATCGGCTCTCCGCGCTGCTGGCCTGTGGCGGCGTCCAGCCGAATCAACCAATAACCGTTTGACCTGGAATCGCGTTCCGCAAGAATCGTGGATCCGTCGGGACTGAAGTGAACCGCAAGCCCCGGCTTTCCGGGCAAGTCCGGGGTCGTCCAGACCACCCGCCCTGTGGCATCGACGGCCACCATGCGCCTCCCTTCCTCCGTGCTGGCGACGATGACCTTACCATCCGGTCGGAAGGCGAACGGCGCAAAAGCACCGGGCAACGAGGATAGCTCTCGCCCCGAGGCGGTGTCCCAGAGTGTCGCGTGCGAAGCAGTCTGGGGAAAGGAACCCGTTACATATGACCTTCCATCGGGACTGAAGGCGAGGAGATCGTACGTAGCGTCACCGGTAATCCTGAGAGCCTTGTGGACCTGCCCGAGCCACGCTCCCAGGTTCCAGCGGACCGCCCTCCGAAATCCCTCCGCATCGTCCGGAGCGGTCTTGAGGGCCTCGAGCATCCAGAGCAAGCCCCGGTCGGCGTGGCCCTCCTCGGCCAGGGCGAATCCCTTGTCGAGCGCCAGGTTCGCCGAGAGCCGAAGCGATCTGTCGCGCTCGAGGACGGCCTGTTTCTGTGCGTCCACGGCGTCCTTCCGGGCGAGCGATTCGCTCCCTGCGAGGGTCCGGAAGTACGAGGCCGCCCATGTCGAGCCCACGCTCGTCGCGACCAGCAACGTCGTCAGCACCGCACCGAGCGCCGCGACCGCCGGGTTGCGCCGGGCCCATCGCCAGTAACGCTCCGTGGCGCTGACCTGCCGGGCGCGGATCGGCTCGTCGGCCAGGAAGAGCCGGAGGTCCTCGGCCATCGCCTCGACCGATTGGTACCGCGCCCTCGGGTCCTTCTCGATCGCCTTCAGGACGATCGTCTCCAGGTCGCGCGGGACCCGCGGGTCGACGTCGCGGGGGCGCCGCGGTTCCTCGGACTTGATCCGCTCGATCAGCTTCAGCCGGTCGGTCGATTCGAACGCCGGGCGGAGGGTGAGCAGCTCGTAGAGCGTCAGCCCCAGCGCGTACACGTCGGCCCGGCCGTCGCCCTGGCCCCGGAACCGCTCGGGCGCCATGTAGCGGAGGGTGCCCAGCAGGTCGCCGCTCTGGGTGAGGCCGTCGTCGTCGGCCTTGGCCAGGCCGAAGTCGGCGATCCAGACCACGCCGGCGTGGTCGAGCAGGAGGTTGCTGGGCTTGATGTCGCGGTGGACGATGCCGCCGGCATGGGCATAGGCCAGCCCCTGCGCCGTCTGGCGGCCGATCCGGGCCACGCTCCGGAAGTAGGTGGCCCGCCGGCCCGAGAGATAGGTCGTCGAGGCTTCGCTGCCGCCCGGCAGCATGGCCCGCGACCTCGGGTCCGAGGTCGCGCCGGGCCGGGCCGGCTCGCGACTCGCGGGGACGCGGCCCGGGGGGCGGGTCGCGTCCCGGGCGATCGGCTCGGTCGCCTTCGGGTCGTCCGGTGTGGCCGGCGGGACGTCCGCCGTCGGCGCCGTTCCTTCGGGGGCGATCCGCCCGCTCAGGAGCGACTCAGCGATCCGCCCGATCGCGGGCCCGACCGGCCCGGACGCCGCGGCGACCGCGGTCGGCGAGTGGTCCTCGACTCCTCCGGCCTTCGGCCCTGTGTCGCGCAGCCGCGTCAGCTCATCGATGACCTGGTCGAGCCCCTGGCCCTGGATGAACTGCATCGCGTAGTAGGCCACCTCGCCGTCGCGGCCCACCTCGTACACCGGCACGATGTTGGTGTGGTGCAGCCGCGCCGCGGCCTTGGCCTCGCGGCGGAATCGTTCCAGGGCCGTGCCATTGCCCGCGAAGTGGCCGGGCAGGACCTTCAACGCCACCCGGCGACCCAGGCTGACCTGCTCGGCCTCGTAGACCACGCCCATGCCGCCCCGGCCGACCTCGCGCATGATCCGGTAGTCGCCCAGCCGCCATTCCTTGAAGGGAGAGGGAGTCGGGGGCGCCGTCGGGCCGGCCGGGCCCGAATTGCGATCGACCGTCAGGTCCTGCTCGACCATCACCAGCGCCGGCAGCAGCTCGCGGATCTGGTCGGCCAGCTCGGGGTGGCTCGCGGCATATTCCTCGATGCTCGGCCGATGGCCGGCTCGGAACCGCCCCAGGAAGGATTCGGCGACGACCTCGAAGGGGTCGCGATCGGCGGATGGCTCGCTCATCAGGGCTCCCCGAGGTTCGCGCCGGGCAGGCCGGCCAGGATCTCCTTCAGCCGCACCAGGGCCCGGGTGTAGCGCTTGCTCGCGGCCGACTTGTCCAGGCCGAGGGCGGCGGCGGCTTCGCCGTTGGCCATCTGCTCGTAGTGCCGCAGGACCAGGATCTCGCGATCGAGCGGGTCCATGCGGTTGAGCGCCTCCTGGAGCCGGATCTTGCGCTCGACCCGGACCGCCGCCTGGCTCGGACTGGTCAGGTTGCCCAGGAGCCGGGCGGCGAGCGCCCCGGTGCTGGCGCCGGGCATGGCGCCCCGGTAAATCGAGACCTCGCGGCCGACGTCGCGGCCGGCCGTGCCGAGGTGCCGCCGGTGCTGCTCCTGGACCTTCTGGCCGACCAGGAAGCGGAGCCAGATGTAGAACGGCACCGAGGGGTCGGCGATGAACTCGTCGAGCCGGCGGAGCGCTTCGAGGTAGCCCTCCTGGATCAGGTCGGAGGCGTCGACGCGCCCCTGGAGCCGGGGGTCCAGCCGCAGCTCCACCATCCGCCGGAGCCTGGCTCGATGGCGCTCGAGCAGCTCGGCCACGGCTTCCTTGTCGCCCCCGGCGGCGCGGGCGGCGAGGTCGGCGACCTGTCCGGGGGGTGGTGTCATTTCGCTCATCTTAATAGGAATACTGCGAGTTGCAAGAGTTGGGGACTGGATGTCTTCCGATGTCCCTCGCCATCTCGTCAGATCGGTCGTGAGTCGTCCCAAATCGGCCATCCAGGTCAGTATCGAAAATTCTTCGAGAGATCCGGTCCCCAATCGCGGACGGCTCGCAGTATCAACATTGGCTCAAGACCTTCGCGGGCCTCCAGGCCACGATCACCCCCCGGCAACGGCGTCGGGCGTCTCGTCTTCATCGATCCTCGTCGGGCTTCGTCGCGAGAAGGCCCGCGTCACCGGTCCGCCCCTCGGGTGCGGATCGGCAGACGCGCGATCACTCGCGGCGTCGCCGGGGCGCGTCCTTTCTGCCAGTCGGCCCGATGACCTCGGCCGCCGACGGTGGACTCGAGCGTTCGCCCGACGGATCCCTGAAGGACGAGTCACGGTGTGATACGGGCCAGGGCCGCAGATTGGGGAAGACGACCATGAAGATCAAGCATGCGATGTTCGCCGCCGTGTCCCTGGCCCTGCTGGGCCTGCCCCAGGCCGCGACGGCCCAGAACTCCTCCGGCCAGATCAACTCGAAGGGCCCGTTCGTGGAGGCCGACATCTACTCG
>JAABUK010008489.1_pt1 | contig 14382 bp, 13 predicted proteins | sample 5559141 | NCBI WGS metagenome assembly JAABUK01 (sample SAMN10711869, study PRJNA513367) | rock metagenome | isolation source: Antarctica rocks | place: Antarctica: Victoria Land, Pudding Butte nord | collected 2016-01-03
AACACATAGATGTAGTGTGCCTTCACATGCACATGTCACTGATGGTCCCAAGCATGCGCTGTACTTGTGACTTGAACTGTACTCTCAGCATCAGAAGTGCACAGCAGCAGTCATAGCTTGGTTTAAAAGGCAGACAAAAAAGTACATGTGTATAACATAGCTCCTGAATGGTGTCTTATTGTGCAGTCTGGCCTTGGCACAGTGTATGTTGGGCTTACTTGTGTCATACAGCAGGTCACACCAATAGTCCATGTATGTCTCATAGGACCGCTCAAGCTCATCCTCCGTGTACAAGTCATCAGTACACCGCTGCAAGTTGGTTGAGTCGTACGTGCTGTTGCAGCTGTACCCAGTCATATTGAACAGGTCACGATGGCTGTAATCACAGTAGTTGCAGTACATACTGCAGGAGCAGTCAGCTGGTGGGGGAGGTGGTGGAGAATAAGTCTTGGATGAGCTGGAGCCTGCAATGCCAAGTTGACAATATTAGCAATCGTCATTAGTGCCTGGTAGCTTGGAGGTGTTCGAGCATTGTAAAGTCTGGTACATGACTGAGTACATGAACACAGGCAAGTTGGGCAACCACAGACTGATGTGATTGAGCTGCAGTAGCGCGTGCGTAGTGTGCAGTGCACATACCATAGCATACACAATGTATTCAGGGTTTTGACACAACTCACCTTGGGTCAGAAAGGCGTTCTGTTGTTCCTCCGCTGTCAGACGCCTGCAAAGCCGCAGCTATCTTAGCAGACACTGCGGTGTAACCCAAAGCAATCCCACTTGTGCGACATACGGACAGCAGAGCTAGTTGAGGTTGCCCCAGGCGCCGACACCCGGGTAACAGCACAATACGGAGTCCAATGGCTCATTCAATAAGCTACAAGAATTTCAGTCGACTCTCGGCAGAATTGAGCAAAAGCGGGCACACAGGGCGGGCCCGCCAGCAGTTACCATGGCGAAGCAATCTTGCTGACCTAAAGTGTGCGAGGCTCAAACGCAAGTGACACAAATGTGCAGGGGGTGGCACAACGATCAAGCAGGTATGTATATACTGTACCCAATTTCTGCGAACCATATTACGGTACGTTTTTGCAAGTCAAGCAGACATGCCGCAGCCTCACCTGCACTGAGCTTGACCGAAGCAAAGTCCTACGACCACCAAAGATGACAGGAACCCTCGCCCCATCCTCGGCACCATGACCACTCTGGAGCTTTTCTGACGCAATCACCCAATGCGCCTCTGGCGAAGAGCGAGAGCTTTCTCGTCACACACAGCCACGTCCTTCCCTCGCTGCACTTCGTATGGCCTCTAACATTGACATTTCACGATTTCGCTTGGATCCTTGCAGGGGCAATTTGAATGCGTTCAAGTCATGCGGCTCTGCGCTGAGTAGCGTTGGCTGATGCGCGTGTGAACTGATGCCCGATGCATATATGCTACATTCGACCACCGGCACTGGTTTTTCAGTGCTCGGGATGCAGAAGTATCCTGAGTGATTCTGACCTATTCCTTTGTAGTGTAGAGGCACTCAATATCTTGGTCGTGAGAGGTACAGGAGCGGGTGCTGTGCAATTCTTAGCAAAGCTCCAATGTGGTGTGTGGTGAGCAGCACTGCCTGATGCAGGAGGCAGCGGGATCCAGGTTGATCCTATCAGCCAGGCATGCAGCTTGCTGTCACACGCAAATCATGACAGGCAAGTTACGGCAAGCAAGACTGTTCTCTTCACCTGGACAGGTTCCCTGAGTAGTCACAGTTTGCCGCATGCAGTGCGTACATAGCCGTGACTTGCACCTGCTGCGGAAGGTATGGCATAAGCTGCACGCCACGCACTGGAGGTTGTCGTGAGCATGAGCTGACATTATTCCTTTTGGGAATGGCTCTGCCTGTGCAGCGCTGTAGGACGCCTTTACACTGCAACACCGCCAGTACTTGAGGGTATTATACAGAGGTTTTCTTTGGACATTGCAACTATCAGCAGGTGGTCACTGTATTGTGCTTCGCAGCATTCTTGAAACTCAGCCTTGGCACCAACAAGGTTTTTGTTTCTTCAACGGTGCAATGCTGTATGCAGCTACGAGCTTGGCCACAGTGAAGTACACACGGCTGAGGCATTAGACACCCCATTGCTCATGCATGCATCTGCTGCTCTTGTACAAGCAGCAGAGCAGGGCAGCTCTGGCAGACAGGACAATGACAATGCAAGTCAGCTGCCTGACCAACGGCTTGTGCACCGCCTACAGCAACTGGAGTCAGACATGACCAAAGTAAGGCTGTGCTCAAGTCTGCAGGACATCAACCAGATGCACTCTGCTTGTCTATAACAGTTGGATGTTGTGCAGGTACAAAACATGCTGCTGCTGCACAGCGAACGCCTGGATCACATGGGCACTGACCAGCGCGGCTGCCAGCAGCCTTTGGTTGTCACACCCAATAGACAGCCTGCTGGCTAATTTTGTTGTTTCTACCTTTCCATTTCCATCAGGGTTTTGTATAATGTGAAGTGAAAAGTGATTTTTAATTTAAAGTCTCTTTGTTTAGTTTCCTGCTCACGCAGTAACGACCATCACGGCGCTCATAGGGAGCGCTCCGCGTTATTTTCTGATCCCCAACCCGGAAAACCCGGGTATGGGCCCGGGATGGAAGCCATACCTGCCTCAGCAGTCACTCCAGCCGAATCTGCGCCGGTCTCCGACACACGATGGTGCTTGCTTGTCAGTACTCGGCAATGTAGCTTTCCACCCGGGATTGTCCGAATCCCGGGGCTTTGCGATACGCTATATACTGTAACGCTCGACAAAACGCTGCAAAGCAGAATATTCGAAGCAAACCAACTTTGCTAGGCAGCGTACGGCGGACTTTGAGATCTGATAGCACGCTACTGTACTGTATGTTGAACCTGCGAACTATCGCATGAGGCGCCCACTGCGGACCTGGTCAGTCAAGTAATGGCTTCAAATAACGCAAGGTTGGTTGACGCTGGGTCTGAGGCTGGCCGCTGTCGAGAATACCTGCAAGTGGTTCTAGGCGCGAACTTGGCCATGATGTATGCACACAGGTCGCCCGTCACAGAGCCGCTGTTGCAGCCACCAGATCCCGTGAATGAGCATGCGCAGCCCTCTGAGCAAGCGCCCTTACAGCCCGTTCAATCTGAATCCGCAGCGCCTTTACCAAGTCAAACAGGCACTTTGAAAGTGCTGGCGCTTGTGCTATTGGCAGTGGCAGTACTCGTCGGTGCAGCAGCGCTTCTGTCAAATTCTGGTGTGGTCCAGCCGGGTGGTCCGCCCCCAGAATGCAGGAAGTCAGCTGCTCTTACTGTTTTGAGGCAGGAAGACCTTGCAGCCTATTCATACAAAGCAGCAGGCGCTGACAAACTGCAGTTGATCATTTGGGGAGGCAAGGGCAAAAGAGCAGAACTTGTCTTTGATGACACGCACGTCATGAACCTAAAAGATCAAAAATGGCATGCAATTGAGCAGACAGGAGGCTTTGTGAAGCAGGTCCTTAATCACATCCCTGGCCTGCGCAACATTTGGAAGACAGCGCCAAAGCAAGATTCCCTTAGGGACTTAGCAGCTCAGCTTCCAGCCTCCAGGTGGAAACAAGTCACATCCACTGACAGCATCTCCAACAACATGATCATGTTTGGAGGTGATGGCATGGACAGCGATGGCAGCAACACTGGCAATGGGCATGCGTATTTGAGCGATGCCTGGCAACTCAGTCTTGCAAATGGCAAAGCTAAATGGCAGGAGCTATGGAATACCGACTCTACTGGTGAGTCCTTGGCCGTAGCGTGATGGGCCATGTTGTTTATGCCTTTCACATGTGCATGCATTGTACAAAACACAGTTTCTGCTGCACAGAAAGGTTACTTGGTACGCAGTGCAACAGGAGGACTTGCATGCATAGCTGAGCCCACATTTCGTCAAGTTGAAGCAACATTGATATTTTTTTGTATGCATCCACATTGCACTCAGAACCCATGAGCCCCCTTTTGCACGCAGGAAGTGACACTAGGCTTTTCAGCATTGCAAATAGCTGCATGTGCATGCAAGGATCACAGCCAGACAAACATCTGTGTGTTTGATGCCCTGTCAGGCTGGGTTCTGCCACGCATACCCTGGCCATGCAACCTTGTTAGCTAAATCATTTGTGTAAGTCACATGCATGTTGTTGCACGTTGTATAACCTGGTGTTGTTTGGACACAACTGCAAGTTGACTCCTCTGCGCTCTTGAACGCCCAAGCTGTCCCTGTGCAGTCCAACCTATGCCTGTCTGCATGCCGGGCACCATTCCCGCTTCTCGCAGTCACCAGCCATGCTGAACTCCTTTCACCAATGTCATGTCACAACGCTTGTGCCCTCGCAATCAGTATGTATGCTTATCAGCATTCCTCATCATCATTGCCTGATCATCCTCCAATCCTGGACAGCATCCCTCCGCTTGGCGTCATTCACCGTGCAACTACCATGTGTCACTGACTGAGCAGTCACCCATGTGTCATGGCATGGGTGCACAGTACCACTGACCTATCTTGCAGCCTTGAGCCTTTCCCTGCCTTGCACCAACATGGAAGACCTGGTGCAGGCGGGGAAGCTCCAGATCCCCGGCGAGCTGCAGCTGGGGCCTTGTTTACAATCCCCAACACCACCAGCAAGCAGCTGTTGATACATGGCGGCAGGCTGGAGGCAGGCCACATCCTAGAAGACCTGTGGCAAGCCACTCTGGGCACTGGCAATGTCACCTACCAGCAGCTGTGGCCACCGCCGAGAGACAGTGCTGACAACAAGAAGAAGGCCAGAGGGCCTGCTGCACGCAAGGGGCACTCTGCTATAGCTATCCAAGAGAATGACCCCTGCTTGGTAAGGATTGGACAGGTTGTTTGGACAGGAGATGTATGCTATCAGGCTTGACAAGTGACAAGTTCAGTGCTTGTTGTCTCAAGTGTACACATAGATGTGGCAGGGTCACAGTGTACATTGCTTAGTTGAGAGAAGGAACAACGATGGCATGCATGCGTTACCCTGGCTGAAGGCTTACATGGACTTGATGCTAAGTTAATCTTACAGTGCAGGCAGCGTCTCCTCCTTGACAGGCTACAATACAATGACCACTGCCCTAACAGGAGCTGACAAGCAACCAGACTCTGTGATGCTGCTCTACAATCTGTTCAACGCACAAAAGATCATGTATAGAAGGCATTCCTTGCCTGCTTGCAGGTGATCTTTGGCGGCAGGAATGGTGTAGGCTACTTCAATGATGTGTGGGCTTTCAGGCTGAGTACAGGGGTATGGGAGGAATGGACGCCAGCAGATGGCAATGCTGTCTCCCCAATGGGTAGAGACCACTTTGGAGCTGTCTATGACGCTGGCCACATGTACATATTTGGTGAGCTGCTCAAGTGACATGCTGTCTCGTGATTCATGCCATGCATGTGACGAGAGCACATCTAACTAATCCAGCCGAGATCAGTTCCTGAACATGCTTGTGTGCACCTGCTCTTTCAACTTGCTACTGTGTCTGCCTGTTCAAGCCCAATGTTCCCGGCAAGCAATGCTGCAGATCATTTGGGCTATGGCGTCTGGATGCTACAATCTGGCACCACAGGCTTTTCTTGCACGTCACCTTATCTGCTCCTGCCTTACAAGTTGAGCAGTTGAGTCATGGATGTTTCAGGCGGACGTGGAGGCACCTCATATGGCAAGTCTCAGCCTCTTGGAGACCTGTGGCGTTTCACCATAGCTTCCAGAACTTGGACTGAGCTCAATGCCACAGGCTCCACTCCCATGGCTAGATTCCTGTTCAGCAGTGACCTCTTCTATCCAGTTCTGTATCAGCATGATAACTTAAAACAGGACTCTGACTTGAGCCTGGAGACTGACCTTGGTTGGCTAGGCTACAGTGAGGAGCCTGGAACAAATCTGGCACAGTCTAGCAGCTTGCCATCTGCCAGGAGCAATGGTGATGAAGCTACTGAGGCTTCTTTGCCAGACTCAGCAGGTTTGGTAAGTCAAGCAGTCCAATCAAAGACGCAGAGCACTGCACCAACTCAGGGTGGCAACGGGCCAGCTGGATCTATGATAATTTTTGGTGGGGAAACCGTCAATGAGTGCTATCTGAATGATGTCTGGGTGCTGCATCTGAACAGCTTGAGGTGGAAGCAGCTCAGCAAGCCTGTTGCCTGCCAGAAACGGTGTCGCAGCATTGTTGAAGCCCGCTCATGAACACATTTAGCTCATGTTTTAGGGTCGTTTCTGGTTGGCGCATGCATGGCTGCAGCCTTTGTGGCTTCAAAGCCAGCACAATCAACCACTCATGTTAAGCTCAACGTGAAGGTGATAGTAATCAATGACTACCCACAGCTGAGAGTACTGCTGTAGTGGTCCCATCAGCAGGTGTATGACAAAATGTATTGACCAATAAATGGTAGGCAGGGCCTTTGCAGTTGCTGACTTCAAAGTTGGAGAGTTGCGGTGACTGCCTACACAGCTGGGCCACATATTACTGTAGCAGGGTGGACAAGCACACCCTGCATGCTAGCATCTGACCTTGCATTTGACAGCTGAGCAGCTTACATGGAACTGTGATCATCGCTATATTGGCATGTTGTTTTGTGGCCGCAGCATCCGCCATGACTGAAAATGCATGAAGCAGCCGCAATTCTTTGAGACCATTTTTGAGACACATTTCAGAGTGGTAAAATATATGTCGCGTATGATGTATTCAGTACTGTTAAAGTGTGCAGATGACAGTCAACACATGAAAGTCTATTTGCCTGACATCATGGCCTCCTGGGTAACGGGTGAGCAGTGGATTCCACGCAACATGCAACTCAACAGGCTAAGCTTTAGATCCGTACAACACAAGAATCTTGCCGCTGCATGTGAGGGATTTGATACGAGCAAACTGTAGTGTGTGCAGCACACCTGTCGCAGAAGCCTGAGGTTTGCTTGACTCTGATGTCAATGCAAGCAACACATACAAGCCTTGACTCACTCATTTCAAATTGCCAGACTAGAGTTCACAGGAGTAAATGCATGACAGCTTGTCAGAAATATTACCATCAATGCTCTAAACTCTGCACTTCACTGCAACCTATAGCTATGTGTCAGGAAAACAGAACAAATGTGGCAACTGCAACCACATATGTAGGTTGCCAAATGGCTTTGGGCACGAGAACGGCAAGTAAACTATCAGCTGAAGCTCAATGACTGCTGATCAGCAATCAGCAAGGGATTCAACCAGTCCTCTGAGGCTGGGTGCAAGGAGGCTGTAAGTGTCCTGGCATGGCACTGTGCGGGTTCTTGCCACTCATTTTCTGGCAATGTCTTGTTTGCTTCAAATTTAAGTACATGGAATTTGGCTTTGTCAAAGAACTGCCAAAACACGGGCAGGCCTGATTTTGTGTCGGTGTAATAGTGTATGAACATCCTGTCCTTTGTAGGCCCGGGTGTCTTCGTCCAAGCATCTACATCAAATGTATCAACAGTATCAATGCCAAGATACGTGGCGTTGCTGAGCCAGTCAGGACTAAGAATCCCAACAGGCTGCTCTATTGTCTTGCAGTCCTCGCGGTTGTCGAACCATACATACTGTTTGCCAGAGTTCAGCTCAAGATCGTATATTGTGGGCCCAAGCTGTGTGTGGATGATGTTGAAATTTCTGCCGCCCGGCCAGTCATACCATAGGTCTACCAAAGCCAACTTGTTACCTGTCCTGTTTTGGAACAAGACTGCATGAAACTGTTCGGGCCACACCGGTGGCTGTGGGTCCGCACATGCGATTGCACTGCATAATAAAGTAACCACAGCAAGCGGCAACCACCAAGACATGATTGCACAGTCACAGCGCATTTTGCCCAAAGATCTTCAAGATAGCTTGTGCGATGTTGGCGTTGAATCGTGCAACGCCTGTGCGAGCCAGCGGCAACCAGCAAGACTCTGGGTTTCGACGAGCGCCGGGGCCCCTTGCAGACTTTTTTAGAAGTGACTTATACTTTTACACACACGGACTCTGCACCCTTTGAAAAGTGATTGATCAGTATGCAGATCATGCACTGCGGATTTCTGAGCTTACCGCCGCACAGCACCACATTGTCAGAGGTGTCTCTGTTGCAACCAGACGACAGCAGCATCGCAGGCAAATCTCACCCTGTCAGCGGTGGTTGGGGCCATGCGGGCGTCGTGACTCAAGGCTTGCTGCAGCTGCAGAGTGCATCAGTAGCTGTGAGTGTGTGACGCCAGCTCTGCCAGCGTGTACAAGTGACAGTCTTTGCATGCGCAGTGTCAACTGTTGTTGATGTTGCTGTAGCACTTGCTGAGTACGGTGCCAGATGGTCACATAGCTGCTGCCGCCCTCGCTTGGCAGCACGCATCAGCAGTCTCAGACACAGGCAGACTGTATGAGTGCAGCCTGCCAGCAATACAACCAGCAAACAGCAGCAAAGATCAGCCAGAGCAAATACCAGTCAGATGGAGAGACCTGAGCTTGGCAAAACCTGTCAGAACAGTTGCAGCTGGAGAGCTTCACAGGTGATGTTGCTTCTGATCTGTGCATGCATGATGCCATGATGAAGCAGCGATGCCGCAATTAGCAGCAATGTGTGCACAGATTGATAGACGCTTGTGGCTAAGCTGCAAGGCTCTGTCTTATTATGTGCAGCAAAATGCAACAAAAAATAATTCTTTTGGATACGGGTTTAGTTAGCAACAGCTTTCCGTCTTTATGCTATATACTTTGGGCTCTGCGATTTGCTCATTTCAACCAATTCATGTCATCATGTACCCAGAATGTGGGCAACTAGAAAAGTAACTATCGCGTATTTGTTAGTGTCCAACTGTCATACGTGGTTGACTTCAATTTGAAAGTAGCAAAGCACTGCTCTCGCCGAGAGAGATGCATCTGCCAAGTCAAACCAATAAATGAGCAATGTTTCTGTTTCAAAAAGGCGTTTTACCTCTTTCAAAGGGTTTGAAGGGTTTGAGATAGACCAAGTTCTCCATGACAAAACCTGATTTTGGCTGATTCTGCTTGTATTCTTTGAAACAAACTGCAATGAGCAATGTTCAAATTACCTTACCAACAGTAAGTTGGCAGTAATTGCAGTAACGATTCGATTCAGGAACAATTGATAAAAGGTAAATTTGCACAGCCCTATGCAATGTTGCATGGGCCACAGTAACCAGATGCAGCCATGAGGACTGGACTTTTTTGCAAGCTCAGACAGAGCACAGCTTCATCTCTCTGTTCTAAACAGCCAATGTTGTCCGTGCCATCATTCAAGCCATAAACAAGTGCTCATGTTCAGTGCAGCATTGACAGCTGATGGCACTGTGTGGACCTGGGGGTGCAACACTGACTGCCAACTAGGAAGGCCTCTGCAGCAGGACTCTGCCAGCGACCACAGCTGCCCAAGAGCAGCTGCAGGCCCTGAAGCTTCCCTTGCTGGTACACTGTGTCACCTGCACATCATCCATGTCGTGGCTTCATGCTCTGTATGATCTGGCAGTTCCAGCAGTGCTGTGAATGTCTGGACACATTGCATGGGCAGACAAACGCCCAAAGGATTTCAATGCTACAACCATATGGGATGTCTGCAACCTGAGCCTATCTGAAGAGTGAGTGAGTTCTCACACATGGGTGGGTTGCTGTAGCAGGTGCAGCAGAAGGTGATGTGTTGTCCGCTCATCTGGGAGGATACCAGCAAAGCATGACTGCCATAGCCTGTGGCGCTCGGCATACATGTGTAGTGGGAGGCATGGGTCAGCTGTTCTGTTGGGGCTGGTCCCTGCATGGTCAGTGTGGCCAGGGCAGGGCAGTTGTCACAGTGCCTAGCCCTCACCTGGTCTCAGGTAATAAATCAACTTCATCGATTGGCACTGCACTCTGGAAACAAGTCTCTATTACTTTGTGTATGCATGTTGATTGTTTCCGCTCAGTTGTGCATTGCTGGTGTTTGCAGCTGTGCATGCCTCCTGCAATTCATGTCCATCATGTTGTATGGCCTCGCCAGACCTCTGTATTGGATACGCTGCTGCACATTTTGCCCTGCTCACAATTGTGAGGCAAGATGAACTCCGACCAAACAAGTGAGGTCTAACAGCGCAACTTGCTGCAGGTATGGGTGGGTTGAAGGTGACAGGTGTAGCAGCCGGCTTAGGGCATACTGTTGCCTGCACAGACAGTGGTGATGTGTACAGCTGGGGTTGGAATGCAGATGGTCAACTGGGACTGGGCGATGATCAAAGCAGAGGAGAACCTGAACTTGTATCCCATGCTCAGCTTGAGGATGTACATATTGATCAGGTGTGCCCTCTGTTGAATGCATTGTTCTGCAAGTGTAACAAGGGAAAGGGCAGCGATGTGGGCACAAGCATGTGCATAAGCATGCTACACAAACACAGAGATTTCTCTATGTTACTTCATGATGTGTTGCATGTGAAAATCTGTTGCCCCTTGCTATCAATGCAATTGGTACAGTGCATGCAACTATGCATACGCATTCTCAGGACACTTCTTTGGTCTTGATGTTTGATACAAGAGCTGCTATGTTGTGTTGCTGTGGGTGATATACAGTGACACTGCAGGTGACTTGCGGTGCCAGGCATACCCTTGTCAAGGGCCAACAAGGGAGAGCATACTCCTGGGGGTGGAACAAGTACGGGCAACTGGGTCTTGGGGACACCGGCAATCGCCTTGTACCATGTTGCATACTGCTAGATGGCAGCGTTGAATGCGTTGCTTGTGGGTGGTGGCACAGCATGCTGACCGTGAGCTACCAGTAGTTCCCTTGATAGTTTGGTTGTCAGATACATTTCTCCAAGAATGCACAGCCTGGATCATAGCTAGCAGTAGTTGCATGATGGACAGTTGTTGCCTAAAGAGTGCAGCTCACATTGTTACAATGAGCCTGACCATGTGGCGTGCATGTAGTTACGGCAAGGGTTGCCATAGTCGTGATGACTTTGTCCGACTGTTTGCGAGGTTGTGAGTAAAGACTGTCGAACGAGTAGGCCTTACAGGAGTGCATAAGACAGGCTGCTCTGAAGGGACAAGACTCGTACTGAGCTCACCATGAGCTGGAAAGCATTTTGATTATTATTATTACCCAAAGCAGACACATTACACGCTCAAGGCGTGCAAGCCATTTTGGACAACGTTCAAACAAGCGTCTTGATTTGTGCTTTGACAGCAAGAGTGCGTCGTCCTGGCTTAAACGTCCACTGCAAAGCTTTAATTTGGCGTCGACATCAAGCGGAGCTACATGTGCTAAAACACAATTGATGCAACACGAGTTGCAATTGCTGCCACTGGCCAGCTGAAGCATCCTCTGCTGACACAGCTTTCAGCTGCACAATAATATGCAAGCAGCAAATCCTACAAAGCCCTTGCATACGTGTGCCAGCACAATGAAAATTTTGGGTATTGCACACGAATCAACCTGAGCGTCTCACTGTCAGCAGCTGAAGCGCAGGGTAACCATATGATCTGTGGTCAAAGGCAAATCACAAGCCCCATCACAGCAACATCCCATTGTGGAGACCAGACAGTGCATGCAATGTCACAAGAAATAAAGCTGTACGCAAGTATGCAACATGACTTCTGCCACTTGATTTATCACTGTCCACCCAGTTCCCTGCTGCCCTACGTTGGTTGTAATCAGCAAATCATTGTAGCCGTGCACCGCAGGCTGCAACATAATGATACCTCATCAACTGTCAGTCTCAAGAGAGTCAAGCTTCATTCACAGCTCAATGCGGCTCCATGGCCTTGAGGCTTATAGCAAAGAAGTCTTACTAGAAGCAGTTTTGGCCTGAGTGCGATACTGCTCACCCAAACTGCAACAGCAGTGTGCCAATTGCTGACAGGCTGCCTGCCCATCCGGCATCTGGCAGGTCCAATGGAACATGCAGGAACTGTAACCAGCATGCTAGCCATATGTACGAGGCTGTTTGTGCCCACTGTGCGTCACCAACCAACACATAGGCATGCATGAGCTGTGGAACTTTATTGAAGCATACTCAACACAGGCATGGGAGGTTTGCTGCTGACGGTGAATGCGTGTTCTACATCTGAATGTGTCTGATGCAGTAATGTCGTATGATTGCATACGTCGTCATCGCAGCGCTTGTATGTGTAGTCTAAGTTTGTTATAGAACACATATACAGGGCTAGCAACTCAGCTGTTGATGTGCGTCAAAGGACACATCGGAGGCTGCAAAGCCTGAGAGATGTTGTCAGCTTCTCCTCGCCGCTCCGCTCAATATGCCCCGCTGTGTGTTTGTTGACTGGATCAACTTGAGTGATGGTCAAACTAGGATCCGTGGAGATCCGACGGCGCCATATTCGGCCGGCCGTCGTCGGAAGATTACGAATATTCAGGCCGGCCATCTATAACCATCGCTTACCGGCAACGGTAGGAAGGGCAGTCAACTGACAGGTCAACGTGACGACTCGAGCAAATCTCCGCGTACGTACGTGCACTGCGCATTTTACGTAGAGCGTGCAAGCTCCGAAACCAGATGCTCATCTTTAGCGTTGTGCCCTCACGCTTCAGCCTTCACGCACAATGCGTCAAGCGCGATCGCACCCATGCCGTCGTCGTGCTGGTATGTCAATGCTTCCGAACCGAGCTTGGCAAAGAATACGCAACGGGGAAAGCTGTTTGCAGGCTTTGCTTAGGCTCACAAAAAGCTGCACGCGCGGCCAAAATCTGCTCCCTGTGAGGGTCGAACTCACGACCTCCGGATGTCTCTCTTACGCTCAGCGTATGCTGGGGTAGGTGTGTTATGAGACCGACGCGCTAGCCAACTGCGCCAAAGAAGCTTATGTGCAGATGTCCCAAACGCCAATTTTACAATATAAATTATGCATTATAAACACTACAGAATGACAGAAACAAGCATTCTTTTCCAGCGTGGTCAGGCGCCAAGCATCGTTATAATTAATGAGTGCATTGAATAAGGGTTGATAAGCAACAAAACACCAATAAGTGTTTGATGGCTTTTAAGGTTGATATGATGTGGCCTTTCACGCCTCATGCGTTTACATTTGCCAGGTAGTAGGTCACAGCTAGCGTTGCACCCAGACACATGATATCAAAATATGGGCTACACTGCAACACTGATGCAGCGAGACGTGCCTTGCAGACGTTGTGATTTCCTAATGGGCTGCACATTGGCGTAAAGACACTACAACGACTGTGAATTTTGATGTTCCCATGGAATCGCACTTGCACTGTTACAGCCAGAAGAACGTGCAGAAATTCAAGAGCAACAATGTTGCTATAGCCTATAGATGCAGCTGGTCTGCAGAACTAGGCATTGCCCCATAAACTACTCTACAGCATTACTGGTGTGAACTAATCGTCATCGTCATCTCTAGCTCTGGGGTTCCTGCTCTGCTGCTGGTAGGTGTCGTTCTCCCTCTGTTGCCTTTTGCGACCTCTGTTTGAGTCTTGTCTGTTGTACACAGGGTTGCTATCAAATTCTGCCTGACCCACAGCAGCCATCTGTCTCGTTTCAATTTCTTGCCACATAAGCTGACCGTAGCCTCCCCTACCCTGATCATAGTCTGTTCTGTGCTCATCACGTACCTGCATGACAGGCCAATTATGCTATACACTTGATCCATGATGGTGTGTACTTCAGGTAATCACTGCTGGGTTTTTGTGCACCATCATGTATGGCTAGCATAGAGTAATAATAATAATAATGAAAACATGTACTTAGCCAGCAGGCATCAGGTACATGCGACGCAAGTCAGTTCCCTCCAGACACGCTTGTTCAGAGCATCACGGGTGTAGCGGTTTAACTTTAACTTGTGAATAACAAACAAAACAACATCGTTCCAAACAGTCCTAGGTCTGCCACGACAGTTTTGGCCTACTAACTGTCCATGCATGAGTAATTTGGGCAATCTGCTGTCAGCCATCCTGCAGGTATGACCAAACCACCTAAGCCTCTTGCTTCTAAGCTGAGATTCAACAGGAAAAGTTTCACACCGCTTCAAGATGACAGAGTTTGTGATGTGATCCAACAATGAGATGCCACAAATCCGCCTTAAACAACGCATGTGAAAAACAGACAGCTGGTGGCTAGCATAGAGTGAGTGGCACCATCTGCTCGTGTGCAACAAACACTACAACATGTGACGCATGCCATGGAAGCATGTGTTCTAGATTGCTCTTGAGCAATCATGCATCGTGAGGTGAGGTGCAGGAGGTGTGCACTGACCTGGCCTCCAGATCTGCCACGACCAAACTGTCTGCCCTCTACAAAACCCCAATCATGATCTACTCTGATGGAGCGGCCGTCCATCATGGAGCCATTGATGTACTTCACCGCAGCTTCAGCATCCTTGCGTGTAAAATAACTGACA
>JAABUK010008490.1_pt1 | contig 14378 bp, 12 predicted proteins | sample 5559141 | NCBI WGS metagenome assembly JAABUK01 (sample SAMN10711869, study PRJNA513367) | rock metagenome | isolation source: Antarctica rocks | place: Antarctica: Victoria Land, Pudding Butte nord | collected 2016-01-03
GCCGTGCGCCCGTTGTGCGCGTGAATCAGATCGACGCGCCCGGATTTCAACATTCGGCGCAGCTGCCGCACGGCGTTCAGGTCAATCAATCCGCGCTTGGCAATAGCCACGACTTCGATTCCGGCTTCGCGGCAACGATCCGCCAGTGGCGCCGGAACCGGACACGCGACGCGCACCGCCATTTCGTCTTTAAAACCGGCCTGCAGCGCATTCGCCAAGTCAAAAATGTGGCGTTCGGTTCCGGCAAAAACATCGGCGTCCGTAAAAAGTAAAACTCGCATGAATTGAATAAAAAACCCGAATCAAACCGCCGCCGTGTCCCTCGACATTGCCCGGCTTAGCATCGCCCCGCTCGCTGATTGGCCGTTCGCACCATAACGCATCAGCACTTCTTCGTAGCGCGGCAGAATCTGCGACCACGAGTACTCGATAACCGAATCCGCGATCTCTTCGGGCGACGCGTGAACGCCATCCAGCAACAAGCGCAATTTTCCGGCGATTTCATCGGCGTCGCGCGGCTGATCGAGCAAATAGCCGCTACAGCGTTCGCGCACCGCAATCGCGGCACCCGCCAGACGGCTGGTCAGAACCGGCAGCCCACACGCCATCGCCTCGACGATGACAAGTCCCCACGCCTCATATTGCGTCGGCAGCGCGAACACATCTGAAGCGGCGTAGAACGAAGCGACATCGCTGCTTGGACCTGTGAAATGCACCTGCTTGTCCAGATTCAAGCGACTGATTTGCGCCTGGCATTCCGCGGGATTCAAGCGCCCGACAGCCAACACATGCACGCGATTGTCGTGCAGCGAAGCCACGGCCTCGAGCAACGGCCCAAAACCTTTGCGCTCCAGCTCGTTGGCCACGAAGATCACGACTTTGTCGTCGGGCGCGAAACCCAACTTGCGCCGCATGGGGTCGCGCTCCATATGGCGGCGTTCGACGTTGAACTCTTGTGGCGCGAAACCATTGGGAATAACCGTGATGTCTTCATCCGGCACGCCATAAAAGCGCATGATGTCCTGCTTCACGACATCGGTCAGTGCCACGACGTGCGCATAATGCCGCCCTTGAAGCTGCTCGCGCTCCAGGCGCAAAATCAGGCCGTGAAAAGGATTCAGTTTCTGTTTCAGGCGGCCTTTCCAATCGCGCTCGCGGCGGCTGATTTCAAGCCAGGCGCGATGCACGCTTTGCATCCACACAACGCTGTTGGGCGGCGCCAGAACACCGAAACTGCCCACACCGTCCGGCGGCGGCTGCATCGCCTTCAACGCCGGATGCGATGCCGCGATAAACTGCGTGACTTTCTTCGAGGACGACTTGGCGTGCGGTGCAATTTCGTGTCGCACGACACCCGCATGAAGCGTTTCGTCCCATTCACTGGCGAAAACATGAGTTTCATGCCCGCGACTTTCCAAAAAGTTGGCGGCTTCAAGCATCACGCGCTCGACGCCGCCACGACGATGGCAGCCGGGAAACGACAAAGCGATTTTCACAACGTATCTCCCGTTGAGCCGGAATGTGGATTTGAACGCGGAAACGGCTGAATCGAGCCGAAATTGCCGGCGCCATTGCGCGCAATGCGCGCATCCGCCGCTAATCGAGTACTCGATGGCGCACCGGACATGAGCGCAGCCGGAGTCTGAATGCCTGAGATTGGCACACCGGAAGTCCCCGCATCGAAAGCTGCCATTTGCGGATAACGACCATCCAACCGGCTGTCCAAACGGATGCGTTGCGCCATTTCACGACGCTGCATCATTTCGATCATGGCGCGGCGCGTGCGGCGTTCGGCCCGCGTGCGGCGGCGCAGCGCAAAATGGACGTAAGTCGACATGCCAACCGCAGCCCACGCCGAAGTGATGGCGCCGCGCGTCCAATAATGGTCGACCATGCCGTGCGCCAGGCGGCTGATGATGAGCGCGGCGCCCAGCGCGACAAAGGGAAACAAAGGATCGTCGCGCTTCAAGCGCTTTTGCATTTTCCAGGCGCTGAGCAAAACCGTTCCGTGAATCAGGGCGAAAGTGAACAAGCCCAGAAGGCCGGTTTCCGCCAGCGTCAACATGGCGACATTGGTCGCGTCATATTCTTTGCGCAATCCGACGCCAATTCCCAGTATCGGATTCTGCTCGAAATCGCGATTGGCAATATCGAGCGACTCGTAGCGCAAGCGGATGTTTTCGTGTTTGGCCGCATCGAAGCCGGTCGCATACGATTTCGATTTCTGTGGCAAAAGCGTCCACGCGACGATCACCAGCGGAACAGCGAAAATCAGAGCCCGACCCAGCAGCAAAAACTGGCGGCGTATCGCGCACACAACGAACAACCCGATGATGGCGCCCAGCCAGGCGCCGCGCGACAAGGTGCTGAACAAGCCAATGGTAATCAACAGAAAAGCCAGCGACAAAGCGATTTTGCTGCGCCGCTCGCGCGCACCGAACCATAATTCGCAGCACACGATGATGCACACCGAAAGCGAAGCGCCGACGCCGTTTTTATTCAATCCAAAACGTTCGTAAGATTGGCTTAAGGCCAGGAATGTCAGAAGAATGCCGACCCACGTCAACGCATAAAGCGCCGGCATCAAGTCGCGCGGGCGGCGCGGCAGCGAACCGAACACAGTGACGATAACCACCAGATACAGCACCATCTGCAGCATCGAACTGAACGCCGTCGCGCGCGGGCTGAGCAGCGACGACACCAGACAAACGAACAAATACAAAAAAATCGGAATTCCGACCGGCCCCATGCGCCAGCGTCGCCCGTGCAGCAGCAGCAAAGGCAGCGTCAGCATCATATTGATTTCGGTGAGCGAAAACTTCGCCGCCGCGCCGCTCGACAGATCGTTTTGAAGCGGTGATGTCGCAAACACCAGCGCCAGCGCCAACCACGGGCGCCGCCACGAAAGCCCGTAAAATAGGCAAACGTAAGTGAGACCCGCCAAGATAATAAAGGGACTAATAGACATTTCTTCTCGTCCTGCCCGCGCCATTGCAGAAACGCACCGCCCTTCAGGAGCGATTTTTGTTTATCACGTTCAACAATGCCGGAAAGTAAAGATTTGTGTTTTCAAACAACCATTGCTCGTTTGAAGGTCGCCGCGCGCAGTTCGAGTACTCGATTCAAGCGTTTGCACAGAGAATGGAGGCCGGACGAAATTCTGTATGATTTCATGACGCCGCTTTGTCTTTGAGCGGCAGTTTCCAGCGCGTCAACTGCCGCACCACCAGCCACGCCTGCATCTTCGATTTGGCTCTCGCCTGCTTGCGACGGCCAGGCACGAACGCCGCCAGCGTCCACAAGACGGTGCGCAGAGAACAACCGAAGGCCATCGCCAACCGCATCGAAACCAGGCCGCGCATGCCGTAATGCTTCCACTCGTAATAATCCAGGCTTTCAAAAAAGCTTTCGTTGATGCGCACTTTTTCATTGGCGCCACTGGCGCCGCCCAAATGCGTCACGACGGCTTGTGGCACGAACATCACTTTCCAGCCTTTTTGCGCCATGCGCTGCTGCCAATCGGTTTCTTCGGAATACATCCAGAAGCGCTCATCGAAGCCGCCGACCTGCTCGAAGACTGCGCGGCGCAGCAGCAAGCACGCGCCGATCACGAAATCGACCTCGCGCTCGTCGTCGTGTGACCAGCGCCTGAGATCGCTCCAGCGCGAACTCGGCGGCACCAGCGCGGAAATCCACAAGTTCTCGCGCCACGCATGTCCGGGGCTGGGAAAACGATAGCACGAACGCTGCAAACTTCCGTCTGCGTTCAACAGCTTCGGCCCGACAACACCGGCTTCGGGATGCGCTTTCGAGTACTCGATAAGTGAAGGAATCGCGCTTTCATGCACAAACGCGTCGCTGTTGAGCAATAAAAACCATTCGCCGCGCGCCTGCTGCATCGCCTGATTGTTCGCTTCGCCGAAACCCGCGTTGCCCTCGTTCGCAATAATGAGAACATCGGGAAACTCTTGCCGAATCGCTTCGACGCTGCCATCGTGCGACGCGTTATCGACCACCCAAACTTCAGCGGAAACCCCGCCCAAATTGTCGAACAAAGTGCGCAAACACTTCAAAGTCATGTCGCGCGTGTTGTAGGAAACGATGATGACCGACAATTGCAGCGTTGAAGAAGACGGCGTTTGAGATGAAGTCATAAAAGACGAATCGAGTACTCGATGGCGGGTCAGGAGACAAAATCAAGCGCCAACAAACCGCCTGAACTAACCGCGCGCGTAAGCAAGCGGGCTTCTGTTACATCGCAGTTAAAGCCCGCTTGCTTACGCGCGCGGTTGGTGCAAGACGTTCTCTAAGCACCTTTGTTGGCGTAGTTCTTCTCGTAGTATTTACGATATTCACTATCCGACTTGAGCGGACGCCACCACGCTTCATGGTCTTGGAACCACTTCACTGTCGCCGCCAGATCTTCCTCGAACGAACGCTGCGGTGCATAACCCAGGCCGCGAATCTTGTCCGTGCTCAGCGCGTAACGGCGGTCGTGTCCGGGACGATCCTGGACGGGACGAATCAGGCTTTCGGGTTTGCCCAGCAGTTCGAGAATTGCGTAAGTGATTTCACGGTTGTTCTTTTCGTTGCCGCCGCCGACGTTGTAGGTTTCGCCCGCCGTGCCTTTTTCCACCGCAATCAGGACGCCGCGACAATGGTCTTCGGCCAAAATCCAGTCGCGTCGCTGCAAGCCATCGCCATAAAGCGGCAAAGGCAAGTCGTCAATCGCATTGGTGATGAACAACGGAATCAGCTTTTCGGGATATTGATAGGGCCCGAAGTTGTTCGAGCCGCGCGTGATGATGACCGGCAAGCCGTGCGAAATTCCATAAGAGCGCGCCATCAATTCGCCGCCTGCTTTGGCGGCGCTGTATGGCGAACGAGGGCTGAGCGGATCGCTTTCCACGCTGTGACCTTCCTCGACATCGCCGTAAACTTCGTCGGTCGAAATCTGCAAAAACAGATCGACGTTCTGGCGTTTGGCTTCTTCGAGCAAAATGTAGACGCCGTAAACATCGGTTTGCACGAATGCGCCGGCCAGCTCATCGCCGCCCATCAAGCTGCGGTCGACGTGCGTTTCAGCCGCGAAGTTGATCACGACATCGCAGCCTTGCATCGCTTCAGCCACGTCGCGGGCGTCGCAAATGTCGCCTTTGACAAAGCGAAACTTGGCGTCCTGCTCAAACTCGGTCAGGTTTTCCAGGCGTCCGGCGTAGGTCAGTTTGTCCAAGACGACAACATCGACATCGGGTCGTTCGCGGCGCATCAAGCGCACAAAGTTGCTGCCGATGAAACCGGCTCCACCCGTCACTAAAACTTTTTTCATAATGTTTTGATTAACCACCGAGGAAAACGATGAAGGATGAATTTAATTCAACGCTTGCGCCAACTTCATCGAGTACTCGAACGAGTACTCGAAGTGCGAACCTGATTCATCATTCCATATTCCGTATTCATCATTTGCCCTATGGTTTAACTATTCCCCAAATTCAACGATGTTCTCGCGGATGTCTTCGCGCTGCAAATGGTCATGCGCGACGAATGTGACGCGATTCGGTTCAACTTCCAGCTGTCTCGAGAAAACGCCGCCATGTCGCTGCGGCGTGACGTGCTCGCGTTTCCAGCGCGAATAACCCCAACTATCGGGACAATGAACTTGCCAAACGCCGGGCGCGACTTCATATGGCGCAAACAAGTAGTGATCGGGATGCAGATGAATATGTCCCGACATCCAGAAAACCGGCGCGCGACGACCGTTCAGCGTTTCGAGTACTCGATGTGGCGCTTCGACGCACGCCGTGCGCTCGTCATCATAATACGTCATGTCCAGGCGCTTGTCGGTCAAAAGCGGCGCGTGACAGAACACGTAAGCCGCGCGGTCGGGCGCGATTCGCAATTGCGCGTCCAGGAAATCCCATTGTTCGTCGCTCAAAGTCTCGGCTTTGTGAACTTGCGTGCCGTTCAAGCCCAGAAAAACGAAGCTTCCCAATTCGAGATGTTGCGCGCGCCACAACGACGGCAAACCATAAAAATCGAGGAAACGCTGCAAACCTTCGGCTTTGCCCGCTGGCGAATTTTCATTCCAGACAGCGCCAAATCGCGGCGCGTCTTCGCCGACTTCAAAATAAAACTCGTGGTTGCCGTTGATGGCGCTGTAAGGCGTGGGAAGCGCGCGCACAAACTTTTCGACGAAACCATATTCGCGCTTTGTGCCGTAAGTGGCGACCATATCGCCCAGCAAAACTGTGAAGTCCAGGCGATTCCAGAACGGCTTGTTTTCCAGAATGACGCGCGCCGCAGGCCCGTCGTTAGGCAAATGCAAATCGGAAAAGGTGGCGATGCACAACAAAGTTTTACGGTCGGGCAAAGGGGAAGGCGCGGGTCGGGCCTGAAGAATCTGGGTCATAAAAGCGCCTTCAGTGTAGCCCAAGCCGCACACGGGACCAAATAGAAGTTTGATAACCGCCAATCGAGTACACGATTTAGAAAGTATTCTTGAACAGTCTGTCATCCTGAACGGGCGCCCTTTTGGGCAGGATGACAGACTGCTTTCTACTTAAAATGCGCGTATTTTTCGATTTGCAGAACTTCCTCTACACGATTGAAAACAACATCGCGCGCCCGGAAGCCGCGCCGTTTCGGGCATAATCAAATTGTGAATGATCTTTTTTCCCTTTGGCAGTCGCAATGCGAGGAAACGCGCGAAGCGTTGCAAAGCGTGCAATCGCAGTTGCCGCAATTGCTCGTTGTCGCGCAAAATGTTGTGGATTGTCTTCAAAACGGCGGCAAAATTTTGACTTGCGGCAATGGCGGCAGCGCAGCCGAAGCGCAGCATTTCGCTGAAGAGTTGGTTGGCCGCTATAAAGCCGAGCGGCGTTCGCTGCCCGCAATTTCTCTGGTCGCGGACGGCACGCTTTTGACGTGCATTCTCAACGATTACGGCGCCGACGAACTTTTCGCGCGCCAGGTCGACAGCTTAGCCAATCCGGGCGACATTTTGTTCGGCCTGACGACCAGCGGCAACAGCGAAAACGTGCGCCGCGCTTTAGAACGTGCCCGCAATAAAGGTGTCCAAACCGTCGCTCTTTCAGGCCGCGACGGCGGACAAATGCGTGGCCTGCCCGACCACGAAATTATCATCCAGTCCAGAACAACGGCGCGCATCCAGGAAGCCCATTTATTGTGCGTTCATCTGCTGTGCGAAGCGATTGATATGGCGTTTGCGTGAAAGGTTTGCGCCAGAAATCGAGTACTCGATGCGCGGTTGCTTTCCGACAATTTTCCAGCGTAATCAGGCGCGCCATTTCTCACATCCGATGCGCGAAACGCCTTATCTTCAGCGTTTCGCTTTGGCGTTGCCTTGCTTGCGGCCTTTGGATTTCGCTTTTTCTTTGCGCTCAATTTCGGCTTGCTGGCGCGCTTTATGAGCCGCCAAACGCTCGCGCACCAAGCGTTCGTTATCGGCTTGCGGCTCTTCTTTCGTCGTTTCATCGGACATGATTTTCAAACTTTTGTCGCGCCCGCGAAGAACTCCTTTGCGAAACGTGGCGCCGCTTTCGTTACAATAACCTGCGACTTCTCTTCGAGTACTCGATCTCTTATGACATCAACAATTTCAACGATTCTTTTCGACATGGACGGCGTGATCGCCGATTCGGAGCCGCACTGGAGCAGCATCGACACGGAACTTTTGGCGCGCTACGGCCACGTTTACACCGACGAGCACAAGCGCTGGGTGATGGGCAAAAGTTTCCCGCTTTCGTCCGGCTACTACGTCGAACGATTCGGTTTGCCGAAGACGGCGCAAGAGCTGACGCAAGAGCGCAAAGCCATCGCGCACACTTATTACACCACGCACATCGAGCCGTTCGAGCACGCCAAACGAGTACTCGATTGGCTGCGCGAACACGGCTTGCGCATCGGCCTGGCGACGAGCGCGGAATCTTCGCTGGCACTGCCATTCCTGGAACGCCACAGTTTGCTGCCGCTCTTCGATGTGCTGACGACCGGCGAAGAAGTGACAAACGGCAAGCCCGCGCCCGACATTTACCTGCTGGCGGCCAAGAAACTGGACGCCTCACCCGAACATTGCCTGGTCGTTGAAGACGCTCTGGCCGGAGTTCAAGCCGGAAAAAGCGCCGGAATGCTCGTTGCCGCCATTCCCGATACGCAGTTCGTCAACCCTGAAGATTATCGCGGCAAAGCCGATTTCATCCTCAACGATCTGGGCGAATTGCCTTCGATCATCGAAACGCTTAATGAGGGGAGATAAGGCACAGAGGACACAGAGAAAATAAGAAACGAGTAGCAAATCGAGTACTCGATACTTTCTTGAAATTCTCTGTGTCCTCTGTGCCTCTGTAGTTCATCTTTGAATCGCGTTCAGCACTTCGACGATTTCATCGACGCGCGATTTCCAACTGTTTTTGGCGGCTTCGGCTTGGCGTTTTTCAATGATTTCGCTGTTGTCGCAGGCGGCTTCCTGCACGGCTTCGTGGCAGGCTTGAATGAAATTGTCGCTGCCCGAAGCGATGCGGCAAAGCGGCTGATAATCGCGGAAACCGGCGACATTCGTGCTGACAATAGGTTTGCCTGCCGCCAGATATTCCCACAATTTCAAGGGATTGAGGCTTTCTGTAAACGCCGATTCGACGTGCGGCACAATCGAGACATCGAACTCGGACATGATTTGCGGAATCTGCGAATGATGAACCGTGCCGCGCAGTTCGATGTTCGGCTGCGCTTGCAGCTTGCTCGTTTCTTCAGGCGGCAGCATGTTGGGACCGACCAGCAAAATGCGGCCTTGCGGAAACGCGCGCGCCACATCGAGTACTAAATCGGTGTTCACGCGGTCGACATGCAGCGTTCCGGTGTAACCGAAAACGGCCGCTTCAGGGTTGGCTTTGCGTGCGTGATCGACTTGCGCGTAGCCTTCGACATCGACGCCGTTTGGAATCAGTTCGATGCATCGCGCCAGCGGTTTCTTCAAGTCGTACAATCGCTGCGACACGACGATAACGGCGTCGGCGCGGCGGCACAGCGTTTTATCCTGCCACGCGACCAATCGTGTTTCTGCAGGCGATTGCGTGAATTGCGTCCAATCGTCGCCAATGTCGTAGATGACGCCGCTTTCATTCATGCGCCCGACCATGTGAACCGTATATTGGGGGTTCGTCCAGAAAATCGGGTTCTGAATGCCCAACTTCTTAGCCGCGCGCCGAACGTACCAGCGCGTCAGTCGCTCGTTGAGCAAGCGGCAGGCGGGAACTGTATTCGGCAGAAACTTGGGCGGCTTGATGACCGAGATGTTGGGCGATTCCGGCACATCCGCAGTTTTCTCGAACAAAGAGCGCCATTCGCGCTTGCGAACGGCGTGCGAAACATCGCGCGCCAGGCCGACGAACAACATTTTGTTTTCGGGAAAACGACGCGCCAGTTCGGCTGCGACCGGCTGGTTGCGGCGCCAGATGTCGTCCCAATCTTCCATCGCCACAAAAATAAAATCAGGCATAAAAGTCAGTTTCGAGTACTCGAATTACAATGGCTTTTGCAAAACCGAGCGGTAGATTTCCAAATATTGATCGGCAATTTTGGGCCACTCAAAGTCTTGCGCGCGGTCTTGCCCGGCTTGTCCCAACTGCTCGCGCAAAGCGGGGTCGCCCGCCAAGCGCCTCATTTGCGCCGTCAATTCCGCCACATCGCCGCCGGGGAACAGCAAGCCGGTCTGATCGCGCAAAACGATTTCTGGCACGCCATCGACATCGCCCGCAAGGACAGCTTTGCCGACCGCCATCGCTTCCAGGTTGACGATGCCCTGCGGCTCCTGGCGCGACGGCAGCACGAAAAACTCGCAGCCCTTGAACAGCGAAACCGCCGTCGGACGGTCGGCGCGGCCCAAAAACAACACGCGCTTTTTCAATCCGCGTTCGCGCACCATCTTTTCCAAAGCGTCACGCTCGGGGCCTTCGCCGGCGATCAACAGGTCGTGGTTTTCCATCTTCGCCCGATCAAACGCCTCGATTAGCAAGTCGAAACCTTTGTTGGGCACGATGCGCCCAATGCCCAGAATATAGGGGCGCGGATGCGAATACGCGCTGGCGTTTTGGAAGTCCGACATCTCGATGCCGTTGTAAACGACGCGGGCGCGCGTGCCGAACGGCGTGCCGAAGAACTGCTCCAGATCTTCCAGCGTGTGCCGCGAACAAGCCGTGATAAAACCCGCGCGCTCCAGCAAAGTGCGCATCGTCGCGTTCATAAAAACCGAGCGCTGATAAAGTCCCGTCGCGTCGATGGTGCGCTCGCCCTGCGTCGTGACAACAAGCGGCAGCTTGGTCGTTTGCTGTGTCAGTTGCGCGTAATAGCCATTGGTGCTGACGCATTGCACATGAATCAATTCGATTTCGTGTTTCTTCAAAGTCTCGACGATCTCGCGGCGAATGCGCGAATGCGTCAAAAAATGCTTCAATCGTACACGCGCGCCGCCTTCGGGAATGCGCATCGGAAAGCGATAAACCGGCGTCTCTTCATATTCTTCGTGCAATGGCAAAGTCGGCGGCCATTGGTTGGTGACGACGATGCAAGTGTGACCTTTGGCGCGATAGGCGCGCGCCAGTTGACGCACCAACTCCTCGACGCCGCCGACGTGCGGATAAAAGGCGCTGGCAAAAATAGCGATGTTCATACGAGGTTGGGGCGCCTTTGGGTGCAAATCGAGTACTCGATTCGCGCCCAACACAATTAAAACTCACCGTTAAAACGGACTGTCGCCGCGATAAACTGCTTCATATTGCGCGCAAACGCGATCCCAGCCGAAATCCTGGGCGCGCTGCAAACCGGCTTCGCGGAAATAGTGACGGCGATTTTCGTCCGTCAACAAGCTTACCAAATTGTCCGCTAAATCTTCGTCCTGCGACAAGATGCCATAGCGTCCATGATCGGTCACTTCCACGGCGCCGTCGTTGGGATAAGCGATAACCGGCGTGCCGCTGGCCATCGCTTCGATGTAAGGCACGCCGAAACCTTCGTAAGAACTCGGCAGGCAAAACACCCAGGCGCGGCGATACAAGTCGGTCAAGGTTTCATAAGGCACGCGGCCAAACCAGCGCACGCCGTCTTTTTCTTCCAACGGGTTTTCGCAAACCGCCCAAAACTCGGCGTTCGGGACGCGCGGGCGAATCTCGCGCTGGAAAATGTCGAGCAGCATTTGGCCGCGCTTGCGACCGTGCATCGTGCCGACAAACAAAATCGTCGGGTTTTCCGCTTTGTTTTCGGTCGGCGAAAAATCCTGCAAATTGACGCCGTTCGGAATAACGTACTGAATATTCGGGATGTAGCGTTTGGTAACGGACGAAACCGTTGTGTTGGCGTCGCCCAGAAAACAGCTTTCGTATTCGCACAACGCCAGCGCGAACATGCGCAGCTTGATGGTTGGCGTGGTCGCGTTCAGCATTTCGGCCCACAGCGAGCCATGAAACGTGTGGACGTGGCGAGGACGCTTGCAGCCCCACAAAAACCAGTCGTCGCCGTGTGCGTTCAACACATCGAAGCGCGTCCAATCGTATTTACGCAGGTTCCACGCAAAGCCAAACGAACGCAGATGCTTGCCCGAAGGAACGGCCACCGTGTCGTAAAGCGCGCCTTCGCTGTGTCCGGTCTGCGAAAAAACCGTGACCTGATGGCCGCGCTTGACCAACTCGTTGCTGAGATAATGCACGACGTAACCGACGCCGATTTTGCTGCCGGACGGCAAATACATCGAAGTGATGGCGATATTCATGGAAGAAAAAACGGCGGCGACTTTGGTAGATTTCAAAACGAACCCGGGTGCCCTTTGGGCGGACGTCAGCGACGGGCTTTGTATGAATTACAACAAGCCGTCTCTGACGCTCAGGGTTCGCCATTAAATGCCTGACGACCAGACACCATAAAGGCAGAAAACGAGCTTTTGGCTGAGATCGAGTACTCGATGCGGCTTTGCCTCGGTTGTATGTCAACTGGTGGGCTTGTGCGGCGAAATCACGGTGCCGTCGAAGATGGCGGCGTTCGAGCGCACATCGCAATCGAAGCCGACGATACAACGATACAAATGCGTTTCGGGTTCAACGATTGAGCGCGCCCACAAAATGGAATGTGAAATGACCGCGCCTTCGCCAACGACGCAGCCTTCGCCCAAAACCGAACGCTCTTCGATGCGCGCGCCCGCTCCGATAGTGCAGCGCGGCCCGATGACGCACGGCGCGATGACTTGCGCGTCCGGGTGAATGTCGCAGCCTTCGCCGATCCATAAACCCGGGCTTTGCTGCGAAACGTTCAGTTCAAAAGCGGTTTGTCCCGTAAAAAAGTCGTCGTGACTTTCGCGGTACTCGCCCAGGTTGCCGACATCGCGCCAATAATCGCCCGTCGAGTAGCCGTAAAACGCTTCTTTTTGTTGCAGCAAAAACGGGAAAACTTCTTTGCCGAAATCGTGAAACTTGCCGGATGGAATCAAATCCAAAATCTGCGGCTCGAATAGGTAAACGCCGGTATTGACCAGGTTGCTGGGCGCGGTTCCCGGCGCGGGTTTTTCGACAAAGCGCGAAATGCGCCCGCCTTCTTCCAAGACGACAACGCCGAATTGCGACGGGTCGGAAACTGTCGCCAAGCCAATCGTCGCCAGCGATTTCTTGGAGCGATGAAAACGCAGCATCGCGCTCAAGTCGATGTTAGTCAAATCGTCGCCGCCGACCACGACAAAAGTTTCGCTCGGGTCGAAAAAATCGAAGTTTTCGGAAACGCGCTTCAGTCCGCCCGCCGTTCCCAGCAGTTCGGCTTCGCGGTTGAAAACCATGTTGGCGCCCAGCGAGTTGCCGTCATTGAAATAACCTTCGATCTGATCGGCCAAATAATGCGTGTTGGCCACAATGTCGGTAAAACCGTGCCGCACCAACAGCTTGACGATATGTTCCATCACCGGCTGGTTGACGACCGGCACCATCGGTTTGGGCACGTTGCGCGTCAACGGATCCAGCCGGCTTCCGACACCGGCAGCTAAAATCATCGCTTTCAAGAGAATCTCCTCGCGGTTAAATAAAGCAAAAAGCGCGGCCACACACGCAAAAGTCGCACCACAAAGGCACGACTTTGAACGTTTACTTTACCAGACTCTCGAGTACTCGATAATCCTGCCTCGACAATCTTTACTCGACCTGCCGTTCACTCGGCCTGCGGAACCGGACTGAGATCACCGGAAGAATTCGCGCCGCTTTCGGCTTGACTTTCGGCTTGCGGAACCGGACTTTCGCCGGACGAAGACGCAGCTTCGCGCGAAGAGCTGGATGTACGCGATGAAGTCGATGCTTCGCTCGAAGCGCGTCTGGTACGGCGGCGGCGATGACGGCGGCGCGTCGGGGCAGGAGGCGAATCCGTACTCGCAATCACAATGCGGTCGTTGGGCGACGCAACCGGCGGCGTAGCGCTCGGCTCGACAATATTGTCGGGCAGCGTAGCGTCGGGTGCCGTCGCACCGGACGAAGCATTGGCGTCGGCAGATCGAGTACTCGATTCAGGGCTGGCCTCCGCACTGCGGCCAACAGGACTCATATCGTTGTCATCGGAAGGAGCGTTTTGTGGCGTTGCGTCGCCTTTGATCAATCCGGCTTCGCGCAGCACTTCCTGCGCGCCCGGGTTGGAATCGTTGGTCAGGCCAATTTCGTCGTCGTCCGTCGAGGGCGAATTGACCAGAAAATTCTTTTTGTTGAAGGTCGAACCGAAGATCGCTTTGAGCAGCTTCTCGTTTTTGGGACGATTCAAAGTCATCGAGCCGCGCGATGAATAAACGCCAAACAGCGTTATCGGCTGCACCTTGGTGGAATCGCCCAGGCTGCGCGTGAAGTAAGCTGCTGAAGCCAACTGGTCGTCGGTCAAGTCGGTTTCAAACTGGCGGCGCAACTCTTTGATCAGGCTTGGAATCTCGAAAGGGCCAGCGTGCATGATCTTTTTGGCCAGGGCGCGCATTACTTGCTGCTGGCGTCGCATGCGTCCCGTATCGCCCTCGATATCTTCGCGGAAACGCACGTAATCATGCGCCTGCTGACCGTTCAGAGTCTGCATTCCCGGCTTGAGATTCTGGTGCAAATTGCCCCAGTTGTCGTCATATTTCAGGTTGCCGCGATACAATTTCCCGGTTTGGGGATTGCGTTTCAAAGCGCCTTCGACATTAACATCGACGCCGCCGACCTGGTCGATCAGCTTTTTGAAGCCGTCGAACTTGATGACGGCGTAATGTTGAATGGTCAAGCCCAACTCGTCGTGCAGCGTTTGCAGCAGCAAAGCCGGGCCGCCATAAGCGTGCGCCGCGTTCAACTTGCCGCGCCGCACATGATACTCGTTGGGCGGCA
>JAABUK010008491.1_pt1 | contig 14377 bp, 10 predicted proteins | sample 5559141 | NCBI WGS metagenome assembly JAABUK01 (sample SAMN10711869, study PRJNA513367) | rock metagenome | isolation source: Antarctica rocks | place: Antarctica: Victoria Land, Pudding Butte nord | collected 2016-01-03
CAGAGCTTCACGGGCACCATCGGCTTCAACCAGAGCAGGGTGTCGGCCACCGGCCTGCCGAACTCGCGCAACGTCACGCTGTGGCGCGGCAGCACGGTGACCGCGCATGTCAGGGTCACCAACACCGGCATCGCGCCGATCAACGTGCAGGTCGACCCGCGAACGAGGAAGCTGCAGACCCTGCAGTTGACCTCGCCGTTCGGGCCGCAGTCGTTCAACCTGCCGGCGCACGCCGCTCCGACGTTCCTGGTTCCGCCGAGCACCACCAAGCTCACCGCGACCGCGGTGTCCTCGGTGCCCTCGATCCTGGAGCTGACCAACGGCGCACAGGGCATCGACGTGGTCGGTGACCTCAAGGCCGCCCAGAACGGCAGCAGCATCTCCGTTGCCACGGTCAACGACAGCCCTGGCACGGTGTCCACCGGCGTCTGGTACACCGACGTCAACGAGGTCGGCTACGTCGGCCCCGAAGGTGCGCCGAGCGCCACCTCGCAGGTCAACCTGAACGCCCGCACGCTGGGCTTCGACCCGACAGTGACGTCCTCGACGGGCGACTTCTGGGCCGTGGCGACCGATCCGACCGCCGACATCGGCGTGCCGGTGACGATCCAGCCGGGCCAGTCGGCGACCATCACGGTCAGTATCACTCCGACGGCCAAGAAGGGTTCGGTCGTCAGGGGGTTGCTCAACATCTACACCCCGCCGTCGTTCGCCTACCCGACGTTCAACACGACGGGTGACCTGCTGGCTCAGGTTCCCTACAGCTACACCGTGGGTGCCGGAAGCTAATTCGCCACTGGCGGTTACCGCCCTCCGCAGTAACCGAACTCCGCAGTAACCGAACTCAGCGAATCAGTCAGGCAAAGCGCCGCGGGCCGTCCAGGTCCGCGGCGCTTTGCGGTGTGCCGGACGTCCGGGCCGGGCGGCCGTCCGGCAGGCCACCCGGGTCTGCATGGTGGAGGTTCGCGTCCCGCCGATTTCGGTGACAGGATCGGCCCGTGCCGCTGCCAATGTCACCGACCGACTCGGTGTTTCTGACCGTCGAGTCCCGCCAGACCCCGATGCATGTGGGCGGCCTGCAACTGTTTCGGCCGCCGGCCGACTTCGGCACCGTGCGACAGAGCTTCCAGCGGCTGATCGCCGGCGATGACGTGGCGCCGCTGTTCAAGAAGCGGGCCCGGCGCTCGCTGGCCACCGCCGGCCAGTGGGCGTGGGAGGAGGACCGGCACTTCGACCTCGAGCACCACGTCCGGCACAACTCGCTGCCCGAGCCCGGCCGGGTGTTGGAGTTGCTGTCGCTGTGCTCCCGGCTGCACGGCACGCTGCTGGACCGGCAGCGCCCGCTCTGGGAGCTTCACTTCATCGAGGGCCTGGCCGACGGCCGGTTCGCGATCTACCTCAAGGTGCACCATGCCCTGCTCGACGGGGTGTCGGCGCAGCGGTTGCTGCAGCGCATCCTCACCACCGATCCGTCGGTCCGCAACTCACCGCCGCCGTGGGCGAGCCGGCCCCGACCGATCGTCCAACCCGACGAGCCACCTGCGGCTGCCCGCCCGGACGAGCTCGCGGCCGACCTCCTCCGGAGCGCCCGCGGCATTGCTGCGGAGCTCGCCGGGCTGCCGGCTGCGCTGGCCCGTACGGTCGGGCACGGGCTGCAGGCCCGCAGCGCACCGGTCTCGTTCGTCGCCCCGCGGTCGATGCTCAACGTGCCGATCTCGGGCTCCCGGCGCTTCGCTGCCCAGTCGTGGCCGCTCGAGCGGATCACGCGGATCCGGAGGGGCGCCGGCGGCACGGTCAATGACGTGGTGCTGGCGGCCTGTTCCGGGGCGCTGCGGACCTACCTCACCGGCTTCGAGGCCCTACCCGACGCGCCGCTGATCGCGATGGTGCCGGTCGCGCTGCGGGTCCGCGACCAGCAGCGCGAGAGCGGCAACGCACTCGGCGCGGTGATGTGTGACCTCGGCACCCACCTCGGCGATCCGGCCGACCGGCTGCGCACGGTGCAGCGCTCGATGACCGAGGGCAAACAGGCACTGGCTGAGCTCAGCCCGCTGCAGACCGTGGCGATGACCGGTCTCGGGCTGAGCCCGCTGCTGCTGCAGTCACTGCCCGGCTACGCCGATCTGCTCCGGCCGCCGTTCAACCTGATCATCTCCAACGTGCCGGGCCCCCGCAGCCCCCTCTATCTCGACGGCGCCCGGCTGGACGGGCTCTACCCACTGTCCATTCCCTACCACGGGCAGGCGTTGAACATCACGTGCACCAGCTACGCCGACGAGCTGGCGTTCGGCCTGACCGGCTGCCGGCGCAGCGTGCCGCATCTGCAGCGGATGCTCGGCTACCTCGACGACGAGTTCACGGCGCTGGAGCGAGCCGTCTGCTGAGCGATCCGGTCAGCGCGTCGGTCAGCGGCGATCGCCGGCCGGCACCTTTGGATTAGCGGGTACGGCGGGGTCTGCGGGCACGGCGGGGTCTGCGGGCACGGCGGGGTCTGCGGGCACGGCGGGGTCGCCGGGCAGCCTCGACCAGAGTTGGACGTCGGTGCGGCTGCCCTGCTTGAAGTAGCAGGAGCGCAGCACCCCCTCCAGCAGGTAGCCGGCCCGGGCGGCCACCCGTTGGGAGGCCACATTCGCCACGTCGATGACCAGGCTCACCCGTAGCGCTCGACCGTCGGTGAAGGCCCAGGACGTCAACTGCCGCAGCAGCTCGCTGCCCACTCCGCGGCCCCGGGCCGCCGGTGCCACCAGGTAACCCAGCTCCATCTCACCGGCCTCGACGTCGATGTGCGCTGCCAGCGCCAGGCCGAGAAATGCGCCGTCGGGCGCCTGCGCGGCGAACGCCTCCCGAGTGCCGTCCAGCCGGCCGGCCTGGTAACGCCCGTACCACTGCTGGGCGAAGCCGGGCGTGGGCGGAGCCGGAAAGCGAGTGAAGCGCAGGACATCGGGATCATCGAGCAGCTCATCGACCGCGGCAAGGTGTGCTTCGGTCAGCAGCCGCAGGCTCAGTTGGCTCACCGGAGCATTCTGCATCCGGGGACGGCGTCAGGCCGCGCGTGGTACGGCGTGCGCGTCCGGCGGTGGTTTGCGCCCAACAGCAAGCGGACCGGTCACCGGGTCGGTGATGAACTCGCGCGGCAGCCCGGCGATATCGCCGCACTCCTCGCCAGTTCGTTACTGGTGCGTAACTTCCGCTACCGTAGCTCCGCTGGCGACGCGAGCGCGTCGGGCTGCGCGGTCAGGAAATCGGTCAGCAGTCCGGGCACCGTGCGGTCGGCCAGGTCCACCGCCGCGGTCGCCTCCAGATCAGTGATCCGGTACGCCTGGCGGCCCGCCGCCGTGGTGGCGGTGAGGCTCAGCACGCCGGCCCGGCGCTGCCAGAAACTCTGCTGCAGGTTCCAGCCGATGATGCCGTCGTGCTCGAGCAGCACCCGCCGCCTGACCATGCTGCCGTAGCGCAGCTGCAGGTACCGCGGCGTCCGAACGTGACCGAGGCTGCGGTAGCGATCCAGCCCCAGCAGTCCCCCGGCCGCCAGCGGCAGCAGCGAGCTCAGCGCGGCCCACGCCGGCAGCAGCCCGACGACCCGGGCCAGCACCAGGGCGATCGTCAGCACCAGCCACGGCAGCACCGCCCGGACCAGCCGCCGCCGGCGGGCGATCGGCCCGTGCGAGCGCAGCGGACCCGCCAGTGCCGCCGGGTCGTCCAGCACGGCGGCCGCCGTCCGGTACGCCTGGCCGGCCGGGCACGGCGGCAGCAGCAGGCTGCCACCCCGCTCGGCACCGCGGCCGACCCGCAGGCCGGTCGCCACCGCAACCAGCCGGGCCCCGCCGACCGCCCGCAGCAGCAGCGGCTCGCTCAGCTCCACGCCGCGCAGCCGGCGTTCCTCGATGCTGGTGGTGCGCGAGGTGACCAGCCCGCGCGAGGTCTGCAGGCTGCCGCCCGGGTGGCGGGTCAGCCGGAAGTTCCAGAACGCCAGGACGTAGCCGATCACCGACAGCAGGCTGATCAGCACCAGCACCGCCACGGCAGCCTGCACCGCGTCCAGCCAGGCCGGGGTGTCGCGCAGGTGCCGGGCGGCCACCCGGATCGCGCCCACCCGGCCGGCGTCCACCTGGGTCTGGTCGATGATCCGCCAGCCGAAGCCGGCCAGCGCCAGGGCCGTCAGCGCGCCGGACAGCGTGAATGGCGCGTACCGCACCCAGGACGTCCGGAGCTCGGCGAGCACCCGCTCGGCAGGCTCATAGGAGGGCAGCGGCCCGGCAGCCGGGAAAGCTGGCACCGACCCGGCAGCCGGGAAAGCTGGCACCGACCCGTCAGCCGGGAAAGCTGGCACCGACCCGGCGGCCGGGAATCGGTCCAGTTCCGAAGCCTGGGTCGGTGCCGGCCCCTCGGCCGGCCCGTCAGCTGGCCCGTCAGCAGGCATGGTGCCCCCCGGCGGGCCGGCCCGCGCCCGGTGCAGCAGCTCGGCGCGCAACCGGCCGGCGTCCGCGGTGCTCAGGCCGTCCAGCACGATCGGCTCCTTCTTGCGGTCGGAGATGCCGGTGCCGATCGAGACCCGGGCCAGCCCCAGCATCCGGTGCAACAGGTGCGCGGTCACATCCACCGTCCGGACCCGATCACTGGGCGTGCTGATGGTGCGCCGCCGCAACAGTCCGGTGCGCAACCGGACCTGCTCGGAGCTGATCTGATACTGGGTGGTGAGCCAGCGCAGCACGCTCACCGCCAGCACGATCGCCACCCCACCGAGTGACCACCACTGCCCGTGCCCGCTGGAGGAGCCGGCGAACAGCAGTCCGACCAGCGCCGGAATAAAGCGGGCCACCTCCCGCACGGGATGGATCAGCAGCATCCGCGGGCTGAGCCGCTGCCACGGCTCCGCGCCGGGGGCTCGAGGCGCCTGGCTCACGTGGCGTCCCCGGTAGTGGCCGCGGTCGCCTCGGTCAGCTCGGTGACCAGCTGGTCGGCGGTGCGGCGCGCCAGGCCGTTGATGCGCAGCGGCCCGGCCGCGGACGCGGTCGTCACCGTCACGTTGGACAGGCCGAACAACTGCTCGAGCGGTCCCCGCTCGGTGTCGACGGTCTGGATCCGTGACAGCGGCGCGATCCGGCGCTCCTGGTTGAACCAGCCGGACTGGGTGTAGACCGCGCTCGGGCTGGCCTCCCACCGGTGCACCCGGTAGCGCCACTGTGGCATCACCAACACGTGCGCGGCGCCCAGCACCGCCGTTGCGGCGGGGATGAGCCACCTCGACGCCGGACCGTCCAGGTTCAGCACCAGCCCCAGCTCGGCGGCGAGGACGGCCAGCCACGGCACGCCGGCCCGCACGGTCCAGAACCACAGCGCCCGGCGGGCCACCAGGTTCGCCGGCTCACGCAGTGGCATGGCGGCCGGCTGGCCGGCGGATCGTGGAAACTGCATGCGGCCAACCTTGCCACGGCCCGGGCGCGCCGTGGCAGCCGTCGGCCGGTCGGCAGCACTACCCGCGAGTCCTGAGGAGCGAGGCCGGTCATGAGACGCTGCCGTCATGCCCAGCTACCAGCAGGTCAACCGTGCCAATTGGGACGACCGCGCCGCCGCGCACGCCGCCTCACCGGACTACCAGGTCGAGCGCTTTCTCAGTGACCCGGAGTTTCTCAGCGAGGTGGTCCGTTTCGACCTACCGAGGCTGGGCGATCTCAACGGCCTGACCGGAATCCACCTGCAGTGCCACATCGGCACCGACACGATCTCGCTGTCCCGGCTCGGCGCACGGATGACCGGCCTGGACTTCTCCGGTGCCTCGCTGGCCGAAGCCCGCCGGATCGCGACCGGTGCGGCGGCCGACGTCGACTTCGTCGAAGCCGAGGTCTACGACGCCCCGGCCGTGCTACCGGCGGCCGGTTTCGACCTGGTGTTCACCGGCATCGGCGCCCTGTGCTGGCTGCCCGACATCAGCCGGTGGGCGCAGGTGGTCGCCGAGCTGCTCAAGCCCGGCGGTCGGTTGTTTGTGCGGGAAGGGCATCCGGTGCTGTGGGCAGTGGCCGACTCCCGCCCGGACGGCCTACTGGCACTGGAGTACCCGTACTTCGAGCGGGCCGAGCCCAGTGTAGAGGTGGCCGAGGGCACTTACGTCCAGACCGATGCCGCCTTCGCGCACAACGTCACGCACTTCTGGAACCACGGCCTGGCCGAGATCATCACCGCGCTGCTGGACAGCGGCCTTCGCCTCACCGCGCTGACCGAGCACGACAGCGTGCCCTGGCTGGCGCTGCCCGCTCAGATGGAGCGCATCGGCGGCGATGAGTGGCGGGTCACCGACCGGCCGTGGCGCCTGCCGCACAGCTACACCCTGCAGGCCGTCAAGCAGGCCTGAGCCGAGGTCGGCCGCCGGGATGGGCGCGCACTATTATCCCCAGTCATGCCCAGCATCGATGCCGCGTTCCTCGCCCTGCCCGCGTCGAACCTGGCCGACGCGGCGCTCAGCCGGGCTCGCGAGCTCGGTGCCTCGCACGCCGACTTCCGGCTCGAGCGGATCCGGGTGGCGGCGCTGAGCCTGCGTGACGGCCAGCTCGATACCAGCTCCGACGACGAGGATCTCGGACTGGCCGTCCGGGTGGTGCACGAGGGCGCCTGGGGTTTCGCCAGCGGCATCGACCGCACTCCGGAGGCAGCCGCCCGGCTGGCCGAGCAGGCGGTCGCCACGGCGAGGCTCAGCCGGGTGCTCAGCTCAGATCCGGTCGAGCTGGCCGACGAGCCGGTCTATTCCGGGGCCAGCTGGGTTTCGGCATATCAGATCAACCCGTTCGAGGTGGCTGCGGCGGATCGGCTGGCCCGGCTGCTGGAGCTGTCGGACCGGCTGCTCAGCGCCGACGGCGTCGATCACGTCGATGCCCAGCTGATCCAGGTGCTGGAGAACAAGTTCTACGCCGACACTGCCGGAACGAGCACCAACCAGCAGCGAGTCCGGTTGCAACCGCAGTTCACCGCCGTGCAGGTCGACCTCGCCAACGGCGGGTTCGCCTCGATGCGAACCCTGGCGCCGCCGGTGGCGAGGGGCTGGGAGTACCTGACCGGCACCGGCTGGGACTTCGAGGCCGAGCTGGCCGAGCTACCCGAACTGCTGGCCGGCCACGTGAAGGCGCCCTCGGTCGAGCCGGGCCGCTACGACCTGGTGATCGACCCGTCGAACCTGTGGCTCACCATCCACGAGTCGATCGGGCACGCCACCGAACTCGACCGGGCGTTGGGGTACGAGGCCGCCTACGCCGGCACCTCGTTCGCGACCTTAGACCAGCTCGGCAGCCTGCGCTACGGCAGCCCGCTGCTCAACGTCACCGGTGACCGGACCGTCGAGCACGGCCTGTCCAGCATCGGCTACGACGACGAGGGGGTGGCGACCGGCGAGTTCGACCTCATCCGCGACGGCGTCCTGGTCGGCTATCAGCTCAACCGGCAGATGGCGGTGGCCAATGGGCTGGGTCGCTCCAACGGCTGCGCGCACGCCGACTCAGCCGGCCACATTCCCTTGCAGCGAATGGCGAACGTGTCGCTGCAGCCGGACCCGGACGGCGGTTCGACCGAGGATCTGATCGCCGGCGTCGAGGACGGCGTGTACGTGGTCGGCGACAACTCCTGGTCGATCGACATGCAGCGCTACAACTTCCAGTTCACCGGCCAGCGATTCTTCAAGATCTCCGCCGGCCGGCTCGCCGGGCAGCTGCGCGACGTCGCCTACCAGGCAATCACCACCGAGTTCTGGGGCTCGATGGCTGCCACCGGCGGCCCGCAGACCTACGTCCTGGAAGGCGCCTTCAACTGTGGCAAGGGCCAGCCGGGTCAGGTCGCGGCGGTCTCGCACGGCTGCCCGTCGGCGCTGTTTCGGGGCGTGAACGTGCTCAACACCGTGGCCGAGGGTGGTCGGTGATGGTCGGCACCGACTCAGGGGGCGCGACGATCCAGCAGCTGATCGAACAGGCGCTGGCACTGTCCAGCGCCGACGGCTGCGTGGTGATCGGCCAGGAGCGGACGGAGGCGAACCTGCGGTGGGCCGGCAACAGCTTGACCACCAACGGCCAGATGCACACCCGCAAGCTCACTGTGATCTCGATTCTGGACGGCGACGGCGCCCGCAGTTCCGGCGTGGTATCGCGGGCGGTGACCGGACCCGACGAGCTGGCAGCCCTGGTGCGGGCCAGTGAGGACGCCGCGCGGGCCGCCTCGCCGGCCGACGACGCGGCTCCGCTGGTGCAGCCCTACCCACACACCGATGACTGGAACGCACCGACCGCCGCCACCGGCATCGAGATCTTCGCCGATTTTGCCCCGGCGCTGGGCCGTGCGTTCGCCGCCGCCGAGGCCGCCGACCGGTTGCTCTACGGCTTCGCCGAGCACGTGGTGATCTCGGTGTTGCTTGCCTCATCGACCGGCCTTCGCCGCCGCCACGACCAGCCTGCCGGCCGACTGGAGATCAACGCCAAGTCCCGAGATCTGAGCAGGACGGCCTGGGCCGGCGCGCAGACCCGCGACTGGAGCGACATCGACGTGGCCGCGGTCACCGCCGACCTTGCCAAGCGGCTGGACTGGTCTGCCAACCGGATCGACCTGCCGGCCGGGCGCTATGAGACGTTGCTGCCGCCCAGTGCGGTGGCCGACCTGATGATCTTCCTGTACTGGACGGCCTCGTCCCGTGACGCCGAAGAGGGCCGCAGCGTCTTTGCCGCCAACGGTGGCAAGACCCGGATCGGTGAGGCGCTGTCGCCGCTGGGACTGATGTTGCGTTCGGACCCTGCCGAGCCGGGCCTGCAGGCGCTGCCGTTCCAGGTCGCCCTCGAAAGCGGCGTCGAGTCGGTCTTCGACAACGGCGCCCCGATCGAGGCCACCCGCTGGATCGACTCGGGGGTGCTCAGCAACCTGCAGCGCACCCGCAACTGGGCCGGACGCACCGGCCAGCCCTACGTCCCGTTCGTCGACAACCTCGTCCTGGAGGCGTCGCCGAGCGCTGGTGGGGCCGGGGCCGAGCCGGCTGGCGGCACCAAGACCCTGGACGAGCTGATCGCCGGCACCCGCCGGGGGCTGCTGGTGACCTGCCTGTGGTACATCCGCACGGTGGACCCCGAGACCCTGCTGGTCACCGGCCTGACCCGCGACGGCGTGTACCTGATCGAGGACGGGCAGGTGCGCGGGGTGGTGAACAACTTCCGCTTCAACGAGTCGCCGGTCGGGCTGCTGAGCCGGATCACCGAGGTCGGCCGAACCGAGATGACGCTGCCCCGGGAATGGAGCGATGACTTCACCCGGGTGGCAATGCCGGCGGTCCGGGTGCCGGACTTCAACATGTCGACTGTGAGCCAGGCCTCATAACAGCCGGTGTGAGCTGGGCCATTGCCGATCGGCCCACCGAGGTCGAAGTGCCCTGGTTGCCAGGCTTTGGCTCGCTGGCTGGGCACGATCACCGTTGCTGTGATCGGTTACGCAGACTTCTGACGAGCTTGTAAGCGCTGACGCCCACTATCGTCCGGTCATCCCGCTGGGGACTGTGGCGCCAACCCGTCGCCCGTTCGCACGCACCCGCCAGTCGCTGTCGACTGACAAGGAGTTCTCGCTCATGACCGTCACCATCGCGAATCTGACCACCGCCCCCACCGAGCACGCCGGAGTGCTTCGCTGGGTCCGCGAAACCGCCGAACTGACTCAGCCCGACCGGGTGATGTGGTGTGACGGTTCGGCCGAAGAATGGATTAGAATCACCGACGAACTGGTCGAGGCCGGCACTTTTCGCCGGTTGAACCAGCAGAAGAAGCCGAACTCCTTCTACTGCGCCTCCGACCCCTCCGACGTGGCCCGGGTCGAGGACCGAACCTTCATCTGCTCGCGGAACAAGGCCGACAGCGGGCCGACCAACAACTGGCTCGATCCCGAGGACATGAAGGCGCTGCTCACCGAGCGCTTCCGGGCTTCGATGCGGGGCCGGACGATGTACGTCATTCCTTATTGCATGGGCCCGCTTGCGGCGTCCGAGCCGCAGTTGGGCGTCGAGATCACCGACTCGCCATACGTGGTCGCCTCGATGCGCATCATGACCCGGATGGGGTCCGCCGCCCTGGCGCGATTCACCGACAACGGCACCGAGCGGCCCTACGTGAGCGGGCTGCACTCGGTCGGCGCGCCGCTGGCTGAGGGCGAGCGCGACGTGGCCTGGCCGTGCAACGACACGAAGTACATCGTGCACTTCCCCGAGGAACGCACGATCTGGTCCTACGGCTCGGGATACGGCGGCAACGCCCTGCTCGGCAAGAAGTGCCACTCGCTGCGGATCGCCTCTGCCCAGGCACGCGAGGAAGGTTGGCTCGCCGAGCACATGCTGGTTCTGAAGCTGACCAGCCCGCAGGACAAGTCCTACTTCGTCGCGGCGGCGTTCCCGTCGGCCTGCGGCAAGACCAACCTGGCGATGATCGAGCCGACGCTGCCCGGTTGGCGTGCGGAGATGATCGGTGACGACATCGCCTGGATGCGTTTCGGTGAGGACGGCCGGCTGTACGCGGTCAACCCCGAGTTCGGCCTGTTCGGCGTGGCGCCCGGCACCGGCTGGCAGACCAACCCCAACGCCATGCGCACCGTCGAGCAGGGCAACTCGATCTTCACCAACGTGGCCCTGACCGACGACGGTGATGTCTGGTGGGAAGGCATGACCGCCGAGCCGCCGGCGCACCTGACCGATTGGATGGGCCAGGACTGGACGCCTGAGTCCTCCGAGCCCGCCGCCCATCCCAACTCCCGGTTCTGCACCCCGCTGGCCCAGTGCCCGATTGTCGCTCCAGAGTGGGACGACCCTGCCGGTGTCCCGATCGACGTCATCATCTTCGGTGGCCGTCGTCGCGACACGATCCCGTTGGTGACCGAAGCCCGTGACTGGCAGCACGGCGTCTTTCTGGGCGCGACCATGTCTTCGGAGACCACGGCGGCCGCGGCCGGTCAGACCGGCATCGTGCGGCGTGACCCGATGGCGATGTTGCCGTTCCTCGGCTATCACGCCGGCGACTACTTCGCGCACTGGATCCAGGTCGGCAAGAGCGCTGACACGGCGAAGTTGCCGAAGATCTTCTACGTCAACTGGTTCCGGCGCGACGACGATGGAAAGTTCGTCTGGCCCGGCTTCGGCGAGAACATCCGCGTGCTCAAGTGGGCCATCGACCGGATGGAAGGCACCGCCGCCGCGATCGACACGCCGATCGGCCGGGTGCCGAGCCCCGAAGCTCTCGACGTCGCCGGCCTGGCGCTCGACCAGGACGACCTCAGCCGGGCGCTTGCCGTGGACGTCCAGCAATGGCGTTCAGAGATTCCGGCCATCGAGGAATGGTTCGACAAGATCGGCGACGAGGTCCCGTCCTCGCTGCGTGACGAGCTTGCCTCGCTCAAGCTCCGACTCGGCTGAACTCCGCTGGCGCGTCCGGTCAGGCCGGGCGCGTCCCGCACGCGAGGACGCGCGCCCGAGTGGCAGTCAAGCCGAACGTCGGCAGACGTGCCATCCGCCGCCGATCGGGCTTTGCGCTGATGCTGTTCGGTCGCCGCCCGCGCAGCGAACAGAAGTAACGACCTCCGCCTGCGGTGGGCGGTGGCTATGGGCGGCGTGCGCCGGAAACCAGTTGCGCCGCGGTCTAGCGTTGACAAATCGTGAGTGACGATGCGCCGTTGGTTGCCGAAGGACTACACCTGCAGCAGTCGCTGGACTGCCTGAGCCAGATGCGCGAGGCCGCCGAGCGGATCGCCGACTACGGCGTCGACGCACTGGCCAGCGAGAGCCTGGGGCGGTTGCGCGCCGAGCGCATCCGGCACCTGTCGGCCGACAGCTCGGCGCCGCCGTTCTTCGGCCGTACCGATCGCGACGCCGACAGCCAACACCCGGACGTCGAGGTCTTGCACATCGGCCGCCGGCACATCCGCGACGCCAGCGGTGACCCGATGGTGATCGACTGGCGGGCGCCGATCGCCCGGCCGTTCTACCGCGCCAGCCCGGCGGACCGCCAGGGCGTCCGGCTGCGCCGGCGGTTCGGGTTCGCCGACGGCCGGCTGACGTCGTATGAGGACGAGCACCTGGACGCCGGCGAGCAGCTGGGACTGGCCTCGGACCTGCTGCGTACCGAGATCGAACGCCCCCGGGTCGGCCCGATGCGCGACATCGTGGCCACCATCCAGCCCGATCAGGACGAGCTGGTGCGCGCGGACCTGGACGTCTCGCTGTGCATCCAGGGCGCCCCGGGCACCGGCAAGACCGCCGTCGGGCTGCACCGCGCGGCCTACCTGCTTTATACCTACCCCGAGCGCCTGCGCCGCTCCGGGGTGCTCGTGGTCGGGCCGAACTCTGCCTTCCTGCGCTACATCGCCCAGGTGCTGCCGGCCCTCGGCGAGAGCGGCATCCAGCAGAGCACCGTCGACCAACTGGTGGCCGGCGCGCCCGCGGCCGCCACCGACACCGTCGCCGCGTCGGTGCTCAAGGGCGATGCCCGGATGGCGGAGCTGCTGCGCCGGGCGGTGTTCAGCTACATCACCAAGCCGGCCGAGGACGTGGTGCCCATCATCGGCAGCCGGCGCTATCGAATCCCGGTGGAGCGGGTCCGTCGCTATGTCGATGACGCCCGGCGCAGCCTGGCCGCCGGCGAGCTGCGCTGGGACAACGCCCGCGAGCGGTTGCGGCAACTGCTCGCCCAGGACGTCCGGCGCCAGCGGGAGGATGCCGGCGGCGCACCGTCTGATGCCGAGACCGCCAAGGTGGCTCGGTCGGCGCAGGTGCGCCAACTGCTGGATGACGTCTGGCCGGCTCTGGACGCGCGAGCGGTGCTGATCCGGCTCTACGCCGAGCCCGACTTTGCCCGTCGCTGCGCGGGCAGTCGGCTGAGCGCCGCCGAGCTGGAGTTGCTGTGCTGGCCAAAGCCGCCGCGCAGCGCGAAGCAGGCGCGCTTCTCCACGCCCGACCTGGTGCTGCTCGACGAACTCACGGGGCTGATCTCGGGCAACGACAGCTTCGTGCACGTCGTGGTGGACGAGGCGCAGGACCTGTCGCCGATGCAGTGCCGCGCGGTCGGCCGCCGATGCCCGCTCGGCTCGCTGACGGTGCTCGGTGACCAGGCGCAGACCACCGCACCCTGGGCTGTCGGCTCGTGGGAGCTGACACTGGCCCACCTGGGCCAGCCGGACGCCCGGCTCAAGCCGCTGACCATTGGTTATCGGGTGCCGGGCGAGGTGCTCGAGGTGGCCAACCGGCTGCTGCCGCACATCGCCGCCGAGGTGCCGCCGGCGTCCTCGGTGCGTGCCGGTGCCGATGCGCTGCGCTATGGCTCTGACCTGCTCGCGGCCGTGCGGCGGTGCCTGGCCGCGGAGGGTTCGATCGCGGTCATCGTGCCGGACGCCCGGGTGCCCGGCGTGCTGGCCGAGCTCGAGGCCGCCGGGGTCGTCGCGGCCGGAGTGGACCAGTTGGAGCGGACCGACCGGGTGACGGTGGTGCCGGCGACCGCGGCCAAGGGCCTAGAGTTCGACTCGGTGGTGCTGATCGAGCCGGCCGAGATAGTGGCCGCCGAGCCCGACCGGCTGGCGGGGTTGCGCCGGCTCTACGTCTGCTGGACCAGGGCGGTGTCCCGGCTGGCCGTGGTGCACGTCCTGGCGCTGCCCGACGAGCTCACCGAGCAGGTGGAACGGGCCGAGCCGGCTTGAGCGCTCCACGCCGGGTGATGCTCAACCCTGGGTGATGTAGCTCTCCAGCTGGCCCTGGGTCTGCTCCAGGTCGTGGATCCGGGCTGCCACCACGTCCCCGATCGTGACGATGCCGGCCAGCTCACCGTCCGCCAGCACCGGCATGTGCCGGATCCGTCGCTCGGTCATGGCAGCGCCGATGTCGTCCACCGGATCATCCGGGCCGCAGCTGACCACCTCACTCGTCATCAGCTGCGAGACCGGCTGCTCCAGCACCTGGCCGCCGAGCCGGTGCAGCGCGCGCACCACGTCCCGCTCGGACACGATGCCCACCGTCTGGCCGTCCTGAACCACCACCAGCGCGCCGATCTTGTGCTCGGCCAGGCTGGCGACCAGCTCCGAGACGGTCGCCTCCGGGCCGGTGGTCACCACCGACGAACCTTTGCGCCGCAAGATATCCGCGATGATCATCTGGCCTCCTGGTCAGCCCCGTGGACAAGCCCCGCCGTCACGCTAGTCAGTGTCGGGGCGCTCGGGAAGGGCCGCGATGAGCCGAGCGGTTGCCGAGGCGACCGGTTACGGCCGGGTAACCCGCAGATGCCAGCAGGCGCCGGGTGGTTCATGCGACTATGAGCGCACGCAATCGCCGCGGCCGCTCGACACCCCTGAGTCCGGCTGCGCCGAACGTGCCACAAGTTCACACCGGGGCCCGGGCAGA
>JAABUK010008492.1_pt1 | contig 14372 bp, 1 predicted proteins | sample 5559141 | NCBI WGS metagenome assembly JAABUK01 (sample SAMN10711869, study PRJNA513367) | rock metagenome | isolation source: Antarctica rocks | place: Antarctica: Victoria Land, Pudding Butte nord | collected 2016-01-03
TTTATTTCATATTTAACTTCTTATAAAATTTAATTATATAAATATTCTTTATTAATAATTATATTTTCTCTTCTTCTTTAAATATTACTGATTAATAATACTTATTAATTTACTTCTTCTATCTCTTTTAAGTTTAAGTTAAATAATCTCTTATTTAACTTTATATTTTAATTATTAAATTTATTAAACTTTAAATCTTTTATAACTTAATTTATTATTTAACTATCTTTAACTTCTCTATCGCGTTAAAGTTTATTTATAACTTATATTCTTTATTAATTATAAATAAAGGATTATTACTTATTATATTATGGAGCAAAATGATTGAAATGCAGCCCTCTTATTAAGCAAATTAGCTTAAGGAAATCGCTATTATTATTTGTAATATTCTGAAGTCAGTCATAAGAACGAATAAAGAAGGAAAGAAAGTTGTGAAGATAGAAAAGACGCAACTGATGAAATTAGCGAAATGTCTCGAAAGTGTTAAGATCGAATTACAAATATCGACAATCCCTTATATCCTCTCGTAAATTCTCGCAAATATCGAAGAGATAAAGAAAGAGCTGAGGAAATCACAGAAGATTAAAATAAAGATATGAAGTTAAATCGCAGTAGAAAATTATAAAGGAGTTGTCAGAATTCTAATTATAGACATTTAATATTAATAAATAATAATAAATTAAAAGAATAGAGAACTGATTATAATCATTATAAATTAAATATAAAGAGATGAAATAAATATAAAGTTAATAGCAATATTGCTAAATATAATTAAAGCCGCGGAATTACGAAAAGTTATAAATAAGATAGTCACATTTCAAAGACTTATAAGAGAAGACTATCTAGTCATTATAGTCTTATAAGTAAGTAAAGAAGTCTTAGAAATAATAATAGACTGATTATAAATGATTATATTAAGCGCAAAAATCAAAAAATTCATTTACACAATTAGAGTTTATATTATTCACATTAAAGTAGTAAATAATCAGAATTAATTATAAATAATTACTGAGATTCTTAAAGTTAATTAAAGACTTTACCCGTAGATAAAGCTAATAAGAGTGGTCTGAATTAAGCGCACAATCAGATAAGAGAAGATATATAAATCGCTGATTATCATAACTAAGAGTATTAATATAATAAATTAATTAATCATTCGCGATTTAGTTTATAAAAAAGAAATAAAGATCTGCGAATAATTTATCTCAAAAGTAAGAATTACTCAGTATATATATTATTAGTAATATAAATATATTACAAAATTCTATAAATCTAAATCAGTTTATATAAATTACGCAGAAAGTTATCTTACAAGTAATTATAAGAAAGATTAGAAAGATATAATCTCTCATAAATGTGAATTATATAAGAGTAATTATCGAGCTTAAAAGAAGAGATGTCGATTTAAATAACGTGAAATAGAATGAGCTAGTAAAGTAGTTCAGACAACTTTAATATTATACAAGAAGAGTCGTGAAGATATAATCAGAATAGCGTAATTTATATTTATAATATCACGATTTTAATTCTAAATAAGAGATGATAATAAGTAATAATAAGTTATAAGAGAATATAAGAGAAGACTTAATAATCTAATTAAAGTAGTTAGAGTAATTAAGCAAATACAACTCTCTTAAAAAAGAGTCCGTTCAGATTTAAATATTAAAGAGACGAAGATAACTGTAATAATCGATGAATTATCATAACTTCCCGGAATCAGAGATATGGAAATGAAGATAATTATAATAATTGAGAAAGAGTCGCATTTAATAAAAATATTAGAAATAATCTCAGAATAAGAATTATATTATAAGAATTAAGAATACTGCAATATAACATCAATTATAATAAAGAAGTAATACTAATCTCACTTTTACGCGATTTTATAATTAAAGCATTTAATATTTTTATTATTTAAGAATTCTGAAGAAATCTCTTTACTATAACAGATTATAATTCTTTATAAGTAGAATTTCACTTAGTTTATTTATCTTAAGAGTTTATAAGAGTTTACTTCTATATTAATAAAAGACTATATTTACGAAGTTAAAGTATGATAAATTATAACGAAAACGCATAAACACTTATAATTTATATCGAAGAAAGTAGCTTAGATATAACTTATTAGATTTAGATATATAATATTTATAATCTCAACTTAAACTTATATTTTAGTAGAGATGCGGGAATACTTAATATACTGTGTAAGATCTTAAAAGTAATAGATATAGAAGTGGAATACATTATAATCGGCGATCTTAATCTTTATCATTTATACTAAAGCGGCTTAAAGAGGCTGATCTAATATATAATAATAGATATTCTAATTAATATCGCTAATAATTATTCGCTCGAGCTTATAATCTCTTTTAGAATAATAACGTAATAAATATATAAGTTATAGAGTATAATAGATCTGATATTCCTTTTATAAACACTTATAAATAAGATAATAAAGTGTATAGTTAAATTAGATTTAACTTAATTATTTAATTATATTTTAATTAAGCTTACTTTTTAGATATAACCGCAGTTACTTATAATCGAACGCAGAAGATACTGAAAGAGAATAAATATTAAAAAGATGATAACAGCGCTGAAAGATAAGATATTTAATATCTCATTATATATTAATAAATAAATAGATATGAGAATTTACGAAATATTATAAGCGCTTAATTAAGTAATTAATGTGAGTATATTATAAGTTAAGTCTTCTGAGTTCGTAAAGAACTTCTAATTAAACGAGTGTGATATAATGATTTATAAGATAAGAGAGACTAAATATAATATATTACAAAATCGCATAAAAAAGTTCGAGAAAAAGTATCGCGAAATTAGAAATCGAAAGATAGTGACTTTATAATAACACGTAAAAGATATATTTCACTCGCAACTAATCAAAATTATATGAATAATATAGAATATCTAAAAACTTATAAAGTGAATTAAAATTAAAGTAAATAAATTATATATATTTTCTTAGCTTCCGCAATTAATTATAAGAGATCGCGATAAGAATTAAATTAAAGTAATTAATATAATATTATAAAAGATTAACTTACTAAAGAAGAAATTTTTTCTAAAATCTTAAGAGACAGATTTATAGAATATTCAGAATACTTAATATAAAAAGAAAATCGATTTCGAGTAGATAATTATAGAAGTAAAGATATATAACGCTGTATAGAAGATTACAAAAGATAAAGTTATTGACTTAGATTAGATTTTGAATAGAAAATTTAAGAATACAGCAGATTAACTAGTCTTATATCTTCACACAATCTTTAACACAGTATTACGAAATAACTATTATTTTAGCGCGTGAAAATAGATAATTATATTTACTCTTCGAAAATTTGATAAAGACAATTATATCACTTCTAAAATATATCGCCCGATAATTCTGCTTAATATTATAAGAAAACTTCTTGAACGAATTATAACGTGTAAATCTCGTAACTTATTAAATTTAATCATCTTCTTTTGAAAATATAAATAAAGACTCGGAAAGATAGATTAGTAAAAACAGCTCTTTAACTTTTTATAAAATAAGTATATACTATTTAAAATCTTTTAGATTTGAAGAAGATTATAACTCTTTTTAGTTTTAATATCTCAGACGCATTTAATTACATATTATATAAAAGACTAATACACAATCTTAAAAAAAAAAGAATCTTAAAGATATAATAAGATGAGTGGAAAGCTTTCTTAAAGATTATATCACAATAATAAGATTAATTAAGAATAAATCTGAATATTTATAAGTAAAAACAAATATCTTATAAGAATCTTTAATATCATCTATTCTATTTCTCTTCTTTATTATAGATTTATTAGATATTACAGATAATGAAGTATTACAAGTTTTCTTAATCAAATTTATAAACAATATTAATATCTTAATATATAAAGTATTAATAGAGCGCAACTATAAATATTTAAAAGAGATTTATTAAAAGTATATATAATAAGTTGTAACTTATAATACATATTTTATATTAGAGAAATATAAGATTCTTTACTTAATAAGATTATTAAAGAGATTCAATCTAATAATTATATTAATATTTAAAGAGATATGAATTAATATAAAATCTTATATTTAAGTACTAGAAGTTTAAATTAATATTAAGCTGAGATAAGAATTATATCTCGCAAAGATTTAGAAAAAACAGATCTCATTATTAAGCGCAATAAGTCGTATTATATTATTAATCTAAAGAGTTATATTTAAGAAGTTAAGACTGATTTATAACTTCGTTATTAAATTAGCACTACTATATAGCGCAAGTATATAATATAAATTATAAGAAATATCTCTCGCTCATAAAATAGTAGAACAATAATTTAAGATCACTTAGAATCACTTTTTACGAAAGATCTTTAAAGCGTATTAAGCTGTAGATAAGCGTATTCTAAAAAAAGAAATGAGAATCTATTTAATCTTAATCGTAATAAATAAACTAACAATCTTAGAAGTGCGCAAATAGACTCTAATCATAAAAGACTATATAATTTGTTAAGTATATATAAGAATTTATAATAGAGCGCTATTAAGAAGAATCTTAAATTAATAAGCAATATCATTAAATATTAAGAAGAAATAATTGAAAAAAAGAATTTCAGAGAAATTCTAAATAAATAACTTATTATTAATAATAGCACTCTCACAATAGAATATAAAAGAAAATGGGCGGGAACATTAATTAATAATATAAAAATAAGCTCTTAAAAAAACGCTGATTAATATATAAGAGATATAATAAACAGCGTATCTCTAATTCATATTCGCAAATAGAATTAAGAATTCGACACAGTTTAACTTAAGTCATAATCGCTCGAAACTTTACGAAGAATTAATGAAGACAACTAGCGCGCTAATTATCTAGATTCGAATAGAAAAGATTAAACTGAACGGATTTCTTATAAATAGAAACGTTCCGGATTACATATCTGCGTGCTTCTGCGACTAATAATAATAAACGGCGAAGTATATTATAATATTATATCCGCTCTTCGCAGACAAGAGAAGAACACTATTTTCAATCGCAGAAATAAGCGACTATCGATAAATACTCGTAATCATTTATGAGATTAAAGCAGTAACATATTTCCTTTAAAAGACGAGACTTCTAACACAATTTCAAGTAAGCAACATCTAAATCAAAGAATCGAGATCGGAATCTCGTAGTAAAGCTCGTAAGAGATCGCAACTATATAATATAGAATGCAAATAAAAGAAAGCGAGATAAGAGCGGTAGATTCTTTCTCTAAAAAGATTTTCTACTTTATAAATATATAGATTCTCTTATTAGTTATAAGCTAAATAGAAGTAAGAATTATCATCAATTATAAATAAAAATAGCTAAGTTGATTTAAATATAATTATATTAATCGCGAATTTTGTATTTAATAATAACTTTATTTAATTCTTCTAATTAAAGTTTATATAATTACGTAAATAGCGCTTTATCTTTATATTTATAATCTCTATTTATCTATTTATTTATAAATGAAACACTGTTAATAACTTCGCGATAATATTCAGAATCTTATATAAATATAATTATATCATGCTCGTAAATTAAGAATCTCTATCCAATATAATTATATTAAATAGATTATAAATCCTTCACACATTCTTATATAATATTCTAACTATATTCTTCGCGATTATACTCTTATTAATAATTATATAGATAATATAATATCTTTTCTTTATTAATCAATTCATTATATTAAGAATCGCATTAAATTCTTTTAATTCTAATAATCTTATTATAAAATTTATAAAAATATTTTTTTAAGATATTTTAAAAATTAAAAGAGATTATAACTCTTTTTTAAATACTATCTTCTTATCTTTAATCTCTAATAGATATAATAATTTCTTAGATATTACTTAACTACTCTTATTAATTTAGAAAATTAATATGATTTTTGAATTAATTACAGTATCTTTAATTCTTTTATATATTCAATCTTTCAACTTTTATAAATCTATTAAATTATTTATATTCACAGCTCTTTTAATTTTATAAGAATTGCTAATCTATCTCGAAAATAAAATAGATCTTCTCACTTCTTATATAGACTTATTGAATAATTCTAAAGTTTATCACGCCTAATATAATTAATTGAGGCGAAATGAAATCAGTAAGTATTAAGATTATCAGACAGATAATACAGAGATGAGAAGACTCGTATAGAGGAGCAGAGCTGGCGATTTTGTGAGAAGAGACACGCGCTCTCATCCGATCAATTTTGTAAATCTATTCATACGTAAAAAACGTGATAAAAGACGCGTTAAAAAACGCGTTAGAATGCGCAAATCACTCTTTATTTAAATAACTATCTAATTCGATAAAGACAAGATTACGCAGAATTGAGAAATCTATTATTAGACTAGAAAATTAAAATCAGTAGAAAAAACTCTCGATCTTATACGCAGAAATAACGCGCGATACTTCGAGAAAGAAATTAATCTTTATAACTTAAACTTCTTTAAAAATAGAGATAAGAAAAATCATTATTTAAATCTTAGATAAGAAAGAGAAGATTAGAATTAATAAACTCTTAATTAAAAAGATTGTAAATTAAGTTAATTAGAAATTAATAAGAATATCTTATATATATTATATAATCGCGATAAAGAAACTTTTAAAGAGAGAAATTATATTATACGCGGAAAATAACTTAGATTATACGGAATTTAAACAAGACTTAATATAAATAAAGTCGCTAAGTTTACTCGCATAATTTAAAATAAGATTATATAAAGTATTAATGCGAGCGGTATAAATAAGATAAGAAGAGAAAGAAAAGAAGTAACTTATATAAGAACTAAAGAGTGAGAATGCTAGACTTATCTCAGATCTTAAAATCAAAAATCTTTGATAAATAAAAAGAAACACGAAAACTAATATAATCACACATATAATTCTAAAACTTTCTAACTTAAATCTAATAAATAAAATCATTTAAAAAGATTTTATTCACGAGACAGAATTTAAATTAATTATATAATATAATTCAACTCTTTAATCACATCAATACTTCTACTATTAGAAATATAAATACTTATTTCGTACGTGTAAAAAGATATGATTCTGCGCACATTATATAAAACATTATCAAATTAATAAGTATAAGAAAAAGCTTAAAAGAAAAATTATATAATATAATAATTACTTAAAAAGATATAAAACTTAATTTAATAATTACTTATAGAAGAAAAGAGAACGATCTTATATAAAGAAAATATATAATAAGAAATCGAGATATTTTCAATCTCAAAATCAATAAGAGATTACTTCTATCTTCTCTTCTCTCTTCTTCTTCTTTCTTTTCTTCTCATCAGTCTCAAATCTATTAACAAAAATTAGTAGAAGTGACTCTAAATCAGAGATGAAATAAAGTTAAGTAGAAGACTCACAAAAAAGAAGATTAATTTATTTAAAAGATCATCTATAAGAATCTAAGAATTATACGAAAATCAATCTTATATTAAATTAAAATATTCAACTTCTTCTAATTAAAAAAAATTACTAATATACATCTGAGAATATTATATATTAGAAAACATCTTTATATAAAGTCTTAAGATATTATAATATAATGTTAATAAGTTAAGAAATAAGATAATAATAAAACTATTTTAAGATTTAGAGATTAAAAAATATAACATTCTCGTAATTTAAGAATTATAAAGAGATACACTTAATTATATTTTATATAATTCGAGATAAAACATCTTTCACAACAGTAATTAAAAATAAAAAGATTCAAGAATTCTCACACTTATTAATAAGCGCATTTATATAAACACATAATTAGAGATACATCACTTAAAAGATCTCATTATAATTATATTAAAACTCTAAAAAATATAAATCACTAATTATATAATTAATATTCATAATATCTATAATCTTTTAAGCTAATACTTAAAATTAGAAGAAATAAAGTTTCTTAGTACTCTTTATACGGCGCTTAAAATATCTGAAGAACACATTATATTAAGCGATTTAAATTTTCATCATCTCAGCTAATTAGATCTAATATACTTAATACAATATAAACTCTCAGATATACTACTAGAGATTGTATAAAAGATAGAGCTGAAACTTATTCTCTTTTCAGAAATAATAACAAGAGACTATTAAAGAGAAGATTTATATAAACAGATAATTATAAATCTCATCTTTATAATATTAATACTGAAGAATTAACTTATACAATATTAGATAGAAGTAGAAAGAGAATAGTTATCAGATTATCTCTTAATTAATACGAAATTTAAGTAATTAAATCAATCTAGAAAAGAGCTATCGAAAAGATGTAAAATGTAAAAAAAGATAAATTATAAAGTCTTTATTAAAAGTCTTCACAATCATACGAAGTTACTCAAAAATCGTATATTAAATATTAGAGAAGAGATTAATCACTTTACGTATAAATTAATAAGACTTACATATGCAATAATAAAAGACTTAATATTATAAATAAAATCATCCTCATATAATTAGAGATTCTAAATAAAAGAATATTAAGAAATGATAAAGAATATAAGAAAAGTATATAGAAACTTTATCAAGAATTCATTACTCTTTATATAATAAAACTTTATATAATAGCACAGTTAAAAAGAGAAGATATTATTAAAGATAAAAAGAGAAGATTTCAGAAATATAATATAAGAGATAATATAAAGATTACAAAGAATCTAAAAAATTATATAATAAGCAAGACAGCGATTATAAGAATAAATCACTTAAGTATTCTTTTCTACTCTTAAATAAGAAATATATAAAGCAAGAAATATAAAGAGTAAAGCAAAGCTCTTACGCGATATCTACTTCTTTTCTTCTTTTAAGATAGATCTTACAGATATCGAAGAATATAAATATTCTCAAAGAATTTCATAATAGAAAGAGATCGCGGAAAGAGAAATTCTAAAAGCAGTTAACTATATAGAAAAAAATAAGATTTCAGAATCAGATAAAATTTTAAATAAAGCTATTTAAATTCTTATATAAGAGAAGTTAAATCTGATTAAGAGATTATTTCAAATTTATTTTACACAAGAAATTCAGCCAGATCACTTTAAAAGCGTCTATACAATAATGCTGAAGAAGCCAAATAAGAAAGACTACTTAAACTCATCAGTATATAAATCAATCGCACTGCTAAACACGCTAGAAAAGATCTTAGAAGTAGTGATATTTAACTAAATAAAATATATCACTAAATTATATAATCTTCTTCTAAACTCATAATATAAAATACGCTCTCTAAAAATAATAGAGATAATATTATAATAAATTATAAAGAAAATATATATAATTTAAAGAAGAGAAAATAGAAGAGTTGTAAGTCTCCTCTCATTAAACGTAACAAAGATATTCGATAAGATCTCACACGTATAACTAACTTATAATCTAAGAAAAAGAAAAATCTCAGAGTCACTCGTATAATAAGTAATAGATTTTCTCTTTAACTATTATATAAAAATAAAGATTAACGAGTTTATATTATTAAAAGCGTTAATCACAGTAAAAATCTCACAAGACTTATTAATATTCTCAATTCTATATCTCTTCTATAATACTAATCTATTAAAGAAATGTGATAATATCAGACTTCATACGAGCGTAATAAAATTTATAAATAATGTTAACATCTTAATATATAATAAAAGCACGAAAAGAAATTATTAAGTACTCACTGAAATCTATAAGAAATACACAGACTGAGCAAGAAAATATAACTCGAAATTCTGTCTAAATAAATATAAACTAATTCACTTCAATTATATAAAGAGGAATTTTAATATAAAGGCGGAATTAAAGCTCGAAAGATAAGAAATCAATTTAAAGAATAATATATAAATTCTTAACATTTAATTAAATATCACGCTCAGATAACAATTCTATTTTCAAGCAGTTAAAGCAAAATTAGTTCACTTAATTAACGCTCTTTATATAATTACAAAATCTATCTAGAACGCCCTTTTAAAAGTAGAAAAATTAATATATTAAACAGCTATACACTCAATTATTATATATGAAGTAAGCATCTAACACATATCGAAAGAAATCAAAGAATATCGAAAAGAGATAAATAGAAAACTATAAATTCTTTAAAATAAATGTTTTTATATAATTACAAAAGTATATAAAGCAATCTTAATAAAGACTTTAAAAGTAGAGACACATATTTAATCTTTAAATCTTTATACGAAGAATCTAATAATTAAGATTATAATTAGAATTCAAGTATTTAAAGTCATTTAAGAAATTAATAATATATGTGCTAAAATCGCAAGATAAATTATAGATAGAAGAGATTATATGATAAGAATCCGCGCAATATTAAAAGATTGTATAATTAAATGACTTACTTAATTTAATCTAAGAAATGAGAATATAATAAGATTAAATAATGAGACCCTTCTATCAAACTTATTATAAAAGGAATTAAAGAAGTGTACGAAGTCTCAAAGATTAAGAGAAGTGTATAAAGAAATCCGCTTAATCTATAAATAAAAATGAAAAAAGAGATAAAAGAATAATTAAAGAGAAAAGTATTTAAAGACAATCCTTTCAGAATTAAACGAAAATTTAATAATATCATATTAAGAACTCAAGAAATACAAGAGCGCACTTCTCACATAACTTTATACGGGTAAGATTGACTTCAATCAGTTTTTATATAAAAGAAAAATGCTCGGAATTAAAAGCTCTTAATGCGAGTGCGCATAAAATAATATAATAGTAGAATATGTTCTACTAAAATGCTCCCAATAAATCACGAAAAGAATAGAACTCATTAATCCTCTTTATATAATAGATCTGAGAATAATCCTCTCAGAAAAGAAAGAATGCAGAGTAATTATCAGAATGATACTTCGTATGAAGCTACTTAATCAATTTAGATTAACGGAGGAAATCTCATAAAGCAAGAGAGAAGAGAGATGAAGAGAAAGAGAGAGGGAGAGAATAAATTAAGAAGAAAAAGAAGATTGATTAATTTAATAAATGTTTAATAGCTCAGTTCGTACAAGAAGATTTATATAAATTAGTTTTAGTCTGAATTAAATAAATAGAATTTACTACTACTATATAGACTTATTTAATATTTATTATAAACGCTCTCAATCTTATTTTATAAGATCTCATAAATCTTCTTTAAATTCTAATTAATTCTATTTATCTACTTAATATTCTCATTTAATGTGCGAATCTCTTGCGTGATATATATCATCTTACAATTCTTTTAAATCTTTTTAGATAATATCTTCTTTAATATTTTATAGCTCCGACTTTCATTTCTCGAAATATTAAATTATTATTAATAATTTCTTATTATATATGATATAATTCCTCTCAGTTAAACTTATATTATTTAAGTAATACACAATTAAATATAATTCTTTATTTAATTCTTTTTATAAGAGAATTTCTTTAGTGATATAATCACTCATATTATATTTCACATAAGTTTTCTTTCTTAAATCAAAATATTGAAGAACTGAATTAAATATTATTAGCTTCTTCAACTTCTTAAATATCTCTGTATAGAATTCATTTCATAATAAAGAGATCTCTTTTCTTAATAGATTATTTAATAATTTTATTATTTAATCAAAACTCTTGTAAAATCATTAATAGTAATTAATAAATTTAAGAAATTATTGTATTACTTATATATCTTTTAATTTAGATATTTCTCACTTCTAAATCATTTTAATTTAAGTCGGATTTAATTATATTTCATTTATATCTATTAATAAATCTAAGAATTTGATCTTTATAATATAAAAATCATATTTCTTAATATTTACTTGAAGTTCTATCTTTTTCAGAATTTTTAATATCTTCTTAACATATTATTTATATTCTTCTCATATATTATTAAATATCAGAATATTGTTTTAATATAATATTACAAATCGTCTTAACACACTCAAAAATATATTATTTATATATCTCTAATTAATTAAGAGCGTTAAGCTCAATCTAAAGAGCATTACTCAATAATAATAGTTTTCGTATATTATATTAAATGTTATTAAATCATTATTTTTAATTATAATTATTTTAATATAATAAAACGCTTAATAAACATCTATCTTTATCAGAAACTTTATGATAATTAGTTATCTCAGCATCTTATTAATTCTGAGTATTAAATATTCATTCTTCTTTATAAGAATATTCAGATCTCGATAATTTATATAAATTGAAGTTCTTTATTTAACTTCTAAATTAATAGAATCAGAGATATAAATAAGATATTACTTAATTTAATAAATCTCTTCTTAAGATTCTTCTTGATATATCTCTTAATTATATTAAACTTTATAGAATTTATTTATTAATAAAACTATCTTTTAAACAGCTCTGCGTTATTCTATAGTTTTATTTAATAATCATGTCTATCTTAATATAAAAAAAGAGTATTCGATATCTTTTTCAAAAAGATATAAGTATATTCGCGAAATTTAGGCGGAATTATCTCTTATAAATTCTTCTTCTACTTTTCAATATTCTCGGAAATGATTATAATAATCTTTACTTCAGATTTCTTAATTAACTTCTTAAAAGTTATTAAACTTATTATCTTAATATTCTTTAATTTAAAAGAGATTAAGCTTATCTCTAAACTTATATTATCTCTTCATTTTTATAATCTTTAAATCTTTTTTATTCTCTTAAAAAATATTCTTCTAAATAAAATTAATCTTTAATCAATCTTTATCTTTTTACATTTCAGAATCTTTAATAAAATAAAAGATAATCTATTATTCTGCTTAGAATTACTTAGACTTCTATTCAAGTCTACTAAATTAAACTTATTATAATTTAGTGTCTTTTCTAATATTTTATCGTATCGCACGTATAATAAAATAGTTGGATTTCCTTCGTCATACTAATAATAATTAGACTCAAAACTTATATTATTAGTAATGAGATTAAATATATAATTATACAATCTTATTTATTTCTTCTTTAAAATAATAGAATATACCGCCTAAATTATATAAAAGATCTGCGATATTTATTAATATTCTATAATTATTATAAATATATAAATCGTCTGCGTTATAATAAAATATTTTCTTTCTATAAAATCTATTAATAAAATCTTCTTAACTAGATTTATTAATCTGATTTGCAATCTTTTATATAGATTCTCAGTTAGTTAATAGTTTATTACTGTTATAAGTTGACAGTTAATATTTATTAATATAAATATGTTTAAAGAATTCATCTTTTCTTTATTTAATAAAGCATTTACTAAAAACAAAGACTCTATTCAGTCTTCAATTACTGTAGATATAACAGCCGACAGCGTTTATATTTAACACTTTTATCTTAACTTATTTACAATTATTTCTGCGCTTATAAACTTATTTATAATATCTTTATAATAAATTACTCTTTTTCCGATTTCTATAAAATATTAGAATCTTCTTTCTTAATAATTATTAACTTCAAACAGTTTCTAATTATATATTTTAGCTGTTAATATTTATAATATTAGAACTTCTTATAATCTATCTTAATCGTGTAAAATAAAGACGATTAAGTTAATCTAACTTTATTAATTAGCTTATTAGCTAACTTTCTCTTCTTAGATTTTAAATCTATTCAAATTTTTTCGCGATCTTTTATTAATATTTCTATCTTTTAAATATTTATATCATAAAATTATAGATTCTTAATTATCTTCTTTAATATAAAGTATTTATTTAAGATAATTACTTACTTTAATTTATTATAGATTTTAGATCTTATATTTTAAATCTGATTCTTCTTTAAGATATTTATTTAAGCAATGTATCTTATAAATTTTCTAAGAAAAATGAATAGATTCTTATTTTATTAATAAAGCTGCTAATACTTATCTTTTGCCATCTATTTTTAAAATAAATTGGTGAATCGATTTATTAAAATCTGTAGAAGAGAGATGATAATTACTATTTCAAAATCTTCTAAGTATGATTCTAGAAGATCTTCAGTCTCACTCTTAATTCTAAATCTTATATAAACTACTTAATTTATTTTTATAAGAAATCTATTTTTATTCACTCTCAGCTTTATTTTAATAGATAATAATTATACCGCGAACTATTATAAAGTTTCAATCTTGAATATTTCTGAATTAAAAAGCTTCTTACTTATTCTTTAATCTTAATCAGTTTCTTCTATTATAACTATTAAAGCTTTTAATACTTATTATAAATTCTTTATTCTATTCTCTTAATATTAAAATGTCGTAAATATAACTAATCTTATTAATAATCTCTTTATTAATATTTTCTTATCTCTTAGTCTCTTTCCGAGTAATTAATTCTTTTA
>JAABUK010008497.1_pt1 | contig 14367 bp, 16 predicted proteins | sample 5559141 | NCBI WGS metagenome assembly JAABUK01 (sample SAMN10711869, study PRJNA513367) | rock metagenome | isolation source: Antarctica rocks | place: Antarctica: Victoria Land, Pudding Butte nord | collected 2016-01-03
GGTACGGCTGATCCGACACAAGGAATGCCCGAACTGGAACTACACCATCAGACGCAAGCGGGGCAGTGTTCCACTATAGTGCGACGATGACTGACAATGCGGACTTGTTCTTGGACGCCCCCTTAGAGAGCCGAATGAGACCTTGCCAGGCGATCCAAGGACGGATTTGGCCACCGAAGGAGGTCAGTCGGAAAATCCGGGCGAGAGAAGAGCCGACGACTACCATCCCGGAGCGTTACTCGGACGAACTCCCAGGTCCTGGCCGACTTGAAGTGTTGGCGGGCCGCCCCCGGCTCGGCCCTGGAGTCGGCGACGGCCAGGCTGTCCTCATCGCTCCCGGCCCGCGAGGTCAGGCCGGATGGGCCCCGATCCCGGGCCATCCGGTCCGATGGAGCTTCCGCCGCGATCGGGCCGTCGGGCCGTCGCCGCGGGCGGGGGCCGGGCGCGGGCCCGGTCGGGGGGCGGCCGCCGACATCGCCGGTCGCGTCCCGGTCGGATCCGCGCCGGGGGCCGTCCACGGCCGGTCGGTCGTGGACGCCCCATCCGCCGGCACCCCCATTTGTCGGCCCGTTGACGCAGGATATCGGCCGATCGGCCGACGGTCGAATGCAGGCCCATTGACGCACCATATACGTCAGATTTATCATAGGTCATCCGGCCGAGGATCGACTCCCGGCGGCGTCCACGAAGGGGTGGAAGGCCGATGCGGATGATCTGTTATCTCCGGATCTCGACCCCCGATCAGGCCGAATCCGGCGCGGGCCTGAGGGCCCAGGAGGACGCGTGCCGGGCCCATGCGGCGCGGACCTCCGCCGAGCTGGCCGGCCCGTTCGCCGACGAGGGTGTGGGCGGGGCGGCGCCGCTGGACAGGCGGCCGGGCCTGCTCGACGCCCTGGCCGAGGTCCGGCCCGGGGACGTCCTGCTCCTGGCGAAAAGGGACCGCCTGGGGCGGGACCCGATCGTGGTGGCGATGATCGAGGCGGCGGTCCAACGGCAGGGCGGTCGGGTGGTGTCGGCGGCCGGGGAGGGGACCGACGACGACGGTCCCTCGAACGTCCTGATGCGGCGGATCGTGGACGCGTTCGCCGAGTACGAGCGTCTGATCATCAAGGCCCGGACGCGTTCGGCCCTGGCGGCGAAGCGGCGTCGGGGGCAGCGGACCGGGAATGTGCCGCTGGGCTACGACCTGGTCGACGACGGGGAGCGTTCGAAGGCGGGCAGGCCGCTCGCCCTGGTCCCGAACGCGGCGGAGCTGGCGACCGTCGCCCTGATCCGGGAGCTGAAGGGGCAGGGACTGTCGCTGCGGGGGATCGCCTCGGAGCTGGACAGCCGGGGGATCGCGCCGAAGCGGGGCGGGGAGCGTTGGAGGCACACGGCGGTGGCGCGGGTCCTGGATCGGTCCGAACCTTGAGGGGGGCGCGATGGCGAGGAAGGCGAGGGCGGCGGCGGTAAAGGCGAGGGCGGAGGTCCCGGCGCGGCAGGCGTTGAGTCGCCAGCTCCGCGAGGTGATCGAGGAGCGGGAGCTGACGGCCTACGAGCTGGGCAAGAAGTCCGGCGTCGACGCCGGTGTGATCCAGCGTTTCCTCAACGCGGAGCGGGACATCCGGCTGGAGACGGCGGACCGTCTGGGGTACGCGTTGGGGCTGCGTCTGGTGGAGAAGGAGCGGGGCCTGGGCCGGGGCCGGCCGCGGGCCGGCCGGGCGGCCGGGGAGGCTATTGATTGACCCCGGGCCGGGCGTCGGACGGGAATCGGAGTCCCCCCGAGATTTCGCCTCAAGCCCCGGGACGCCGGGGGCCGATGCGGTGAAGAATGACGATTCTCCGGATCCTCGGGGGCTAACGACCATGGGCGAGCGGATGGCTTTCCTGGCAATCGTCCTGGTGATGGCCTCGGCGTCCTCGGTCGGGGCCCACGGGGGCGGCCACGGCGGTGGTGGCGGCCACGGCCGGGGTGGTCCCGGCGGTTGCGGTGCCGGGGCCGGTCAGTGCGGTGGCGGCCGCGGCGCGGCCCACCCTGGGGGCGGCGGCCGGGTGGCCGGGTGGCACGGCGGCGGCGGTGGCGGCGGCGTGTCGAGCCGGGGCTACGCGGGCCCGGCGCAGGCGAGCTCGGTGCACCCGTACGACCTGCCGGAGGCGCGGTTGCACCGGTTCGTGCAGCACCTGTTCGGCCGGGGCCGGCCGGCCGGCCCCTGAACCGCCGGACCCGGCGATTGTCCCTGATCACTTGGCGTGGCGATAGGTCTCCCGGATCATCACGCCAGCGGGAGTCTTCCCCTCCTGGACCCAACCGTCCCCCTGGAAGGTGATCATGAACGAGGCCGGGTCTTTCTTGACGAATTCCTGGATGTTCCCGCTCCCGTACTCGTACTTCTCCTTGCAGATCTTGCCATCGAAGGTGTAGGTGCCCCCGCCGGCCGCGACGACCTTGCCATCCGCGACGAGATGGGCGACCCAGATGAAATGGGCGTCGGTGTACGATTTGACCTGGCGAAATTGTGCCGGTAGGTCGGTACGCTCCCATGTGCCGACCATCAGCTTCTTCGGATCGGCCGGGGCGTTCTTGGGGACCTGGGCCCCGGCGGGGATGGCGATGAGCAGGAGCACGCCGACGCAGTGAGCAAGCCGTGTGGACTTCCGCATGATTGTTCCCGTTTATCAGGCGTCGATTTCGATCCCGGACACTTTCTCCGGCTCGCCCATGATGCTCGGCGATCGGGCCTCGATCAATAACCCGGCCATCCCCCGAGCCATCGTCCCCGGATGGCCTCTCCTGTCCCCTCGGGACCATCCCTGTCCCCTCGGGGCCATCCCGGGGTATGATGGGACCTGCGGGACCATCCCCGACCGCTTGGAGGCAGGGCGGAATGGCGAGCGTTGCGACGGGCCGCGGGCCGAGATACGGATCGGCGGCCGAGCTGGCGACCTACGCCGGGGTCTCCGTGAAGACGGTCCGACGGCTGGTCGGGTCCGGGAAGGTGCGGGCCTTCAAGCTGGGGCGGCGGACGCTGATCCCGTTCGCGGATTTCGAGGCGCACATCCTCAAGGCCGAGGGGGAGGGGAGCCGGACCATGCAGGCGAGCCCGACGCTGACGACGCCCTTCGTCCCGCCGATCTCGGCGGAGGAGCTGGCCCGGCGGAACGCCTCGGCCGTCGCCCTGCTCGATGAGCTGGAGGCCGACGTCGCCGGGGAGGAGGACCAGCGTGAGACGCTGGAGGTCCTCCGCCGCGCCTTGGGCCCCGATCGGGTTGCGTCGTCGCGGCCGGCGCTGTTGTGATCGACCTGGTGCTGCTCGACTCGGGGCCGACCGGTCTTGCCAGCAACCCGCGGGTCTCGGACGAGGCTTCGCGATGCAAGGCCTGGCTCCGGGCATTGCTCGTGGCCGGGGTGCGGGTGATGGTCCCGGAGATCATCGATTACGAGGTGCGCCGCGAGCTGCTCCGCGCCGGGAAGGCGAGGGGGATCGCCACGCTCGACGGTCTGGGCCGGGACCTGGGGATGCTGCCGGTCTCCGGGGCCGTCTTGCTGGAGGCGGCGAGGCTTTGGGCCGAGGCCCGTCGGCAGGGCATCCCGACGGCGGACGACAAGGGGCTGGACGTGGACGTGATCCTGGCGTCGACGGCGATCCTGGCGGCCCGGGATGGCATCGGTGTCGTCGTGGCGACGGGCAACGTCGGCCACCTGGGGCGTTTCTGCGACGCCCGGGAGTGGGGGCGGATCGCGCCGTGAAAGGCGCCCGCGAGACGGTCCCGGGCCATCCGGGTCGGCGAGACCGCCGGAGGTCAGCATCAGCATCGGGGTCGCGGGGTCCTCGACGGCCGGACCAGACGACTCAACCTGGCGGCGGCCCCTCGCCCGGGTCGGCCGCCCGGGGCGTCTTGACGGTGACCTGGAAGCCGGCGCCCTCGAGCAGGAACGGCCCGCCCGGTTCGGCCGGCGGGCGGAGGACCCCTTGCAGGACGACCGCGACGTTGGCGGGGCCCTGGTCGGCGACCTGCTTGAGGAGCTTGCGGTAGTTCTTGCCGTTGATCCTGGGCCGGGCGGTCAGGGCGCCGCCCGGGAGGACGAGGTCGATGGTGGGGTCGCCGGCCGGGCCCTCCATGGGCACGAGGTCGCGGGGCAGGGCGTCGGGGGGCAGGGGCACGGCGACCTTGAGCCCGGAGACCTGGATGGTCGCGTTGGTCATCGCCGGGGGATCTCCTCGGGGGTTCGGATCGGACACGAGGGCCGGGCTGTCCGCGGCGTCGGCCCGCCCGATCCGGTCGGGCCGGATCCCTGGAAGTGTACCCCAACCCGGTGACCCGCGAAGATCGCCCCGGGGCCCGCCCGGGTCCGATAATGACGGTTATGTTATGAACACTCTTTAAGTGATGATTGTGCGGGCCGCAACGTCCCCCGCCGGGATCGCCGGGTCGGCCCCGGGCCCCGGTCCGGCCGCCCGACCCTCCCGCCTGGTCCGCACAACCGACACGCCGGACACGACTTACACGCCGGACACGGCTGCAACAGCCCATGAAATTATCTGGGCAACTCCCCTTGCCCTGGCGGTCGATCGCGGCATAACATGATCGTCTGAACCAGATGGTCGACAGCTACGATGTTGACGCCCGTATCGTACCTCCCGGCGAGGACGCCGGCCCGAGGGATCGGGGCCTGATGGACCCGCACGGCGAACCGCAACCCGTTGCGACGGAAGGGCCTGCCGTGAGCAACCGCGTCGTCGCGGCCGCGGATGCCCCCGCCGCCGCGCTGCCCGAATGGTTGACGGCGCGGCCGCCCTCGAAGGTCACCCGGCTGCCGGAGCGTCGGGTCCGGCGTGCGGCCGAACTCGGCTACTTGACGTCCTTCACGCCGTTGCCGGGGCTGGGCGGGATGACGAAGTACCTGCGATCGAGCTGCGAGGCGCTGGCCCGCACGCTGGTCCGGCCGGCGACCGTGGCCGTCCCGGCGGTGGCCGCCCCGGCCGAGGAGGTCGCCAGCGATACCTGACCCCGCCCCCTCCCGCCGGCCGCCGAAGGTCGGCGACCCCCTCCTCTATCGGGGCGGCCCGGCGACCGTGATCGCCGTGGCCCGGCCGGCGAGGGCCGGTGTCCATGCCCGGGCCGGTCGCCCATGGGCTCGGGCCCCCTGGGCGAGCGGAGCGGTGCAGGCGCGGGGGCTGTAAACATGGGCCAGGTCCGCAGGGGAGGCCGGTCTACCGGTACGTCTCCGGGCGGGTCGGCGGCCGGGTGATCACGACCTACTACGGGTCGGGGCCCCTGGCGGAAGCCTGGGCCGACCGGCTGGCCGACGACCGGATCGAGTCGGAGATCCGGCGGGCCGACCGGCGGGACCGGTGGGACCGGATCCGGGCGGGCGAGGAGGAGGCATCGCGGGCCCTGGACGCGATCGCCCGGGACGCCCGGGATTTGGCCCATCGGGCGATGGAGGCGGCGGGCTACCATCGCCACGCACGCGGGGCCTGGCGGAAGAGGATGCGGCCGGTGGGATCCGTGGACGTGGTGGGCGTGGACGAGGCCCGGGCCGAGCTGGAGGCCTCCTTCGCGGCCCAGATGGAGGCCTTGGTCGGGCCCGCGATGAGGGGCGACCGGTCGGCCCTGCCGATGGTGCGGCGCTATTTCGAGGCGATGGGGCAGGTTCCGACTCCACCGGGGCGACTCGGCGCACGAACTCGAGGAGTCGCTGGTCCGCGAGCAAGGCGGCCTGGACCTGGTGGCCCAGGAGACGACGAGGCGGTACCTGGCCAACTTCCGGTCCGAGCTGACCGGCGACGGGCCGACGACGGCGATCGAGCGGGTGCTGATCGAGAGGGCGGGCACCTGCTTCCTGGGGTATCACGTGGCCGAGGCGCGGGCCCGGCGGATCGCCTCAATCGGCTCTGTCTGGCGTCAATCAGATTTCCCGGTCGACGATCATTATTTTTCCCGGACGAATTAGCCGGTCGTTATTCTGTCGCCGAGGCAGTCGGACGACCTTTCTTGGCCTGCTCGACATCGAGGAGATGGTGGGTCGCCTGAAGAGCAAGATGGACGGGTGGGCCAACTACTTCCGGCCGGGGCAGGTCAGCAAGGCCTACCGCGCCGTGGACGCCCACGCACGGCGAAGGCTCCGTCACTGGCTGTGTTGGAAGCACCAGGTGGGGGGTCGAGGGACGTCACGGTTTCCCGACACGTACCTTCACCAAACTCTGGGCCTGAGCCGCCTGGAGGGTCGAAGACGCAGTTTCGTGTGAGCGCCCGCATGAGTCCTTGTCCGAGAGCCGTGTGCGGGAAGTCCGTCAGCACGGTTCGATGAGCGGGATGTGGAAACGGAGCGGCAAGCCACCGCGCCACATCCCGACTCTACTTTATTGCTAGTCACGGGCCCTTCCTCCATCGGCAAGGGGCGGGCCCTCCTCCCGCCCGTGTCGCTGATTACTACGTGAGCAATCTCACGAGCAACCAGATCCCTGGTTGGCCCGGTCGCGTCGGAGGGGTGGCCAAGAAATGCATCCCGGCAAGGATTCGCATTAATACTCGTCCAGGTTGAACTTGGAGCCGGAACCCGGACCAGACCGCCGAGGGGGCAAGAAGCTGGCATGCCCCGTGCTTCTATGTCCTTTCGGATCGAGAATCAAAGACGAAAAGGGGTCGGCAGCATGGAACCCGCACTGCGAAAGATCGCCATCTCGGGCGTCCTGATGGTCGGAGGCCTGGTCCTCGGCACGTCGTCGGCCAGGGCACAAGGTTATGGTTATGGGGGCTACCCCGGCGGCTATAGCGTCCCGTCCTCCAGCTATTACGGGAATGGAGGCCACGACCTTCAGCCCCACATGCACACGAGGCAGGGCCTCTTCGGCAGCTCCTCCTACTACGGGCTGGGACGGCACGACTTCCGGCCCCACGCCCACGTCGAGACGCCCTACGGCATCACGGGATATAGCAATGGGCCGTTCCGTTCGACCCAGAGCTACTCGCCGCCCACTCCCTACGGCTACCGGCCCTGGTGACAGGGCCGGGCCGAATCACCGCCCGGATTACCATTCCTGACGGCCCCGCGGCCTCGAAACCGCGGGGCCGTTTCGCGCGCCGGATCGGGCGGCCATGACGGCACCCGGATTGCGGCGATGAGGACCCCGGACGTACTCCCGGTGACCGGACGGGAAGGTGTCACCGCGCTCGGCTTGAATCTCCGGCCCCAGAGATCCGCGATGCAATGCCGCGCATCGGGGGAGATCGGCCCGGCCACGGGCCTCCTCCCGGCCGGCCTGCCGTCGAAACCGGGCGGACGGCCGGATGCGGACGACCTGGCCCACCGGATGGCCGAGCGGGCCCGTCACCTTCGTTAGGGCAGTGGGGCCGACTCCGGCGACGCCGATTTTTTTCAACGATGACCTTCAATGAGGGGGAAAGCTCATGGTCGTTCTTCACGTTCCCACGGGCCGCTCGGCCGCCCGGACCTGGCTGCGGCTCGTCCTGGCCGCGTCGTTGCCCGGATGGATCGCCGCGACGTCGACGCGGGGGCAGGAGGCCGGTGGGGAGCAAGGCGGGCTCGCCGGAATCCAGAAGCTCGGCGGCCAGGTCATCCGGGACGAGAAGGCCGCGGGCAAGCCGGTGATCGGGGTCAGCTTGCAGGGGGCCCGCATCGGGGACGCCGACCTGGCTCGCCTGGGCGGGCTGACCGGCCTGAAATCGTTGGACCTCTCCGGTACCCCCGTCACCGACGCCGGGCTGGCCCAGCTTCGGGGGCTGACCGGACTCCAGGACCTGGGCCTGAACGCGACCCCCGTCACCGACGCCGGGCTGGCCCAGCTTCGGGGGCTGACCGGACTCCGGAACTTGGGCCTCGGCTCGACCGGCGTGACCGACGCCGGGCTGGCGCAGCTGGCCGGCCTGACGGGCCTCCAGCTGCTGGACCTGTCTCGCACCCGGGTGACCGACGCCGGCCTGGCGCATCTGCGTGAGCTGGCCAATCTCCAGGCGCTCGTCCTGGACGACACGCGAATCACCGACGCCGGGCTGGCCCAGCTTCGGGGGCTGACCGGACTCCGGACGCTGGCCCTGGACGACACCCACATCACCGACGCCGGGCTGGCCCAGCTGCGCGGCATGGTCCGCCTCCAGACCCTGGTCATGAACGACACCCACGTCACCGACGCCGGCCTCGCGGAGTTGCGGGGCCTGACCGGCCTCCAATCGCTGGCCCTGGACGACACGCCCGTCACCGATGCCGGGCTGGCCCACCTGGTTGACCTGACCGCCCTCCAATCGCTGGACCTCGGCTCCACCCGCATCACCGACGCCGGGCTCGAGCGATTGCTCGGGCTCAAGGACCTCCAGGTGCTGGACCTCACCTCGACCGGCGTGACCGACGCCGGGCTGGCCCGACTGGGGGGGCTGGCGAATCTCCGGGAGTTGAACCTCAGTGGCACTCACGTCACCGACGCCGGGCTGGCCGGCCTGAAAGGATTGACCAGCCTGCAGTCGTTGATCCTGGGCCCCGGCGTGACCGACGCCGGGCTGGCCCGGTTGGACGCGTTGCCCCAGTTACGGTCCCTCGTCCTCGGCGGTCCCCGCGTCACCGACGCCGGGATGGGGCAGTTGCGAAGGCTGAGCGGCCTGCAAAAGCTGGTGCTCCTGGGGACGCCCGTCACCGACGCCGGGCTGGCCCAGTTGCAAGGCCAGACCGGCCTCCAGGACCTGGGACTCCGCGGGACCCGGGTCACCGATGCGGGGCTCGCGACCTTGCAGAAGGCATTGCCGAAGCTGAGGATTGCCGGCCTGCCGGAGGCCGCCCCACGACATCCGGCAGGAGAGGCCCAGAGGGACAATCGCTGAGGTCGCCTTCCACGCGCACTCGGAGCGCTGCCCCGCCTGCCCTGTGCACCCATCGGCCCTGGAGAGGGGCCGCTGACGGCGGCGGCGTCAGCTCGGCTGCCAACCTGGGACGGCCCCGGCACCACTCGTGCCGGGGCCGTCCCCTTCGTTTCCGGGGGACGCACGCCGTCAAGGGAGAAGACACGTCGAGCGAGGATCCTCGCGCCGGACTACCAGGAATCCGCTGCAAGCTCCGTCCCCGCCTCTCCCCGGACCAGGACACACCCCCAATTCACCGGCTCGAATTGTCGTTAGCCAATAGCGGGGAATCGCTTGGGGATCGGCCTTATTCCGGCCCGCCGTCCCTGGAGATTTGGCACGATTTGTGGAATACGGTGACCTGCCCCACGGGCACCGGGCGGACACGAAAGCCGCCCGATGACCCTTCGAGAGCGACGGACGTCCCGACACAGCTGGCTTCGGCATGGGCATGGCCCAAAAGCCGAGTCCGATGAGGAATACAACGATGCGATTGATCCTTCGCGGCGTGGCCATGGCCGGGATCCTGGCGGCGGCCGGCTCGACGGGAATGGGCGTGTCCCCGGTGCGGGCGTGTGACCACGCCCCCGCCCGCGGGTTCGACCCCGTCCCTCCATGGGGCTCGGGTGGCGGCGCGTACCCGCCACTCGGGTTAGCTGGCCTGCCCGATTACGAACACTGCCCCGTCTGCCGACCCCGCAGCTTCGTCCCGCCCCCCTGCCCGCCCCCGCCTTGCCGCGACGAGCCCTACGCGGTCGGCGGTTATCGCTACGTCAGCTATCGCGAGTATCGCCAGCCGGTCTTCCCCGCGACCTACCCGGCACCGCCCCTCTTCGAGCCGGCGACGCCGGTGGTCACCTCGTTCGAGACCCCCTACTACCCCTCCCCCCCGACGAAGCAGGCCCCCGGCGTCTACGCCAGCCCGCAGTATCCCGTCCCGTCCTCGGGCCCGGCCACGCCTTACGGGCCACCACGGGCCCAGGCCCCCTACCCGTCGCAAGTCCCCCCGGGCGGATACGACCAGGCCCCGCCGCTGCCTTCCCCGGATGGCGTCCCGCAGCCTTGATCGTCCGGAGGCCGCCGGGCCCGGCCTGGGGTGGACGGTCGCCGGCCCGATCAAGGGAACGACCCCGCGGCTCCGGGAGAGGGCCGCGGGGTCGAACTCGTCATTCGAGGGATCGGGCGAGGCCCGGTCAGCGGTCGGGGGCGAATCCCCCCGGCCCGCCGATGCTCGGGGGATGGCCGGGCATGCCGAGCACGCGGTGGACCTGCTCGCACGCCCGGCCGATCTGCTGGACCCGCTCGATGTTCGGGCCGGTCCGGCCGCGGCCGATCCGGTTGACCCGGCGGGCGAGCCGCTGCCAGTGGGCGTCGACGTCCCGGAACTGATAGGCAAGCTGGTTCGGCGGGAGCCCCCTCGCCGCGGCCTGCTGGAAGCCGGCCGCCGCGGCCTGGAGCCTCTGGGCGTCGGCCAGCATGGCCCCGCCCTCGGGGACCCCCCCCGCCGTGGGTCCGAAGGCCTCGATGTAGCCGTTGACCTGCTCGACCAGCTGGTTGGACAGGCCGACGATGGGGGGGATGCCGCCCCCGGGCGGCGGTGCCAGGGAGACCTGGACCCCCGGCTGGGGCGAATTGAGTCCCAGGTTCTGATGGATCAGGACCTCGACCGAGGCGAAGGCCTGCCAGGCGGCCTGCACGCGAGGCGGGACCTGGTTCGCGGTCACGGCCCGCTCCAGGCGGTCGGCGATGGCGTCGACGGGGCCGAAGGCCCGGGCGGCGACCTCGACGGGCTGGTTCGCGTCGATGGAGTCGTGGAATGCATCGGCCACGCGGGCCAGCTCCGCGGCGTCCTGCGACACTGCGGCCCCGTTCGGGTCGCGGCCCATGTCGGCCTGGATGGCCGCCGCGAGCGAATTGGCCCGGTCCACCAGGGCGTGGGCCAGCCGCTGCGTGTCGGCGATGCCGGTCGGGGCCGACCCCCCGCCGTTGAACCCGGCCGGGGGGGCATTCAGGCCGAGGGCCTGACGGACCTGGGCGTCGAGCTGGTCCACCCGAGCAGCGGCACGGAGCACGGCCGGCGAGGCGCCCCGGGCGAGCTGCCCCCGGAGGTGCTGCCAGGTCGAATCGATGCCGGCGAACGCCTGGCGGTTCTGGTTGGGGTCGCGGCTATTGTGCAGGCTCTCGTGGAACTCGTCGACCGCCTGGGCCAGCTCCTGGGTGTCCTGGAGGAGGTGCTTGCCCGCCGGGGTCTGGCCGAGGTCGGAGGAGACGTCCTCGCCCAGGTGCCGGACCCGTTCGGCCATCTCGTGGACGATCTTGTTCAGGTCGGTCGGGGGGGCCTGGCCGCGGCTCGCCCCGGCAAGCCCCAGGGCCACGGCCATCGCGAAGAACGGGACGCAGGCGGGCTGGGTCTTCATCGGTTGTCCTCCCGAGCCGGCCGGGGGCTCGCCTGATTCGCCTCCTCCGCCGGGCGACGGCCCGACATGTGGGCCTGGAGCCCCTCGAACGCCGCCCTGGCCTTCTTCGCCGCGTCTTCGACCGTCTTCTCGTGGTGGACGTCGTGGGCCTTCTTCAACCCCGCCTCGAAATGGGCGTAGTCGCCCTCGACCTTGCGGAATTCCTTCTTCGCGGCTTCGTAGGTCGCCCCCTTGCCGACCGCGTCCTCGATCTGGCCGGCCGACTTCGCGATGAGTCGGGCCTCCTCGACCAGCGGGGAATCCTCGGCAACGTCCTTGATGGCCTTCCGGAGCTGACCGACGACGACCGCGAACTCGTGGGCCGCCTTCGCGACGTCCTTCGGGCCCGTCCAGTCCTCCGCCCGGGCGGCCGCGGAGAGCGTCCCGGCCGCGATCAAGGACAGGAGGGCCCTCACCATTATCGTTCTCATCGAGTTGCTCCGTATCGGGGGAGGGAGGGGCCGACCGGCATGGGCCGGGTGACGGTCGTGAGGGCCATGCGAGTGTCGTGCCGCCGATGGCCGTACGGCGGGAGCGTCGCGCGTGCAAGGGCCCCGCGGGGGCGAGCCCGCGGGGCCGGAGTCGGGCCCGAGTTGTACAAGGGTTGCGTCATGCAACCCGTGAACTTACCAGGGCCTGTAGATATAGGGGGCGGGCGGCGAGTAGCTTTGGGTATTCGAGAAGAACCCGCCGTTATAGCTGGTGACGCCGTAGGGCGTCTCCGTGTGCGCGTGCGGCCTGAGGTCGTGTGCGCCGTTACCGTAGTACGAGAAGCCGCCGAAGGGAGTTTGCACGTTGTGCATGTGCGGCGCCAGGTCGTGACCGCCGTTGCCGTAGTAGTTGTAGCTCGGGACGCCGCCGCCATAGCCTCCGCCCTGGCCGTAACCCTGTCCATAGCCGCCGCCCTGGTCGTAACCCTGTCCATAGCCGCCGCCGTAGCCGCCGTAGCCGCCGTAGCCGCCGTAGCCGCCGTAGCCGTACCCCTGGGCCTTGGCGGTCGAGCTACCGAAGCCGAGGACGCCCCCGACCGCCAGGACGCCCGCGAGTATTTGGGTCCGAATGGCCGGTTTCATGGTTTGGTTCCCGTTGGTACTCAGGAATGATAGGCACGATAAGATGGAAAAAGCAAAGAGTGTGCCAGCCCGAAAACGAGTTCGTCGCCAGGACCACGCGTGGGAGTCCGGCTGCACGACCCGAAGGACCCGGGTGGCCAGGTTGAGCCGAACGCGGCTTAACCCGACTTCCAGTTCCACTGATTGTCGGACCCCAGGTCCTGCGGGGCTCGGCCACGCTCAACGGGGTGCCCCTCGCGACCGAGCGGTCTGAGGTGATGCTATTCGACCTGCCCAGATGGCGGGGGTTAAGAGTGGGTGCAGGAGGCCGGGCCGAAGTATTCCGAGGACACGACCCTCGGCGTTCAGGAGGCCGCCTCGGCCATCGAGGCCCGGCCGTCGAGCCCCCATGCAAAGAGAGGGCGTTGACCCGGCCCGACTGACTCCGGTCGGACCGATGCTTTCTCAGGGGGGCGGATACCGGCTCGCGGTCGAATCGCGGCCCGGGCGGGGATACGCGAGGTCCCCGGACAGGCCCGCCGTCATCGGGCCGGCGAAGGCTCCTTGTCCGGGTCAGGATCGACCCATCACCGATCTTGTCTGATGTTATCGGGGATCCGGGAGGTGAAGGAGGGCCCGGGCCTCGCCGACCTCCCGGCCTCATTCCCGCCCGACATCCGACCGGGTGAAGACCCGGAACGACTCGAGCTCCGCCGTGAACGGCTTCGTCGCCGTGTTCACCGCCGCCACCCCCACACGGGATTCATCGGGCAGCTCGACCTGCACCGGGGGGAACGACGACCAGTTCACACCGTCCTGGCTGGTGGACGCGTACACGATCTTCCCGCGCCGTTCCAGCCGCAGGTGGATCGGCACGTCCGCCAGCCTCAGGCCCTCGCTGACGGCGCGACGCCCGCGGCTGAAGTATTCGAAGTTGGCGTAGGTGACGAAGTTGCCGTCGCGGATCAGGCCGGCCCGCTCGAGCCGCACGAAATTGCCCCGGTCCGCCCGGATGAGCAGGCCGGTCCCGCTGTAGGCCGGCCCGTCGGCCACGGCCGGCTCGGGGCCGGGACGGACCTCGCCGGACACCTTGACCATGGCGATGAACTCGCCGCGTGCGGGTGCAAGCACGACCGGGGCATTGGCCTGTCCGTCGTCCGCACCGAGGTCGTGGAGGGATCCGGGGACCCGGATGGTCAGCTTGTCGCCCGCCTGCTCGAATCGGCAGTCGCCGTCCGGGTCGTGGGCGAGCCCCCAGCCCTTGAGCGCCGGCGGGCCGGCGGCGAGGATTGACGCGGCCAGGCAGGCGATGGCCGCCCCCAGCCCCCCTTGCGAACGAGATCGACGCATCGCCCCGCCTCCCGTCGTTGAGCCGCTCGCGATGGACCGGATGCCCGGCCAGCCTATCCGGGCGCCGACCCCGAGTCGAGGGTCGGCCCGATCCGACCCGGGTCCGACCCGGCGGCCCGGGAGGGTCGAGTCGGACCGGGCAGGGCGCGGCTTTCGGATAATCGTCATGGGATCGCCAGGTCGCGATCGTCCCGGGTGTGAATCTGGTGTGTCTCGCTTCTAGACGGCGCGGACGATCGCATCCCGGGAGAGGTCTGCCCGGCCAGGTCCGATAACGCCCATTCCGTCGCTTCGTCGCGAGCGTCCAACGCGTGAGACTGGCAAGCCTCGTTTATACTTCAAGTGTGCCAACTTCTCCGCCCCCAGCGGAAACCAGCCCGGCTGGAATCACCGATTTCGGATCGGTCGCCAAGGCCGCCACATTCGCTCCCGGTAGACCGAAGCCGCTCGGGATTCCTCCTCCACTGCCTTCTTCCGCACATCGATTTTGAGCGAAAAGTTCGAGGTGGGGTTGCCTTTCGACTTCGCTTCATCGGCCTGCTCGGCGAGGCAGGGTCGTTTCATTCTCAGATCGGGGTTGACACGATCCTCAGCGCTTCTTGCGGGTGGCAGACGTAATGCCGCGTTGCTTCCGCGGCGCTCCGGTAGCCCATCCGCTCGAACAAGAAGACGGCGAT
>JAABUK010008498.1_pt1 | contig 14367 bp, 10 predicted proteins | sample 5559141 | NCBI WGS metagenome assembly JAABUK01 (sample SAMN10711869, study PRJNA513367) | rock metagenome | isolation source: Antarctica rocks | place: Antarctica: Victoria Land, Pudding Butte nord | collected 2016-01-03
ATGAGCTGCGCCGCCTCCCCGAAGGTGACGACGTACGGGCTGTTCGCACCGAGAAACCGGGCGCCGTCGATCTTCTGGGTGGTGCCGCCGGCGACCGAGAAGTCGACCTTGCGGGCGTACGCGGCGACCGCCGGGGTGTCGTGCCGGCCGAGCGAGGTGTAGACGGCAAGGCCGCCGGCATAGTGGGCCAGTACGTCCACGGTGTAACTCTTCAGGTAGGAGAGATAGGCCTCCTGGGTGGTGCCGGTCGCGGTGAGATCGCCCAGGTTCAGAATCGCGTTCGCCGAGACGTGCTGGGCACTCTCGCCCACCACCCGGGCCATTCCGCTGGTTCCCTGCAGGTCGTCCAGGACGGCGACCCGGATCAGGGCCGGGTTCTTGGGCGGCGTGCTGATCCCGAATCGGGCCTCGAAGGCCGCATCGCGGTTGGCCGATACCCGGTCGTAGAAAGCCTGCTCGCTCTTGCTCAGCGAGTCGACCGAGTTGGCCCCCTGAGCGATCAGGTACTTGAACGGCCCGGTGATCTGCCAGCCAGTCAGAAAGGTCTGCTGCAGCTGCGGATCGGGGGTGATCGCCACCGTGCGGTTCGACAGCGGCGAGCAGACATAGCCGGCCGGGACCAGCACGGCCAGCAGCGCCGCGGCGGTCGCCACCCGGGCGGCGCGGCGTTCCAGCCGGCGGTCGACGAGCACCGCCGCCCGCTGCTGTGGGCCCAGTTCGGCGAGCTGCCGGCGGCGGTACTTGAGGTATGCGTAGCCGAGAACCTCCAGCATCGCGGCCAGGTACGCCGCCCCGAAGCCCACCGTGCCGTAATACCGAAGCACCGCGGCGGTGAGCTTGCGCAGCTCGTCGCGACGGGCCTGCTGGTCGGCGAACAGGTGGCCGGCCACATCGATCGTCGAGGGGTCCAGGGCGCCACCGGCATCGAACAGGGACAGGTTCAGGTCATTGGGACGGATGTCCAGACCGACGTGCTTGCCGAGGACGGTCGGCCCGGGCCGGCGCAGTCCGCCCAGCAGCCCGGAATCGATCAGGACGGTGTTGCTGCCGATCCGCAGGTCGACCTGCGCGCTCAAGCCGTCCAAGCCGATGTCGTGGACCTGTACCGGCGGAGCCCAGGACACCGCCGTCAGCCCGGCGGCGAGCGGTGTCAGCACGAGGGCCAGCAGGATCAGCACCCGGGGCAGCGGGCCGGCCGGCAGCCGGCACCCCGAATGCACCCGCCGAGGCGGAGCCGGTCGCCCGCCGTACGCGACTGCCCGCTCGAGATGCTGCTGACTCGTCACTGCCGCCAGTTTAGTGCGCCACCGTCGCCGGGCGCCTTTCTGACGGCCCCGCGGCTCGAACGGCCCCGTGGCTGGAACGGCCCCGCCTTCTGACGGCCCTGCGGCTGGCCGGGGCCTGCTGAACCGGCCGGCGCTAGTCCGAACCCGCGCCGGCTCGCTTGGCCGCCCGGGCGGCTGCCTCGGCGCGGTCGAGCTGCTCGGCCTGTTCCGGCGTCGGCGCGGTGCCGCCCAATCTGGCCGGCAGGAATGTCAGGTCATCACCCGTCAGCGTCGGGTAGTCGTCTTGGGCGGCGTGCAGCAACTCGGTCATCGCCTTGCGCACCGTGCGCAGCACGGCCTCCGGGTCGTCCTTGCGGCTCACGGTGATCGGGATGCCGGTGCGACCCAGCCGCTTGGGATGGTCCTTGGTCCAGACCCGCTGTGACCCCCAGATCACCGTCGGCAGCAGCGGCACGCCGGCCGCGACCGCCATCCGTACCGCGCCGCTCTTGAATTGCTTCAGCTCGAAGGACCGGGAGATGGTGGCCTCGGGAAACACGCCGACGATCTCGCCGGTTCTCAGCGCCCCGACCGCGGCCCGGAACGACGCGGCGCCGGCGTTGCGGTCCACCGGGATGTGGTGCATGCCGCGCATCAGCGGCCCGCTGAGCCGATGCCGGAACACCTGGTCCTTTGCCATGAACCGGACCAGCCGGCCGGACGGCTGAGCGACCAGTCCGGCATAGGCGAAGTCCAGGTACCCGGTGTGGTTGATCGTCATCACCGCCCCACCGGTGCGGGGCACGTTCTCGGCCCCGTTCATGTCGAAACGCAGGCCCTGCAGGGCGAACAGGCCGCGAGCGAACGTGATGACGGACGAGTACACCGGTTCCATCCTGCATACCGTAGCGGCGGCGTTGCCGCACCGGCGCCCGACAGGGCCGACGTGGCGCGCTCACCGGTAACGGGCCATGCTGTGGACATGGCGCCCGTCGACCTGCAGACCCTTGACCCGGCCGGCCTGGGCGACGCCCTGGAGCAGGTCGGCTACCTGCCCGACGAGGGCCTGAACACCGCCGCGTACCTGGCGCTGAAGATGCGCCGACCGTTGTTCCTGGAAGGTGATGCCGGCGTCGGCAAGACCAGCCTGGCGCATGCGCTGGCCGAGGTGACCGGCGCCGAGCTGATCCGGCTGCAGTGCTACGAGGGTATCGACGCCTCGCAGGCGCTCTATGACTGGGATTTTCCGCGGCAGCTGCTACATTTGCGCGCCGCCGAGGCTGGGCTGGGTGAGCATCGAGCGAGGAACGAGCGAGGCGCGGAGCGAAGTGACAGTACAGCCAGCGGCGGCTCCGGCAGCGCAGAAGAACTGGAGCACTCGCTGTATGACCGCCGGTTCCTGATCGCCCGGCCGATCCTGCGCGCCTTGGAACACCACCGCGCCGTCCTGCTGATCGACGAGATCGACCGGGCCGACGACGAGTTCGAGGCATTCCTGCTGGAGGTGCTGGCCGACAACGCGGTGACCATTCCTGAGCTGGGCACCATCCGCGCCGAGGTTCCGCCGCTGGTGGTGCTGACCTCCAACCGCACCCGCGAGGTGCACGACGCGCTGAAACGGCGCTGCCTCTACCACTGGCTGGCCCACCCGTCCTACGAGCGTGAGGTTGCGATCCTGCGCCGGCGGCTGCCCGAGGTCAGCGACCGGCTGGCGCGCGAGGTGGCCGCCGCGGTGCGCCGGATGCGCGAGGCGGACCTGCTCAAGCCACCCGGCGTCGCCGAGACCATCGATTGGGCGCACGCGCTGCACCTGCTGGGTGCCGACACCCTGGATCCTGAGCGCGCCGCGGCAACGCTGGGCGCGGTGCTGAAGTACCAGGAGGACGCGGTGCGGATCCGCGACACCGTGCTGGCCGGGCTGGCCGGATGAGTGCTGGCCGATGAACGCGGTGCTGGCCGAACCCGGGCGCGATGTCGTCGAGGTGGTGCTTGGCTTCGCCCGGACGTTGCGGCATGCGGGCGTGCCGGCCGGCCCCGACCGGGTGCAGGCGATGCTGGCCGCGCTCGGGCACCTGGACGTGTTGGAGCCCTCCCAGGTCTACTGGGCCGGCCGGCTGACGCTGTGCGGCGATCCGGAAGATCTGGACCGCTACGACGCTGCCTTCGCGCTGTACTTCGGCGGCCGGCGGGGGCGCGGCGCCAAGACCGCCACCGATGCCCCGCAGGTGCTGCGGGCGGCTCCCTTCGAGCCCGAGCCGACCGGCGGCCAGCGGCAGGACGAGGACGACACCCCCGGCTTCGCCGCGCTCGCCAGCGGGCATGAGGTGCTGCGTCGCAAGGACGTTACGGCGCTCAGCACAGCCGAGCGGCAGCAGGTGCAGCGGCTGTTCGCGCTGCTGGCGCCACGGGTGTCGGGCCGGCGGTCCCTGCGCTACACCCGGGCGCACCGGGGCCGGGTCGATCTCGGGCGCACCCTGCGGCAGCTGCTGAGCCAGGGCGGCGAGCCCGGCGAACTGCTGCGGCAACGGCGCCGGACCAAGCCCCGCCGGCTGGTCCTGCTGATCGACGTCAGCGGCTCGATGTCGCCCTACGCCGACTGGCTGCTGCGCTTCGGCCACGCCGCGACCAGGCGCGCGCCGCACAACACGGAGGTGTTCACGGTCGGCACCCGGCTGACCAGGGTCACCCGGGAGCTGCGCCTGCGGGATCCGGACCGGGCGCTGGCCGCAGCCGGTCGCGCGGTGCCGGACTGGCGGGGCGGCACCCGCCTGGGCGAGACGTTGAAGGCGTTCTCCGACCGCTGGGGTCAGCGCGGCGTCGCCCGTGGCGCGGTGGTGGTGCTGTGCTCGGACGGCTGGGAGCGCGGTGACCCGGCAGAGTTGAGCAGCCAGCTGGCCCGGTTGGCCCGGCTGTCGCACGCGGTCATCTGGGTCAACCCGCACAAGGGCAAGGACGGTTTCGCCCCGCTGACCGGCGGAATGGTGGCGGCGCTGCCGCACATCGACTCGCTGGTGGCGGGACACAGCTTCGCGGCCCTGGAGGAACTGGTCGAGGTGATCGCGCATGCGTGACGTGCTGGACCAGCTGGTGGGCTGGTGGGCCGGTGGCGCCGAGGTCGGCCTGGCCACAGTGGTCTCCACCTGGAGTTCGGCACCGCGCCAGCCCGGTGCCTCAATGCTGGTCGGGCCGGACGGCTCGGCGGCCGGCAGCGTGTCGGGCGGCTGCGTCGAGGGCGCGGTGTACGAGCTGGCGACCGAGGTGCGCGACGGCGCCGCCGCGGTGCTGCAGCGTTACGGGGTCAGCGACGACGACGCGTTCGCGGTCGGGCTGACCTGCGGCGGGATTCTCGACATCTTCGTCGAGCGGGTCGGACCGGGCAGCTTTCCGGAGCTGGCGGAGGTGGCCGAGGACATCCGGGCCGGCCGGCCGGTCGCGGTGGCCACCGTGGTCGACGCGCCGGCGGACCTGCTCGGCCGGCGACTGATCGTCCGGCCTGAGCGGGTGTCGGGCGCGCTGGGCTCCGAGCGACTGACCGACGCGGTCCGCGACGACGCCCGCGGCCTGCTGGTGCAGGGACGCACCGGCGTACTGCGTTACGGCCACGACGGCGAGCGCCGGGTCGATGACATCGCGGTGTTCGTAGCCGCCCACGCGCCCAGACCCCGCATGATCGTCTTCGGCGCGATCGACTTCGCCTCGGCGGTGGCGCGGATCGGCTCATTTCTCGGCTACCGGGTCAGCGTGTGTGACGCCCGCCCGATCTTCGCAACCCGGCGGCGCTTTCCCGACGCCGACGAGGTGATCGTCGAATGGCCGCACCGCTACCTGGCCTCGACCGAGGTCGACGAGCGGACTGTGGTCTGCCTGCTCACCCACGATCCTAAGTTCGACGTGCCGCTGCTGGAACTGGCGTTGCGGATGCCGCTGGCCTACGTCGGGGCGATGGGCTCGCGGCGCACCAACGACGACCGGCTCCAACGGCTGCGGGAGCTGGGCCTGACCGAGGCTGAGCTGTCCCGGCTGCGAGCGCCGATCGGCCTGGACATCGGCGCCCGCACGCCGGAAGAGACGGCGGTGTCGGTGGCAGCCGAGATCATCGCGGCCCGCTGGGGCGGCTCGGGCAGCCCGCTGCGCAGCGCCGGCGGCCCGATCCACCGGGCGGTCGGGGCGGAGCTGTTCCGATGAGATTTCCGCGGCCGCGAGCCCGGTGTGGATCAGACCACCCTGGCGCTTGCGCGATCCGCATTTTCAAGCTTGTCTGTGATCGTCATAACACGTACGCGGAGCTGGAGGTTCCATGACACGGGTCAATGTCACCGTCGACGGCACGACATATTCCGATGACGTGGAACCACGGCTGTTACTGGTGCACTACCTCCGAGACCGGCTCGGCAAGGTCGGCACCGTGGTCGGCTGCGACACGAGCAACTGCGGCGCCTGCACCGTCCTGCTAGACGGGCTGAGCGTGAAGAGCTGCTCGGTGCTCGCCGTCCAGGCCGACGGCGCCGGCGTGACGACGGTCGAGGGCCTGGCCGCCGCCGACGGCACCCTGCACCCGGTGCAGCAGGCCTTTCACGACTCGCACGCCCTGCAGTGCGGTTTCTGCACGCCGGGCATGATGCTCGCCGCCTGCGACCTGCTGCGGGAAAACCCGAATCCCTCCGAGGACGAGGTCCGCGAGGGCATCGAGGGAAATCTCTGCCGCTGCACCGGCTACCAGAACATCGTCGCGGCGGTGCAGGCAGCCGGCGCGGCGATGTCGGCCAAGGCGGCGGCCGATTCGGTCGCCGCCGATTCGATCGCGTCCGTCTCGGCAGTGGAGGCCTCGGCATGACCACCATCGACGATCGTCCGGACGTCGCCGAGGGGCCCGCCGCGGAGATCGGGCAGCCGCGCAGGCGCAAGGAGGACGCGCACCTGATCACTGGCCGCACCACCTGGACGGACAATCTGGTGTTGCCCGGCATGGTGCACCTGGCGATCCTGCGCAGCCCGATGGCGCACGCCAGGATCACCGCGATCGACGTCTCCGGTGCGTTGGGCCGCCCCGGCGTCGTCGCCGCCTACAGCGGACGGGATTTCGCCGACATCCAGGGCAGCATCCCGTGCGCCTGGCCGGTGACCCCGGAGATGGTCAACCCCGGGCACCCGAGCCTGGCCGTCGACGAGGTCAACCACGTCGGCGAGGCCGTCGCCGTGGTGGTGGCCCGTGACAAGAGCGCCGCCCAGGACGCGCTGGAAGCGATCGACATCGACTACGAAGAGCTGCCGGTGGTACTAGACATGGAGGCTGCGGTCACGCCGGGCGCCGACCTCGTGCACGCCCACACCGAGTCCAACAAGTCCTTCACCTGGATCTTCGAGTCCGGCGAGGCCGGCACCGGCGCACCCATCGACGAGGTGCTCGGGCAGGCCGAGGTGACGGTGAGCCGGCGATTCGTGCAGCAGCGGCTGATCCCCGCCTTCATGGAGCCACGCTCCACGGTCGTGCAGCCCAACGGCGACGGCTTCGTGATGTGGTCCTCCACTCAGGTGCCCCACATCCTGCGGCTGATGCTGTCGCTGACCCTCGGAGTGCCCGAGCACAAGGTGCGGGTGATCGCCCCGGACGTCGGCGGCGGCTTCGGCGGCAAGTTGCAGGTCACCCCCGAAGAGGTGATCACCGCGCTGGTGACGCGCAAGCTGGGCAAGCCGGCCAAGTACACCGAGTCGCGCTCGGAATCGCTGATGAGCGGCCACCACGGTCGCGACCAGATCCAGGACCTGACCATCACCGCCCGGCGCGACGGCACCGTCACCGGACTGGACGTGCACCTCTACGCCGACATGGGCGCCTACCTGCGGCTGGTCACCCCCGGCGTTCCGGTGCTCGGCGCCTTCATGTTCAACAGCATCTACAAGTTCGACGCCTACCGGTTCGTGTGTGAGGGCGTGTTCACGAACAAGACGCCGACGGATGCCTACCGCGGCGCGGGCCGTCCGGAGGCCACCTTCGCCATCGAGCGGATCATGGACGAGCTCGCCGTCGAGCTGGGCATGGACCGGATGCAGCTGCGCCGCAAGAACTGGATCCGGCACGAGGAGTTCCCGTTCACCACGGTCTGCGGGCTCACCTACGACAGCGGCAACTACGAGGCAGCCACCGACCGCGCGCTGGAGCTGATGGGCTGGGACGCCCTGGTGGCCGAGCAGGCCGAGCGCCGGGCCCGCAAGGATCCGGTGCAGCTTGGCCTGGGCATCTCCACCTTCACCGAGATGTGTGGGCTGGCTCCGTCCCGGGTGCTCGGTTCGCTCAACTACGCCGCCGGCGGCTGGGAGAATGCCACGATCCGGATGCTGCCCACCGGCAAGGTCGAGGTGGTCACCGGGGTCAGTCCGCACGGGCAGGGTCACGAGACCGCCTGGAGTCAGATCGTCGCCGATCAGCTGGGGGTTCCCTTCGACGACATCGAGGTCATCCACGGCGACACCCAGTCCTCGCCCAGGGGCCTGGACAGCTACGGGTCTCGCTCGCTGGTGGTCGGCGGCATCGCGGTGGTGAAGGCGGCGGAGAAGGTGGTCGCCAAGGCCCGCCGGATCGCCGCGCACATGTTGGAAGCCAGCGAGGACGACCTGGAGTTCGCCGGTGGCACCTTCAGCGTCAAGGGCGCGCCGGGCAGCGGCAAGACGATTCAGGAGATCGCGTTCGCCACCTTCGCGGCGCACGACCTGCCCGACGGCATGGAGCCCAGCCTGGACGCCGACGCCACCTTCGACCCGGAGAACTTCTCCTTTCCGCACGGCACCCACCTGTGCGCGATCGAGGTGGATACCGAGACCGGGTTCGCCACGATTGGCAAGTACGTCTGCGTCGATGACATCGGTGAGGTGATCAACCCGCTGATCGTGGACGGTCAGGTGCACGGCGGCCTGGCCCAGGGCATTGCCCAGGCGCTGTACGAAGAGGCCGTCTATGACGCCCAGGGCAATCTGACCACGGGCTCGTTCGTCGACTACCTGCTGCCCTCGGCCGCCGACCTGCCCCGCTTCACCACCGACCGAACGGTCAGCCGCTCCACCACCAACCCGCTGGGCGTCAAGGGTGTCGGCGAGGCCGGCACGATCGCCTCGACGCCGGCAGTCGTGAACGCGATCGTGGACGCGCTACGGCCGTGGGGCGTCAACGACGTCCAGATGCCGTGCACGCCGGAGCGGGTCTGGCGCGCCATCACCGGCGAGGGTGCCGACCGGTCGGGCAAGTCCGACCGCGATCCCGGTGGCACCGTCTCGTGGGGCGGCGCGAGCACCTCCACCTCGGACGGCACCGCCGCGGGCGAAGGAGACCAGCTGTGATCCCGGCAGCGTTCGACTACGTCCGGCCGTCCTCGATCTCCGAGGCAGTGCAGGCCTACGCCGCTGCCGGTGAGGACGCCAAGATCCTGGCCGGTGGCCAGTCGCTGCTGCCGATCCTGCGGCTACGACTGGCCTATCCGGAACTGGTCATCGACCTCGGCGGCATCGGCGAGTTGACCGGTGTCGCCGATGACGGCGACGCCATCCTGATCGGGTCGATGACCACCCACGCCGATATCATCGCCGACGCGCTGGTCAAGCAGCACGCACCGTTGCTCGCCCAAGCCACCGAGACGGTGGCCGACCGCCAGGTACGCCACCGCGGCACCTTCGGCGGCTCGCTGGCACACGCCGACCCGGCCGGTGACCTGCCGGCCGTCGCGCTGGCGCTGGATGCCGAACTCCGGGTGCAGGGCCCAGCCGGTGGCCGCTCGATCACGGCCCGCGATTTCTTCGTGGACTACCTGACGACGGCGATGCAACCGGGCGAGATCCTGACCGCGATCCGGATCCCGAAGCTGGGTGCGGGCTGGTCGACCCATTACGAGAAGCTGAACCGGGTCGCCCAGGCCTGGTCGATCGTGGCGGTGGCGGCCGCGGTGCACCGCTCCGACGGCACCATCACCGAGGCCCGGATCGGTCTGACCAACATGGCGTCCACGCCGCTGCGGGCCTCGGCCTGCGAGCAGGCGCTGGCCGGCGCGCCGGCGACCGCCGAGGCAGTGGCTCGTGCCAGCGCGGTTGCCGCCGAAGGCACCTCGGCGCCGAGTGACCTGTCCGGTAAGTCTGATTACCGCGAGCACCTGGTCACGGTGCTGACCAAACGAGCCGTGCAGCACGCGGCCGGAATCTGATCGGGGTCTCGACGTGCAGTTGAAGCACAGCTTCACGGTTCCGGCCGGAATCGAGCAGGCCTGGCAGGTGCTGCTCGACATCGAACGGATCGCACCGTGCATGCCGGGCGCCGCCCTGGACACCGTGGACGGGGACGACTTCACCGGTTCGGTCAAGGTGCGGCTGGGCCCGATCGGGCTCACCTACCGGGGCAAAGCCAGCTTCGTCGAGAAGGATGCGGCGACCCACCGGGCCGTCATCGATGCCCAGGGCAAGGATGCCCGCGGAAACGGCACGGCCAAGGCCACCATCATGGCCACGCTGACCGAAGATGGCGGCGCAACGGCCGTCGACGTGGTGACCGACCTCAACATCACCGGCAAGCCGGCCCAGTTCGGCCGTGGCGTGATGGTCGATGTCGGCAACAAGCTGATCGGCCGGTTCGCCGATTGCCTGGCCGGCAAGCTGACCGGCCCGGACGCCACTGAGCCTGATGCGGATCCCGCCCTGGTCGACCCCGGTGTCGTTCAACTCACCGCCGGTGAACCGGGGATCGCCGAGCCGGCCGCCGCTGCGTTGGCCGAAACCGAGGCGGTGGACGGCGGAACGGACGTCGCCGAACCAGCCGCGGTACCGGGTGCCGGCTTGCCCGACACCGCGGTGGGTGTGGCCGAACCAGCCCCCGCCGAGCCGGACACCCCGGTCGGCGGGATGGGCATGACGCAGCCCATCCCCGCCGAATCCCCGGCAGCGGGGCCGGTAACGCCAGCTGTCGTGAGCCTGCCGGGCGCGGCGCTGGACGACGAGGTTGCCGTCGAACCGGCCGCCGCCGAAGCCGCGCCGGCGGCGCGGCGCGTTCCCGGACTCGGCGTGGCACCGGTGCCGGCCGTTCAGGCCTCGCCGACCGTTCAAACGTCGCCGCAGCCGCCGCGCGGGCCGTCACCGGTGCCGCCCCGGCCGGTGCACCGGCCGTCGTCGGATGAGGTGGAGCCGATCGACCTGCTCGGCTCCGCCGGTCCTGCCTTGGCCAAGCGGTTGGCGCCGGTGGCGGCGGGAGCGCTGGTGGTGCTGGCCCTGTTGCTGAACCGCCGGGCTCACCGTCGCCGGGTGGCTGACCGGCGGGCAGCTGACCGGCGGCCGACCGGCAGGCGGCTAACCGACCGGCGGGCAGCCGACCGGCGGGCAGCCGACCGGCGGGCAGCCGACCGGCGGGTAAGCGGCGGCCGGGCAACCGGCAGCGGGACGAGACGAGTCGCCGGAGTGATTCTCCGACGTTCACCGGCGATCATGGCGGCCCGTACCATGCTGGCCCTGGTTCGTCGTCGCGGAGCCTGATCGTCGCGGAGCCTGATCGTCGCGGAGCCTGATCGTCGCGGAGCCTGATCGTCGCGGAGCCTGATCGTCGCGGAGCCTGATCGTCGCGGAGCCTGTTCGGACCGGTGGGCTGATCGGCCTTGCCGGCTGGTCGAGATCACAGGTCGTGATCGGCTTGCGGGTCTGGTCAATCCCAAGGGGCGCACCGCCTGAACCGCGTCAGTCGAACAGCGACAGTTGAACGGCCGCCGGCTCTTTCGGGGCGGCGTGCTTGACCAACCTTCCGTAGCGCGGGACACCCGGCCTACCGGAGTCGGCCGTCCGGGCGGAGGTGGGGGTGCGGGGCGCTGGACCGCTCGGCCGCCACGATGCCTCCGGCGCTCGGCCGGAGCTGGGTGCCGCGGCCCAGGCGTGGTCGGACCGCCGCTCGGGTGGCTCCTGATAGGCAAGAAATTGCAGTGCCGCCGGAGTGGTCCAGGTGAGCTGGTGATCGCGAAACGCCGCGCCGACGGCGCCCGGATCCAGCGGCAACGTGCCCGCCCCTTCGGTCAAGCTCAGGCCGAGTTCGAGATCGGTGTGCATGTGCATGACCTGGCAGTTCAACTCCCAGGCGGTTCTGGCCTCAGGCTGAGCCAGCCGGGCAGCCGCGGCGTTGCCCACCGCCTCCTTGACGCGGGCGCCGTCGGCTGCCAGATCGTCGAAGACGGCAATGGCTGAACCCAGGGCCGTCAGCAGCCGGGCGGCGGTCTTGGCGCCGATGCCACGCACCCCAGGCAGGTTGTCTGACGGGTCGCCCCGCAGAGCAGCGTAGTCGCGGTACTGCTCCGGCCGGATGCCGAGCATGATGGCCAGCCGCTCCGGCGTCAGCAGCGGGGATGCGTCCACCCCGCCATTGATGATGCGCAGCACCCGGGTGTGGTCATCGATAAGGGCGAAGGAGTCTCTGTCAGAGGTCATGATGACGGTTCTCGCGCCTGCCCGGCGGGCGAAGCCCGCGGCCGAGGCCAGCACGTCGTCGGCCTCGAGGCCGTCCGGCACGACCACGGCCACGCCCATCGCCCGCAACACGTCAGCGGCGCCGATCAGTTGCGAAACCAGAGTCTGAAGCTTCTCGGTCCGTCCCGCCTTGTACTGGGGCCACCGCTGCCGCCGATGGCTGGTGGCGGGGTCATCGAAGCCGACGACGATCGCTGCCGGCCCGATCCGCTCGGCGGCGGCGACGAGCTGGGTCAGCAGGCCCCGGATGGCCCACAGCGGTCTGCCGTTGGCAGAGCGCAGCCCGGTGGCAGCCTGAGAGTGGAAGCTGCGGTGGACCAGCGAATTGCCATCGACGGCCAGCAGCACCGGGGATTCGTGCACGGACCTCACTGTAAACGGCACAGCCGACAGTTCCGCAGTGCCACGGCGGATGATTCGGCCCGACGCCCTGCTCCGTCCGGGCCGGGTGGCCAGCGGAGCCTGGCAATGGCGGCGCCTGAGCCGCATCCGTCATAGGGTGGCCAGACTGCCAACCGGCTGATGTGGGCTACGGGCGGTCGAGCTACTGCGCCACGAGCGCGGCTCGAACCGCCCAGATACGAGGTGTCTGATGCGGTTACCGATACCTGGACCGCGGGATCTGCTGCGGCTGGCAGACCGCAGTTACGAAGCGATCGAGACCGCAATCGCGCTGGTTCCTCGACTGGTCGCCCTGGTGGGCCAGCTGGAGACGCTCGTGACGAAGATGAATCACCTCATGACCCAACTGGACGAGACCCAGCGGCAGGCCAGGCACGCCGTCGAGCGGGCCGACGAGGTGATCAGCAGCACCGAGCGGGCGATCGGGCGGGCCGACAGCATCATCATCAGCACCCAGCAGGTCGTGGATCGGGCCGACGAGGTGATCACCAGCACCCAGCACGTCACCGAACGAGCCGACGAGGTCATCACCAGCACCCAGCACGTCACCGAACGAGCCGACGAGGTCATCACCAGCACCCAGCACGTCACCCAGCGCGCCGACGACATCATCACCACGACGGGCCAGATCACCGACCGGGCCGACGGCCTCCTCGGGCGCGTCAGCAGCCTGCTGGACGCCTTCGAGCCCTCGCTGCGGATGCTCGAACCGGTACTGAACCGGCTAGCCGAGTCCACCAGCGCCACCGAAGTGTCGGCTGTCGTCACACTCCTCGACTCGCTGCCGGAGCTGGTCAGCGCCCTGGAAACCGATGTGCTGCCGATCGTGAAAACCCTCGGGACGGTCGCGCCGGACGTCCGCGACCTTCTCGACACCACCCGGGAATTCAACGAGATCCTCGGTTCGCTGCCCGGTCTGGGCCGGATCAAGAAGCGGGTCGAGGAGCGGCAGGAAGCCGAAGATCGGCAGGAGGCCGAAGAACAGCGGTCAGCGGTGTCAGAGGCTAAGACCGACGCCCGGCGCTGAGCCGGCGGAGCTCCGACTCGCAAGCTCCGCCGGCGGCCGATCGCAGCGTCAGTGGTGGCGGATCAGGTCGGTGACGTCGAAGGCCACCGAATCCTTCGCGGGCACCCGGACGGTGGCGTTGCCGTGCCGGTCGACGATCACGGTCGGACCCGAGCAGCGCCCCGCCGTGACGCTGCCGTGGATGATGTCGCAGTACGTGCCTCGCGGCAGCCCGGTCGCGAAGGTCCGGGTTTGAGCCGCCGACCCGTTGTTGATGGAGATCCAGCCCTTGTGGCCACGGCTGAAGGCGATCAGGTTGACACCGTCATCGGACCAGTTGGTGAGCTTGCTGTTGCCGACGTGGTTGTGCCAGCCGACCATGTTGGCCACCCCGTTGTTCCGATCTGTGCAGACCCAGCCGGAGGCACAGTTTGTGTCGGTCACAAAGCCCTTGGCGTCGGCCGGCGGCGAGTCATCGTTGTTGGTGAACGCGAAGCCGGCGTACACCTCTGGCGTGCCGTAGCCGCGGGCCAGCATGAACTCGGTGGCGATGATGTTGGTGGAGCCGTCCTTGTAGCTCAGCGTCGAACCGTTGCGCTCGGTGTCGTGGTTCTCGACGAATACCAGTGACTTGTCGCTGGGCAGCAGGCCGGACGCCTGGCCGAAGACCTTCAGGTCGGTGATGTTGCCACCCGGCGGCGTGGTGTAGCTCTTGAACGCATCGTGGATCTGGGCCGCGAAGTCGAAGCCCAGCAGATCACCCTGGCCGGTGAAGGCCCACGGCGAGAGCTTGCCCGGACCGCCCGGCGGAACTTCCAGCGCGATGTAGGGCCGGGTGCCGTCCAGAGTGCGGTGCAGCCTGGCCTCGATCGCCGCCAGATCGGCCTGGCCGACGTGCTTGGCGGCGTCCACCCGGAAGCCGGACACGCCGTAGCCGATCAGCTTGTTGAGATAGGCCGCCAGCGTCGTCCGGACGTAGTTGGTCTCGGTCCGCAGGTCGGACAAGCTGACCAGCTCGCACTTGGTGACCTGCAGGTAGTTGTTGAAGTCGTCGATGTTGCCGTCCGGGCTCGGGCAGTCGGCCGGCGCGTGGTGGAAGTTGGCGGTGGTGTAGAGGCCCGGGTAGTTGTACTTGGTGTAGCTCTGGCCACCGTAGGACATGCTGCCCTGGCCGGTCATGTGGTTGATGACAGCGTCGACGTAGACCTTGACGCCGGC
>JAABUK010008499.1_pt1 | contig 14366 bp, 14 predicted proteins | sample 5559141 | NCBI WGS metagenome assembly JAABUK01 (sample SAMN10711869, study PRJNA513367) | rock metagenome | isolation source: Antarctica rocks | place: Antarctica: Victoria Land, Pudding Butte nord | collected 2016-01-03
TGTTGCTCTGCAAAAACAGATCACAGCAGGCCTGTGCCACTGCAATGACACCTATGAAGCTTTGCTCTCCATACAGCTAAGTTGTGACCCAACGCCATTACACTGCAGCATTGCCTTGGGCAAAATGCAAGCCCCACTGCTCAGTGCTGCTCTGCAAAAACAGATCACAGCAGGCCTGTGCCACTGCAATTGCACCTATGAAGATGTTTATTTCATACAGCTAAGCAGTGACCCAACATCAATACACTGCAGCACTGCCTTAAGGCAAAATGCAAGCCCCGCTGCTCAGTGCTGCTCTGCAACCAAAAAATCACAGCAGGCCTGTGCCACTGCACTTACACCTATGAAGATTTGCTCTTCACACAGCTAATCAGTGACCCAACACCAATACACTGCAGCACTGCCTTGGGCAAAACGCAAGCCCCACTGCTCAGTGCTGCAATGCAAAAAGGCTCACAGCAGGCCTGTGCCACTGCAAGTACACCTATGAAGATTTGCTCTTCATACAGCTAAGCAGTGACCCAACGCCAATACACTGTAGCACTGCCTTAAGGCAAAATGCAAGCCCCGCTGCTCAGTGCTGCTCTGCAACAAAAAATCACAGCAGGCCTGTGCCACTGCACTTACACCTGTGAAGGTTTGCTCTTCATACAGCTAAGCAGTGACCCAAGACCATTACACTGAAGCATTGCCTTGGGCAAAATGCAAGCCCCACTGCTCAGTGCTGCTCTGCAAGAAAGGTTCACAACAGGCTTGTGCCACTGCAGTTACACCTATGAAGGTTTGCTCTTCATACAGCTAAGCAGTGACCCAACACCATTACACTGCAGCACTGCCTTGGGCAAAATGCAAGCCCCGCTGCTTAGTGCTGCTCTGCAAAAACAGATCACAGCAGGCCTGTGCCACTGCAATGACACCTATGAAGCTTTGCTCTCCATACAGCTAAGTTGTGACCCAACGCCATACACTGCAGCATTGCCTTGGGCAAAATGCAAGCCCCACTGCTCAGTGCTGCTCTGCAAAAACAGATCACAGCAGGCCTGTGCCACTGCAATTGCACCTATGAAGATGTTTATTTCATACAGCTAAGCAGTGACCCAACATCAATACACTGCAGCACTGCCTTAAGGCAAAATGCAAGCCCCGCTGCTCAGTGCTGCTCTGCAACAAAAAAATCACAGCAGGCCTGTGCCACTGCACTTACACCTATGAAGGTTTGCTCTTCATACAGCTAAGCAGTGACCCAACACCAATACACTGCAGCACTGCCTTAAGGCAAAATGCAAGCCCCGCTGCTCAGTTGGGAGACTGCTTGCATACATACCAAGCACTCTGCTTGCTGTCAGCATAGACAAGCTGAAAAGGCTGGTCAGGGCTGCAATGCTTTGTGACCAGGAAACCTGAGCTGCAAGCAGTGACCTGCAGTCATGGCACACAGATTTTGACACCAGTTCAGCCCTCCAGGTATGCACATTAGGCATTACATTGCAATGATGGCCATACAGGCACACACAGCTAAGCTTGCTGTAGAGATGCAGGGCTGCACAGCTGAACTGCATGCAAGCTCTCATAGTGTTTTCCATAGGCATGACAGCACAACTGCAACGCTACATTGCAAGCTGTGGTGCATGTCAACGCAGATACAACATTGCCAATCGCGTGCTGCTGTGGCTGGCTTCCTTGCTGCTGCTGCTGTGCTTTTCATGACACACAATGACAGTCATAGACATGCACCTTGCAATTTCAGTCTGCCATTCAGGTCACGCAACCAGCAAAGCTGCAAGTCTCATCTCCTGTGCTGAATTAGCAGCAGTAGCTTTGTGCAACAGCAGTGAATGAAGCAGAAAGCCATGGGCCTGCAGCAACATGCAGCAATGCCTAAAGTCACAACAGCAACTCACTGCAGCAGATTTCAGCGCTCCGGACTGCTCATCGTTCAGCTTAAGTGACCTTCACAGGCAAGATGCCAGCAATGCAGTAACAAGGTGCCAGCTACTGTGATGTGCGAGTGTACAACAGCCTGTGTGACATTGCAAAAGCAAGCAGCAGCTGCACACACAGTGGTTGACCTCATGCACAGACGCTGCAAAGAAAACAGGCATTACCGATACAAAGGCAAATGTACCAGCTTTGATTGCTGAAGTAGGTCATATAGGTATTCACCGGCATGCTGTTCTGCAGAGTCCCAAAGGCTGGTCTTACAAGGACATACCAGAGGACTCCAACGCCAGTCTGGCTTCGGGCTCACAAATGCAACGTACCCACAGCAACTTCTCTGCAGTCAGCAGAGCGACCACAGTTGCTACGGCACTGATCAGCAGGACGCACTCTACCTTCTTGCTAGGGCATGTCTGCCCAGTTTAAAGAGTAGCACTGCACAAGAAAGCATGGGTTTCTGTTCGGGGCACTGGTGCTGTGCACCGCTGGTACAGACCTCCACACATGTATGGAAATCTACAGTTGCAAAGGCTCAAACCATGCTGATACAAGCCTTTCTGCCCAGTATGAAGAGCAGCACTGCACAAGAAAGCATGGATTCTGTTCTGGGCACTTGTGCTGTGCAGCAGTGGTGAGAAGCTGCAGACATGCATGGAAATACACAGTTGCAAAGGCTCAAACCATGCTGATACAAGCCTGCTGTTTGCCCAGTTTGAAGAGCAGCACTGTACAAGAGAGCATGGGTTCTGTTCTGGGCACTGGTGCTGTGCACCCCTGGTGCAAACCTGCAGACATGTATGAAAACAATGAAAAGGCTCAGACCATGCTGATGCAAACCTGCAAACATGTATAGAAACAAACAGTTGCAAAGGCTCAAAACATGCTGATACAACTCTGCTGTCTGTATGGATACATACAGTTGCAAAGGTGGATGAAAAGCAACACAGCACCAGACAGCATGATTTGTGTCTTAGTGGGGAGTTGTGATGTGCATCAGTGTTGTGATTCTGTGAGCAAGGCAGGCTTTCACGTGAGACTGTGGTGTTTGATGTCCAGCCTAGCATGAATTTGGACCTGGTCCCAAAGTTCCTGATTTGGCATGACAGCAAGAACAGCTGGCTTAGTGGGTACACAGTGCAGGCACTTCAAGCTGGGGCCCCCCGATGGATATGCGGCGCAACCGCACTATGCAACAACAAAGACTCACTGTTGCTGTGAGGGTGGAGGTGCTGTCATCAGCAGATGATGCACCGACACATGATCTCCCGGCATGGCTGGGGAAGTGCCACACATCATTCTGTGAGAAGTTGTTTGATGTAGTTTACAATGCCCAGACAGGCAAGCTCAACCTCTCATACGTTGCTGACAAGAAACAATTTGCTTATAAGTCAACAAGTGCAGTGTATGTAGCAGAAGTACACAAGCATTGCACTCATCCACACCTACTATCCATAATATGGTTATTTATGGACAGTTCAATGCTCCCTGTGCAAAGAAGAATTGTCAGCATGAAAGCCTTTGTACTCCAAACAGACTGGATTTGTCATTGAATGTGACACGTAAATTGGATGGATGGCACTCTTGCAATAGTTTGATACCCTCTACATGCATTGCAAGGACCAGCTTCCTTGTTACACATGCTATCACTACACATATCAGGTATGCACAATGGCCCTTTAAGCATACACATGACACACATCATGAGTCTGATGTAGTGTGCCTGTAAACTGCAGGGGAAGGTGGGCCTGCCCATGAGGCAGCCTTTCAGGCTATCAACTCACCGCTGCTCCAGAATCTGGAGTTGCAAGGCATAAGCAGACACAAGATGTCCAGGCATGTGTGGCTCAGCTTCTACTCAGCAAAGGCAGCTGACAAAGTGCGCTAGGCCGGTTTTATTGAGCTAGGAGTGAAGAACCAAGATGTTGCCAGACTGACTACAACCTTTGTCAGTCAAGAAGGCAAGGCACTGGAGTCATGGAAGTATAGCATGGTGTCAACCAACTTGCCGAGTGCAGACTTTGCCTCAGCAAAGTTGCTTCTGAGCTACTTCACATCGCTGTGCGAGATGGGGGTGCACACAGGCAAAGCACTGGCAGCCAAAGGGTTCCTGAGCACAGATCCTGACAAGCTTGAGCTGAACTTCTATGACAAAAATGGTAAGGCACGAAAGCATAAGCAGATCAAGGAGGCTAGCATACACAGCCGGTGTATGTGCCAGGCGGCAGCAGCTATTGAGGATATCACCTTAGCCAGCCTACGTGAGCGAGCAGCCAGCAACAGCGGCCTCAAGGCATGCTTCAAAGACGCAGATGCACAAACATCATCTTTGTGCATTTTCAGCAGTCAGCTCAAGCCTATGAATGGCAAAGTTGGCAATTTTACTCTCTACTCACCTCACACGGCTCAGCAGCAGCTGGCAGGACCATCCCACCAGCTGCTAGACCCACCCGGGCAGCATCAGCCGGAGAAGTCAGACTTGGTTGATTGCGGCCTCTGTTCTGCAGTCCAGACCTGCAAGGTTGGTACTCACCGGCATGAGTCTGATCACTTCCCCTTGGAGTTCCAGTTGTTCCTAACAGCACCTGCTTTGCCAGCAGCCCTACCTCCCCCCCAGGCCCCTACCCCCACTTGGGTGTCCCCCACTGATAGGCTGTCTCCCTGGATTGTGCCTCTGTCAATAACCTCACGCTGAGCAAACTTGCTGCGACTGTGGCGAAGATGAGTCTGGTACCGGCGCTCCAGATGAATGTGAGGGCTGCGGGGCCAGACAAGCTTGGCCTCACGCAGCTATGACAAAAGCATCGAGCACCTGGGGTTTCACCAAGGGTAGCATGACAGGTGGGGGCAGGCGACCTTGGACGTCGCCTGCGCCGCAAAGGGGCGGCCTGAGCCGCAGTGTCAATGGCAGAGTGAAATTTGCGTCTGCCAGCTCAAGATGAGCATTGCTAGCCCCTGATGTGCTGTGCTAATGAGCAGCGGCTGCAGCTGTGCAGTCAGCAATGAGGGCTTGGCACGGCCCTGACATGAGGGCACCTGCGTAGAGCCCTTTCTTGTTCCTGATATTAATGGAACCTCTGCTGAGATGGCTCCAATCAGGGGCAGAGGCTACCAGTATGGGTGCCTCATGCAAAGCACAGCTGGGGATCACACAACCAGCGCCATGGCATATGCAGATGATCTTCTTGCCGTAAGCTCAAATGTCAATAACCTGGTAGAGCAAGCACATAAGATTGAAGCATTCACAAAGTGGATAGGCATGAAGGTAAACTGCAAGAAATGCGGTGTAAACGGAATGCTGTACAACTATGTCAAATCAGGACTGCTAGACAGCGCCTTGAGCACAAAGGGTATACAGATGCTAGGTAGAAAGCTTACGCAGATCATGATTGATGGGGAACGAGTTCCGTTGCACCACCCTGACAAGGACTCATACACCTATTTGGGTGTAGATATGAACCCCACCTTAAACTGGTCCTTTCAGCTAAAGAGGCCATTGACAGCGTCAAAGAGAGAGGTCTCAGGATGGCCAGCTGCATGTTGACATACCGACATAAATTTCATTTTGTCGGGACAGTAATTCTACCTGCAGCAACACATGTATTCCCAATAGCATACCTCACCCCAGCAGATCTTGCCAAACTGGGCAGACTGTACTCCAGGATAAGCGAACAGGCAATGGGACTGCCTACCTGCACGCTAATGGCCATGACATTCGAAAACATGGAAAAAAGTGGCATGGGCAAGCCACCCCTGGAAGTAGACCACGCAGATATGGTTACACGGTCCTTGACACTCTCTTTCTTGGATGATGGCCAACTGGGCACGGTAAGTCAAGCACTGCTGTACCTGCAAAACAGCATACTAGGCTCTGTTGCAGAAAATGGACAAACCAAGCAAGCATTGAGACACGTGAAACATTACCACCTTGCAAGGAAACTGGCTATTATACAGGCGTCGGGCATGTGACTGAGCTTCCCCCGAAACATGAGAACACTCGAAGGCAACGTGCTTGCCGATCAGATAGCGAAAATTGGACAAAGCGGAGACGACCTAGACATGGGAACGATCATACCTGCAGACATATGCATGCCTCTGCTGCAGCTCGGCTACGACAGCTTCGCAGACCTACTCTGCAGGCAGCGCAAACCGACGTTGATCAGTACTACTGACTTATGCCGAATTTACGGGCACCGTGTCAAGAGAGGCCACAAACTAGCCCTAAACAGACTGACAGTGCTGTTGAACTAGCAATACTTTAGCAAACTCACCGTGGAGAAGGCAAAGGCTTACTCAAGCGAAACCGCCATCGACACTGTGAACAACCCCATGTTCACAGAGCACTGCGCTTGCTCCGGACCCACGTGCGTAATCGCGTTTCGCACGCACGGCCCCGAAGAAGTAACGCATGACACTCCTTTATCATTGTCACCGTGCCGGCCTGATGACTAATAGCTGAAGGAATAGATTCCGCCAAATTTGCAAGGTGGCTGGTTAGGGATTCATGGGGAGATTTCAAATTGGCTTGTGACCAGGGGGCGTTCCCGGGCCAGTCAGAACCACCCATGTGGCAGGAACTAGCCGGCCCAAGAGGGCTCGGGGCTTCCCTAAACCCTAAACCCTAAACCCTGACAATGTCGAAGTCGGTAATGCACTAGGTTTGAGTCTCCCAAACCCCTATGTGCATAGGTGTGACGCGCAGGTGTAGCCAGGCTGACATCATTCGCTGCAAGCTCTGCTGATCAAGCGGTGAATTTCTCGATTTAAATCGGGACAACAATCGCATCAGTGTTACACGTGGCTCACGTGAGCCTCAAGGCCGTTTGCGATGAATGTCAGTGTTCCGCACCGGGCACACGATGACGCACCTCGAAAGATGAGTGCTGATACCTTGCACGGAGCTCGGCCCTCGACTCGTTCGAGACACCATATCACCTTTAGCTGAGGCAGATTATACGACTGACAGGGAGCTAGCTGGAGAGCGTTATCTCGTCTACAAACTGCAACCTCGGCAGAGCTGCCGGAAAAGCCCACGATCCGATCGCCGCCTGCTTGATATTGCTCCTTGCTGCCTGCCTTCGCCTACTGGCGCCGAGCTCTGAACACTTGGCACCCCCGATGACCGTGGCCATATGTGAGGCATCGACCTGACCTCGGACGTTTTCCTCTCTGGCGGTAAAGCTATCCTGCAAGTGCGTCCCTGACAAATTGTCTGACTCCGGAAGCCGCCGTGCCATACTGCATTGTTCAAAGCTGTTCTTGGCCCCACAGTCAAAATTGTTGAGCATTCACGACTTGACGGTTTTTCTTATCGCAAAACTCCGCAAGCAAGAACGTGCATGCTTCATAACTGACGATGCATTTTCTCGTATAGGTAAGTCATCATTAGTTCTTTAAGCTGTTCGTGCCGCTCGGGGTTCCCGCTCGGGGGCTCAAAAGCCTTTCACGGTCACAACAGCAGCGCTGCACAGGTCCTTTGCCAAGATACGAGCAATTGCTATACATGATCCCTGGCCCTCACTTGTTGAAGGTGCCCCGTGCAACCGGTGCAAAGTTGCAGCTAGGGTCTCTTGAATGATATGCAAAAATTACAGCCTTTCGAGGTAAATTTGGCTCTGGTGCCTGCAGGCAAAAGCCAGTACCTGAATGGCAAAGCGCTTTCTTGATCTGTGCTGCTCAGAAAGCAGTGATGCGCTGTGCACCCCTTGGAACAGTGTCAATCCTTCTTTCAAACTACAACACTCCGTCAGACCTGACTTGGCTCCCCGACTTGAATTTTCTGAAGGTCTGCTATCAGATGGCAAGGGCATCCGAGAGGAGCTGGAAATGCTGCTACTTCGTGAGCAAGGAGGCCCAGTATTGTGGAACTATGTGCCACAGCACAACTTTCTGACACCTGCATGTCGGCAAGTCCTTGTGGCACACCTCAGCAGTGTAAGCTATCTGCGTCTCGACTGACTATTTCCATTTTAGGTGCTGGCTTCTCTTGGCTATGTAACCTGTTCTGGCTCAGCAAGACATTGCAATGCACAGCCATTGACAATTGCGCCAGCTATGGTGCTCTCCTGGAAGTTTTCTTGTGACCACTCACATGCAGCCAGTATGACTAGTTTTTGTGTCATCATCTGTAAAGATGCTGCAAATATATGCAGGCAGGACACAGTCAAGGTTATGAGCTCACCACAACAGCTTTGGCAGTCAGCATTCTGGACAGATTTGCTGCAACGCAGTACTTACAGGTTAAGATCTCACACTGGGTTCTGCACGGACAAGACGGGCAATCTCAAGCCAAGGTGTCAAAAGATTGGTTGCATGTACAAAACAGTGCCAGTCAGGAAAGCAGAAGATTCAGCACAGTAGACCTCAAAAGACTATCTGACTTGCTGAGCGTGTATCTGCTACTTGCTGTTCTATCACAACATGCTATGGGGCTTTTCCAGAAGACAAGAGGCAAGCAAACACAGTCAGGGGTGTTGTCTGAGTGAACGTCCTGCCAAACTGCCAGCAGCGTGAGAGTGGATGCATCACTCTATGGGGAGAAAGCACACTGTCTTGGTGATGCAGATCATGCTACGAGCTCGCCTTCCCATGCCCTTCCACATGCCTTCCCAGCATCTGCAAACCAAACAATGGCTACTGCAGCTGAAACTGGTTTGACTATTTTTTGGTGCGTACAGCGAGAAGAGTGTGGATTCATGTGGCTGGCAGCCCTTGCTGGCCTTTCGTTGGCGGCCAAGCTTGAAGAAGTTGGGATGCCTTCCACCATATCTGCTCTTCAGGTCTGTGGTTCAAGGCTATGCTGGGAAAGCATAAATTCAAGCACAACTCTGTCCCATCAATATTTAGCATGCATCAGTAGTGCTGCAACGCCTGCCTAGGTACTTGGCTGCCTAGTTGCATGAGCGCCGTGCTGCTGCAGCGGACTTCCATGCTGTCAGCGTTTGAGTGCATAGATTGCAGCCAAGTGCATACATTTGTTTCCCAAGTATATACATCGTTTCCTAAGTATTGACTGCTGTGGTCTGCAATGACCACCTGTATCCGCACATCTGTAATGCTTCTTGCAACAAGACCAGTCTTGTCCTGTTTGCTGAGATGCACCAGCTTCGCTTGAAGTGTTGCTCAATCGCTGATATTCTACCATGCAGTCAAGTCACTCTCTCATGCTCGAAGCTGCTTTTTTGCACACGCCTCACATTGCCATGTTGTCTAACAAGGCATGTCAGCAGTTCTGACAATCAGGTATTGCAGAATGAGGAGCCCTGGCTGGGACACTATGATCCCAAGGATGTGAGTGACATGGAGATACTCATCATGAGAGCACTTGAATGGAGTCCCAGCGCCCTCACCGCAGCCAGCTTCTTAGATCAGCTGCTGTGGGATGCTCTGTCCGGTGCCCTATACCAGCTGCAGTTCCAGCCTGGTGACTACTTGTCTCAAGCCAGAAAACATACAGCCAACATTGTGTCGGGCAACATGACAGGTGTGTCAGCTCAGCAGCAATGAACGCCTGCTTTTTCTGGAAGCGGGCAATAAGCTCATTCTGTGATAGTTGTCTATGGATTGTCTAGCAAGTGTGCCTGCCAAATGGCTTGGTCTCTACTTTGTGTGGTGTGCAATGCAAATAGCGTGCTCAGCACTCAGCAGTCACTGAACAGCTCCTAAGTATGTCATGGGAGTCCCAATTAGACCAGGATGCAACATGAGAGGTGCGGCAACTAAGCTCTTGCATCTGCTGCAGCTGTGATGAGCCTGTTGTACCCAGCATCTACACAGGCTTGCGCAGCTATCGTGGTTACCTTTCACGCACTTCATACGTGTGAAGAAACACTGAGGGACCTGGTAGCAGAGTGGACGCAAATGGGCATTCCTGAGGTGCCTTCTTAACTTGCTAAGCATCTTGTCACAACCACTGGCTGTGCACGCTGTCTGCACATTGTCACAACGTAATCAGACACATGCATGCTGACTTCCATGACGGCATGCGACTGTTTGCAACCAGAACAAGGCCTGATGCATGATGCTGGCAGGGTAAGCAACACAAGCAATCTTGGTGCATAGGTTTGGGCATGTGTTTGCGCAACACTCAGAAAAATTGACAGTATGCACAATCTTCACACCGGGCATTCTGGCGTGTGCGTCAGTGCCAGCGTTCAGTCCTGTCAATCTCCCTTTGATAGCTTTGTCAGCGGTTCAGAGTTCACCAGCTACTGCAGTCAAGACACTGACAGCACTCAGGATTATGATGGCCGAGCATTCCACTCCAATGCTGTTCAACGACTGTCACATAGTCCCCCATTTGCTCCCCCTTTCACCCTGGACACAGCTTCCTCACTGTCATCAGCCAACACTATGGTCTAAGGGTGCCTTTGTTTTGGCACCTTCAACAAACAATATGTTTCAGCTGGCTCATTGCATTGTATGTTTTGAAGTTTTTAGATTGAGGACTGTCTGTTCTGGGATGGCAGTAGAGTACATCTGTTTCAGCGTACTGTTGCACCCAGAAAACATTTGCAGCCTTTGGTTCCGTGATCAGCAAGCACATGATCAGCATTTTGTATTCAGTTTATTGTTACACTGTTTTGGGGTGTAGCCAAGTGGTAAGGCCAAACCGTGGTTTCGGCTTGCTATGGGACTAGCATGCATGGATGCGTATTACGGACTTTCAGATGGCAAGCGTCAGGACTTCACTTCTGCATTTTGTTGACAGTTCTGTTTTCTTCTTGTTCTGAACATTTTTTACATGCTCTGATAAAGGTAGATTAGTTTAGGACACAGAATGAATAGCTTGGTTGAGTCAATAGACGACATATAGATTGCACTAGACCTTGACAATTACAGACCATATGGCTGGTTCAGTGACAGCACGAATTCCAGTAATCATGGCCAATGCACATCTCAGACAGACTGCGTGCATGGACTCGGGTGCAGGAAGGGAGCTCACAGCGTCTGAAACCTTGCAAGCGCATGTCTAGAAGTGAAAATTGAATCACCATCCTTGTACAGCAGCAAGCCTGGGCAAGCATACAGACATCAAACCTTGGCCATCTTTGCCCCCCGGATCCTGCATATACAAAACAATCAGCCACAACATCTGTGCCTGCATGATATCGATGATGAGCGAGAATGTAAGCAACAGACAGGGCTCAAAGGGTCGCATACATCACCAACCATTATGCAAGCTGTCTGCTGCTACTGCGTATTGCCGTTTCCGATTCTTTCACCTCACGTGGCTGTCCAAGCAATATGTAATGCCGTCTCACATCAAGAGTGTGCCGAAACGGAATGGATTAGAAAACTGTAACTTTACAGATCTGATCAAGTCTGTGTACAACTGACTTGCAAGCATTGCATGCAAGAAGAAGTTTTGCATACTCAGGCTGAAGTGGCGTATCGAATGGCCAGTCTAGACAGAATTTACATCTTCCATCATAATCATGGTCAACCACTGTCACAGCAGTCAGACGCAAGATCTGCCTTGCCTTCTCCACTTCAGTCGACAATTCATAAGCGCATAAATCCATTTTGTTTCCTAGCAACGCACGTGTGCACATATATATCGCATGTTTGTTTGCCAATGACATGACGGCTGTCAGAAACCTACACTACGAAGATGAGGGGGGTTCACCTACCGTGGTAATCACGTTACCAAGGCATCACCATGGTAATGAACTAGTGGGGCAGTCACCATGTTAGTGTGGTTGGTAAGACCTTGGTAGCGAGTCGGTAATGACTAGTGCAGTTACTGTACAGTAATATTGTGTGAAAGCGCATAAGTAAGTTGTATACCCATGATAAACGCTTAGTACTGATTATTTTGACCAGGTTACTGACAACCCTGGCACATCTGTACAACCTAGTTGGTTGGCTGAAGATGTAAAATCCTCTCACTCTTGTAGCCAAGGTAAAAGAGTGAGATGGCAAATAGACTTGAAGCTGCATGGAGTGTGTGGCTAGCAATGAAAGTGCACCTGCATACTTTGCCATGTTAAAAGAGAAACGGCGGAAGCGTATGGTTCGATGCAGCTGCAACAAATGCAATACGGCTGATCAGCCGAGGGAGGGCATGAACGTTGTGACGCGCGAAAGAGCAGCTCTGCACATGAGGAAGCAGAGTTGACACGCACAAAGCAACATGGGCTAGTGGGAGGGTAGCAGTGCAAAATAGCTCTCCTGAAAACTAAAAGCACCTGATTGATCTCTGCAAGCAAAAAGCACTTCAAGCTCTGCGACTAGAAGCGGCTGTCCCAGCTAGTCCAGGTCAGCAGCCACCTGCAAATGTGGTTATATGTGGGTGATGCAAAGAAATGCCTGACCTTGTGTCGACCTTGGTTGCCCTTGCAAAAGGGAAGTCATACCCAAATACAACTTTTGCTGGTGTGAATGCTTATGCAGGCCTTTAAAAGAAGTCTGCATTCAGCAGCTGGTGGGCAGAGTACAATTGTGGACATTTTATGATTGTCAGGATGTGTATACCCTAGAAGATGTTCCTCCTGTGTGAGTCTGGAAAGGGTGACATAGGCCACAGCGTATTACTGTGTTGCTTGACTGCACCTTTTCACGCAGAGAATCTCTTGCACATAGGCTGACAGCTTTGCTGCAACAGTATATGCTTCAGCTGCAGAGGCTACATAAGCCAGATCTGCAGCCAAAAAGGCCAAAGAGACTGCTGTGGCTACAGCTGTGGCTGCATGTCCTGCGCCAGCAAAAAAGTGTTGTCCAGACCTGCTGCATATCATATATCAGAAGTGTGTTGCATTCAGCTGACTTGCCCACAGTGGTACGACTTACTGTGACACCACTGTGGGCATTTGGCCATGTTGTCACATGCTGGTCGTTGGTGTAATTCAACCTGCAGCTAAAATCAGTATTCCTTTGTAGGATGGTTGCTTCACACCCAAGGACGCCAAATCCACCGCAGTAGTCTTGAAGAATTCAGGCTTGCCAGGGCCCAGGAGTGCAAAAAGCGACCTTACTTGGCTGCAGCCAATGATGCTGCTGAAGCCCTTGGTGCAAGCAAGGTGAGACCACAGGACAGGACTGCAAGGACTTGAATTGCAACTGTCAGGACTGATGACATTGCAGGGATTTGTCAAAGCTGTATATGCAGCTGCCATAAAACAATCCTGATGCAGATCGCAATGATAGGTCGTTCCAAGAGGACCGTAGCTGCTATCCTAAAGCCGTTTGCTGTGTAAATTGCAGGCATCCAGGACTCGCTGCACCTCATCTTGATCAAGCGAGGTGGCTTGAGTCCCATCGCGCAAGGGGTCTGAGTTGGGTCCTGAATACATGCAGTAACTCAGCACTTTTCACACAACGACAGCTGTACAAATCACTCAGGAGCACATGACAGTCGATTGTCACCTACCTATACGGGCGTTTGTAGTGGCAGCTTGAGCCTTGCTGCTAGCGCTCCTGATTAGAGTCTCTATTTGCTAAAGGCCTCGCCATATGGCCCAGGGACGCCTCGCTGCAGCTCCCTGTCAAACAGAAATAGTGGCCTTGGAGTTCTTGGCTATGATCTCCTGTAGCAGATCCTCCAGAAAGCCAACACACTCGATAATGGGAAGGATGGCATCGTCAAACCCCTTTGCATCGCACCAGGCCTGGACAGCACCGCCAAAAGTGAGGAGTACTACACAGCCTTATACCCGTTTGAGTTAGATACATGCATCATTATGATTACCAGCCATTTCCACACGGCATTGCAGAAGGAGCTGTTTGTGTTGTCCTCAAGCTTCTCCCAAAGCTCATGATACTTGCGTAGCCATATGTCTTGAGAACACATCCTGCTCAAGACATGTGTTGCTTTCCTGTCATAGCCTGGCCAAAAGGCTAAGTGTTCTTCTCTGCAACAGTGTACCACATTTGTGCAGCAACTGCAACTTGTAAGCTTACAGCTCGGTGTCTTGTTGCAATGGCACAGCGTCAGATCCAGTGTACACCACATGCATCAGAGCCATGATGTCATCTCTAGATTTAGCTCTAGATCTGTTGTGGCTGCTCATACTAGTATTGTTTCAAAGTTGCACTGCGCTGTTCAATATGGCTTCGAGACACGTGTTGCACAAACTTTAAAACGGTGGTAGGTACTGCCCACGCGCAAGAAAACTAAGTCTGCTTCACCAGCCGTCGATTTGGCAAATTAGTTGAAGAGGACATACTCAGCTCAGGATTTTACCCTGTCCCGTGTATTGGACGTGCTCCGTAGTGCCCCGCGTTCTCCGTATGAGCGGCGGTTGCAAGCAATTGAGTAATTCCACAAAGCGGCTGGGAGTACATTCCGCGAAATTTGCTACGCGGCTAACAGCAGATTTATGGAAAGAAGAAGAAGAAGATTACAAGCTTTGGCCAGCCAACAAGTCTGATCGCTCGTGGCAGAGCCTCAGCAACCCTGCCAAACGTCATTCATTTGTGTCAAACTAAAT
>JAABUK010008500.1_pt1 | contig 14361 bp, 14 predicted proteins | sample 5559141 | NCBI WGS metagenome assembly JAABUK01 (sample SAMN10711869, study PRJNA513367) | rock metagenome | isolation source: Antarctica rocks | place: Antarctica: Victoria Land, Pudding Butte nord | collected 2016-01-03
CCCCCCGCCCCCACAAATGGCTTTGCAACTTGTTCGTACAGCGTCTTCCTGATGTGTTGACGTCTCACACAAGCAGCTGTACAGGTCTCAGGATGACACACACCTCAAATTTTTTGGTGATCATCTGCAGTGTGACAGATTCCAGGATGATACACACAGATGATACACACCTCAAAGTTTTTGGTGATCATCTGCAGGGTGACCTGGAAGACCGCCTCAAAGATGGTGGGCACCTCCTTGGCCATGCGCTCCTTCAGCTTGTTGATGATGGCTGCAAACAGACTCAACACTTCTGCATCCCTGCACACGTGCACCAGGAGGGATGTCAAACAGACTCAACACTTTCTGCATCCCTGCAGACGTGCACCAAGAGGCATGTCAGAGGAAGCTGTCACAGCAGGAATGTTAGAGGAAGCTGTGTCAGCAGACATGCACCAGGAGGGATGTCAGAGGAAGCTGTCGCAGCAGGAATGTCCCAGATAGAATGTCCGTACAGGAATGTCCTAGAAAGAATGTCCCAGGAGGAACAGTGCATGGTAAACCACCTAGCGAGCTCAGGTAAACGTGCCCCAGGAGGAACGTTCATGCAGGAATGTCCCAAGAGGGTTGTCCCAGGAGAAATGTGGCAAGAGATGTTGCAGGAGCATTGTCATGGGGGTTTGCAGGAGGAATGTTGCAGGAGGAATGTTGCAGAAGGAATGAGGCAGGAGGCATGTTGCAGGACAAAGGTTGCAGGAGCAGTGTCAGAGCAACTTGCGCCAGCAGGAATGTCTATGCAAGAATGACCTAGGGGAAGTGCCCCAGGAGGAATTTTGCATGAGGAATGTCACAGGAGCAGTGTCAGGGGCATTTGGGTCAGGGACGTTTGCCCTGGGACAAATGTGCCAGGCATAGTGTCCAGGAGGCACATCAGGGGATGTGCCCTGGGAGAAATGTCAAAGGTGCTTGTCCAAGACAACTGCTTGGCATGACAAGAGAGCAGGCCAGACTAATGACAATATCAAGTGACGCTGTATTGAAGACTGTAGAAGCAGCAAGGCACCGGCCAATAACACTGCCTCTGGTTGGCACGGCCACATTGTTGCAAGGAAGCTGCCATCATAATGTGAGAGCGCACATGGTCAAAGACAACATCAGAAAAGAACAGAAAAGTACACGCTTTTCAGCAATCATAAAGAGAGCCTCCTGAGGCGATATCACAAAAGACCAGTCGCATTGAGCAGACTGACTGACTGTCCATATGCAGCAGGGAGCTTGCATACCTGGCATCTGGGACATTGCGTGCATAGTCTCCCAGGATGGGATCCATCATGGCAGGCACCAGGCTCTCTGTCACCAGACTCAAGTCCTCGCACTTGTCTACAAAGGTCTCAATCAGCTTCAATGTAACCTGCAATGTGCACCTAATAGCCGTGGAAAGCAGTTCTTTTGTTCCCCTTCAAATCCCCCCCCTTTCAAGCTAACAAGTCTGTGTGTAGCTGCAAGTCATGCAATGCCTGTTCAAGCAGTTTCTGCTCAAGCAGGTAGAGTGGTATTAGCAACTTATGCTGCAGGACAGACAGCTGTGAGGTTGATTTCCTCCCAGTGCTGCTGGTCATGCCTTGTGGCTTCTCAATGAACTGACGCCGAAAGGTGGTTCTGCTGCAGCTCACTTCAGACACACCATGGACAGACAGGTGGACAAACAGACAGACAGACAGACAGACAGACAGACAGACATTGGCTGCCAATGAGCAGTGGCATCAGCCCATGCAACAGAACAAGCAAGTGGTCACAAGGCAATTGTTGGCGGTGCCAAAAGAGCCTACCTTCTTGACACTACGCATGGACTTGACTTGGGCTGTCTTGGATGCATGGGGGCCGCCAGTCTGGATGGACTGGGATATCAGCTCAGAGTACATCCTGCAGAGTTGAGCGGCACGTTGTATTTTACAGCATAGCAAAATACACCATTGCATTGCACAGCACAGCAAGACCAGTTGCATGTTGATCTCCAGCTTGTGTACAGCTTTTGCCCACTGAGTCACCTGTGAGAGAGACATGCAGGCAGGTGACACAGCAGTTCTGCCAGAGCAGAGTATGATGTGAAAGCACTGCATGCTGATGACGTCACTTCTACCATCACAAGTACTGCATGCAGCAGAATAGCCGGCAGTACAGCATGATTTCTTGCTATGCACACAATGTCAGATGCATGCATGCTGTTTGGTGGCCCACTTGTACACAGTCAGCGTGTCCAGACACATGCAAACTTGCATAAAACATCAGATGCATGCACGTTGTCTGGGTGTATGTAGCCATGCACAAAACATGAGATGCATGCAGGAAGTATGGGTCCCTACCTGTACACATTCAGCTTGTCAAGGTATATATGTATATACCTCAAAAATTATATAATATATAAAATGTAATCCCTAAACCATGCACAAAACATGAGATGCATGCAGGAAGTATGGGTGCCTACCTGTAGACATTCAGTGTGTCAAGGTAGATGTTGCTCATCTGGCTGACAAAGGGCTGGCCAAGGGACGAGCACACCAAGACATTTGTTTGCAGAATGTTCTGGATGTTTTTCACAATCTCAGTTTGGCGCAGGATGTCCGGCTGAGCCTGCGCTTGGTTGATGATCTCCCTCCAAGTTGCGTTTGGGGGACCCATCAGCCGACCCTGCACTCCCATATAATTGATTGATTGATTGCTTGATTGGTTCATTGATGGATAAGCAAAGGCATGATGCCACCAGACACCACATGTTTGTTTACTTATTGCGGTTGGTGGTCTGGACAATCACTGTCCTGGAAGCTTGGAGAAGTGTAAAGCTGGGTTCAAGTAGCATTTGGAGGACCCATCAACCAGTTGACACCATTCTGATTGTTGTTGTTGCTGCTGTTTGTATCAGGTGTTTGTAAGAAAAGGCTAAAAGCAGGATTAGACTTGGTCTGATAAGCATTTGGAGGTCCCATTGCGGCGTCGTACGCCAACACTCAGCAATTGGCTTGATCCAACATGAGTCTTTGCAAAGCAGCATTCAGCAGCATCTCACTTGTCCTGCACATACTTAGCTCATCATGAGCTGGAAAGCGTTTTGATGATATTAAATATGGTTATTTTTACTACTACTATCACGATTATTTGTATTACCATCATCACTATCACCACCATCATCATCATCATTATTGTTATCATTATCATTATCATTACCATCATCATCATCAATATCAATATCATTCTCATTCTCATTTTCATTTTCACTATAATCATTAGTACTAGTATTATTATTATTAGTATTCACTACATAATGACTCACCAGGTAGTGATCCTGCTTCTCCCGGGTGGCGTCTGCGCCGATCATGAGGCCAACAGCCTCATAGAACATGTGTATTTGGTGCGTCTCCAGATCCTGGATGGTGCCGGTCAGCTCATTCAGCAGCTCTGAAATGAAGGTCTCTTGTTCACCAATCTGCGTAGCACCAGAAGCCTTATAGCTTGTGTGTTTGCAGCTGCACCTGTCAGCCTTGATGCATGGCTGTACAAGCAGTGCACGATCAGCTGCATTGCAACCTCATCTGCAGGCCAGAGCAAATATGTGTAGACACAGTGGGGTCATGCCATAGCAGAAATGTTGAAATAACATGCTTCTCAAATGCCTTCCAGAATGCAACCGCATTGAAGGTTGCAGGAGGTACAGGAAGCGAGTCACTCATCAGAAGCCTGTGCAACAGATCTTGCCGAAATCATCCAGGTGCTTACTATCCACTCTTTGCTATCCCAAGAATGGTCAATGTCAGGCATACTGGCTACAGCAACTACCTTGTACAAGCCAGAAGTAAAATACTCTACCTTGCACCAGAAGCAACAGGCTCTTGCACAGCTGCTGCTGCCAAGGGTGTATTGCAGACTCAGCAGAAGCCTGACATGACATCCAAAGCTGAACTTGCAGATGTGACTGGCAGGACAGCAAGACATGCACACCTGGACTTGTACAAACTTTCGTTTGCACTTGTAACAGATCTTGAGGAAGGTTTCACACGCCGTTGCAGATGTGAGTGTCAGGACAGCAAGACATGCACACCTGGACTTGTACAAACTTTCGTTTGCACTTGTGACAGATCTTGAGGAAGGTTTCACACGCCATGTCCTGGACACCTGGGTGAGTCTCATGCATGAACTCAAAGAGCTTGTTCACCACGGTCTTCAGGAACTTCCAATGATTGCGCAGAAAGCGTGGATACTGGCCCACCACATACCTGAAAGAAAAAGAAAAGTGGACAAAAGTTGACGCTTTTCAGCAATCATGACGGGAGCTTCCTAAGGCGGCAGCCCGGAGCAACCACATACCTGCAGCAAAGGGAGCAGCACTGAGTAGAGGCTTTGCAGACTGCATGCATGGTCATGATCTGTCCATCGCTTGTGGTGTTCATGACAGATTTTTGGCCAGACAAGCTCATATGATTCATAAGGCAGCAACATAATCTTTGTTGCATAACATAAATCATTGTTACGTGACAGAATCTTTTACACAGCTGGTTTGTTTGGGATCATTTAACACAACAAAATTTTGACCAGACAAGCGCAAATGATTTGTAAGGCAGCAACCGATTCTTCTCAGCATAACATGAATCATTGTTATGCAACGAAGATTCTGTTGCTGCCTTACGAATCATATGTGCTTGTGTGGTCAACATTTTGTTGTGTTACATGATCCCAAACAAGGCAGCTGTGTTGTGTCTTTGCACATTGCAACGGTAGAGTCAGAACCCATGCACAGCATCATGCAAAGTGGTGGCACTTGAAGTGATGCACCACGTCAATGGCAGCTACACAACACCAGCCTGGGAAACATGGAGGGAAACAAGCTTATATGACCATACAGGCAACGCAGACTTGCTGGCCTTTGCCTTAGTGATCTCTCCTGTAGCTTTTTGGTCAAAAATCGCAACCCAGTCACATGCACTGACGCTTTGCACACAAGAATCTCAGCCATCTGTCATTGTATATGGGACCCCGCGCTGAGCCCCAAAGACAGAAAACGTAGATTGGTCAGCTGATTGAGTCAGTCACCCAATATTGAGTGATTGATTGCTTGACAGCATGACTGCACCAATGTCAGCAAGGACTCACATGATGTTGGAGGCAATGACAGCCTTGTTGTCCTTCCCCCTGGTGATTTCACACAGGTTCAGCAGATCTCTGATGACCGTGACCAGGAATCTGTTCTCCTGCTCCTCCAGCATGGAGCCGCTGATGGACCCAATGGCCCAACAGAGGGTGTTGAGCCCGCTCCAAGACAGCTCTCGCCCATTCTGAAGCTGGGACTGCAAACAACAGCAACCGCAATTGAAAAGGTAGTTTGAGCCCAATTGCACATGTGGGATCTTGGAATTGTTCCTAGATAGCTCCCGCCCATTCTGAAGCTGGGACTGCAAGCAACAGCAAGTGTGATTTGAAACCCCAATCTGAGCCCAATCGCCCAGCAGATAGCTCTCACTTAATCTGATTTGGCATGATCTGATGTGCGTGTGTGCAGGGTCAGCATGCTGAAGCAAGATCAGCATCCCGTGAGCAAGAGCAGCATCTCTTGAGTAAGATCAGCATCTTTTGAGCATCCCTTGAGCAAAGTCAGCATCCTTTAAGCAAGATCAGCATCTCTTGAGCAAGATCAGCATGCAAAGCTCCAACTTGAACAGCACGCAAAGCTCCAAAGCCAAACAGCATGCAAAGCTTCAAAGCCAAACAGCATGCAGGCTACTTTCTGACCTGCAATCGCAGCTGCTCCAGCATCTGGTGCTCAGTGTCCTCATGGCCCAAGTTGCTGAGGTAGACCAGCGTCTCATGCATGGTCTTATAGCGAGCCAAGGTGTCTGTGTCCTTCATGGTCTCCCGCACAATGTTTCCATTCTCATCCTCCACAACGATGACCTCCTCAGGCTTTGCCATGCGCGCAATCATCAGGCCACGCAGCTTGGACAGGATACCGTTGTACAGGTTCTTACGGTTTGGAGTCTGCAGCAGGAACAATATCAGCCCATGCAGTTTGGACAGAATGCTGTTGTACAGATTTTTACGGTTTGGAGTCTGCAGCAGAAACACTATCAGTCTACGCGCTTTGGACAGGATGCCATTGTATAGGTTCTTACGGTATGGGGTCTGCAGCAAGAACAAAGCGGCGTCCACATGCAAGCCTAACGGGAGCTTCTTTTCAATCCTCCTTATAAGAGTGTGTCTGCATTACGGTACTAGTAGGCTTTGCAGGAATGCACAAGACAGGCTGCTCTGGAGAGACAAGCCTTAGACCTGGAAAGCGTTACAATTATCATTGATTTGATTATCAATGTGATGACAAATGCAACCCCTATCAGAAGCCTGATTGCAATTCTGACAAGAGCCTTCATAGCTGCATTGGCATCAGCATACTTTTGAGACCATTGCGTTGATCAGGCACTGATGCAGGGTGGAATTGCTGCAGCAGTGCTTTGTAAATCTTGCGACAACAAACATGATGAAAGTCAACCTGGCTGTCCAGGTAGAGGGTGCTGATCCAGCTGTCATTGGAGCCAACGTTGAGGCGTGATGAGGGCACATGGAGGGCATGTGGATATGACTATTGCAGGGCGGACATGCACAGCAGGTCCGGCATAGTCCATGCCTGGATTACTGGTCCTGACACTACACATTGCACAATACAGACTGGCCATGCGACATGACAATCAGCCAAAACAAAATATTGCTGCAGCGACGCAGTCATTTGACACTTTGCACCCAGTCAATGCACTGCACATAGGAACTTCAGACAGGGAGCCACTCAGAACTGTACATACAAAACCCGAGAGAAGCATCTGCTGTGATGAACAAACCAATGAATGGGTGAACAAACAAACAAATGAATGGATGTATGAATGCACGCAAGGAATGAACAATACAGACGCACCGTGGATATGGGCCCAAAGGAGAACTGCGCATTGACATCAGTGGTCTGAGAGGTCGTGTACACATCCGGCACAAACAGGTTCCAGTAGTCCAAGCAGATCTTGAGCACCTCATCAGCCTCAACATATGAAATGTTGACCACATACTGCAAGCCCATGATCAAGGCTTGCTGGTTCTCATGGCCCTTCTCCATGATGCTGATGTGCGCCTGCACCACACCAAACGTGAGCCACAAAACAGTTGATTTGTGGCGTCATATGCAGGCCAGAAACTGCAGCCTCATGATCAGGGCTTGCTGGTGCTGATGTGCGCCTGCATAACACCAAATACGAGCAACAAAACTATTGGTTTGTGGCGTCACATGTGAACCAGAAACTGCAGGCTGGTGATCAGAGCTTGCTGGTACGGATTCCCTTCATCATGAGGTGCAGCCTGCAGCATATTGTTGTGTCTCACATGCTGCCTTGAGTACAATGAAATAGTCCCCACGTTATGCTGTGTCTTCTGCATGATGCTAGTATGGGCCTGCCAACCCTTATGTGCTTTTCTGAGTGGTTACTGCTAATGATTGAAAACTGCTGCTGGCCCCAATGCCAATTCATGCTGATTCCCACTGCTCTTCACAATGAGAATGCTGTGAAAAAGTGTGTGTTGTGGCTGTCCCTGAAGACATTGTCTCTGAAGTTAGCAGTGACCAAACCTGCAGAGGTGCAAGCGCCCAGGAGGTGCCCAGATTTGGCAGCTCAAAATGCAAACGTAGCAGGGATAGATTGAGCATCCCAGGGACAGAATGAGCATCCCACTGGCTGCGGACCATGCGGCTGTCAGACCACAACAGTCATGATGCAACAATGAGCCTGGCATGGTCTTGCAGTATGGGACTGATATTCTGTATGCTGACCGATCTCCCCCAGCACTGCTTTGCTGTGCCGTGCAGCAGGTGACCAATGACTGAAGGCAACAATGGCCCGACTTGCTGAAAGTTGAGTGTTTCTCACCTTCAAGAACCCAGTCAAGAAGATGGCCAGGTTTTGGACCAACTCCTGCTCGTCATCAGAGCCCTGCTCGTACGCCTTGGGGATGTCAGCGGTGATTGGCAGCACTGTGACAAGCTGGTTCATGAAGATGACATACAGCTGCACAAACTGCGCATCTGCCTCAGGACCCACAGACAAACTGCCGATCTGCAGGTCAAAATGCATTATGTTGGTACAGTAAAGCTTGCAAACTGCTGCCAGGGATAACACAAAGGAGAAAGTGAAAGTTCTGATGAACACTGGCTGTTGCTTTATATGCACTGGGATATGTACAGAAGCAGTATCAAGAATGCCTGTTGCTGGATGAACAGTTTGCTGTCTGTCTAGACAGCAGTATCTAACACCATGTCATGTTACATTGTGCTACATTGCATGGACCACTTCTCATTGGCAGCTCAGTGGGATGGCACTGTGCATGCTAGGCTATGGACACACCTTGCATGCCCATTTAGAAATGACAGGTATGTGAGCTTATTGACATTTTTGCAGAACAGACAGAACATGTTTGTGCTGCCGGTGCACGGTCGAGATCAAGGCAGCATCACAGGTCATAGCTTACCTCAGTGAGACACTGCAGCGCCAAGTTCCTGAAAGCAGGCTGAGGGAACAGCTTGAGCAGAATCTCCACCAGGTTGGACTCAAAGACATACCCCAAAGGTACCCAGGAGAGGAATGCATACAGTGTGCCAAGCGTTGCTCGTATAAGATCTGGCTTCTGGGATGCATTCAGCACAAAGAGGCAAAGCTCATGGATCAGCTTGAACTCTGAGTTGAGAGAGTTCTTGAGATCCTTGATCTTGGCCTGAGTCATCTCGCCACGTGAGAAGTCAAACACCTCCTCGCTGAGAAGCTTCAGAATGTGCATGCTGTTCTCACAGAGGGTCTCGCTGGTTTTGGAAGCACCCACAATGTCTGTCACAAAGGTTGGCCACTTGTGAGGCCAGTCCTGTTTCAGGACTTGAACCAGGATGACATTTAGCTTGTTCAGGAAGACCTTCTGCCTTCTGAAGGTCTGATCATCTGAGGACAGCTTGATGATCAAGTTTGAGATGTAGTTCTTGATCCCTTGCCTCTGCTCCTCTGGTAGAGCGCCCCAGCGAAACTTGATGACACTTTCAAGAATCTGCAGCAAGGATCGTAACTGAGGCAATAAGCAGCTGTTGACATCAAGACCCTGCCAATGCACAGCCACTGCTAAGATGCAATTGGATCAAAGCTGACCTGTAGAGCGAAGAATTTTGTCTGTTCTGTTGTGGAACGCTCCAGAATAGTGTCAACTTTGGTCCACGCATCTGGCTGAGCTTGCAGCTCCTTCAAGACTGCCTCAGCAGAAGTTCTCTGCACGAGTGTTGCATCTGTTAAAAGTCAAAGCAGCCACAGACGATTGCTTCTGGAAGATCAGACGAGGACGTGCAGATCAGTGCAATCACTCGACAGGCAACCGCAAGGCTTGAACACGAAACGCATTGCAACGGGATTATCGGCCCATGTTGACATGCTGCTGCATCTGCACGATTGACAATCACAAATGTCCTGTAAGCGTAAATGACGAAGTTGTGATGCAGACAGTCTGCACACCTCTTGGTTGGAACCTGCCCCGTAAAAAGCTTTGATGGTCGTGTCCAACAAAGGTACATCAAAGGGCTGCTTGAAGTCAAGCAGAGGAGAAGCAGGCGCCACCGGCGCTGCCATGTTAGCAACCTGCTGGTTGCTGACAGTCCAGTCGGAACACCTGTCAGCACGGCATTATCTGCCAGATGTGTCGACACACAATGCTTGCTTCCCTTCAGTTGCAATGCAAGATTCGAGAGTCTTTGACAGCAATCATAGCAGCTCAGACAGCATGACGATCAATCAGGCCAAGGTAGACGGGATGAACGGGGATGGAGAACGGCAGCCGGGGACAAGATTAATGCAGGCTTGGGGATTTTCACATTCTGCTTTGTTGCCTCCGACGTTCTAATTTGCACAATAGACACAAGAGTCTGACAGCTGCGGAGGTTTTGCCTTTTTCGCTTGCTTTTTGTTCAGGCCGCCTACGTTTACAGCCTGAGTGACACATTCCTGCAGCGTTGGATCGTGTTGGCCTCTCTGTACAGTTGAGCCAGCCCATGAGCAGATTGAGAACAGTTCCGCTGCTGCTGGTGGCCCTGTTTGGGATCCTGCATTGTTTCAACGGAGCTATCGCTTACAGTGCGCACGAACCGCATCTTCCTCAGTCGCTGTCAGGTGTTCCACACTCAGCTGTGTCCTTGATCACTCGTTTCTGGGACATCTTTGGTCCCGGAGGCAAGTTCCACCCAACCGCCTTTATCGAATCCAAGGGCCACCTTGTTCTTGAGGGCTTGCTTGTTCTTGTTATCCTATACCTTTTTTTGCAAAAGAGCTTCAACCCCTCCTTCCAAAAGCAGCTTCAAACAGAGCTTACAGAGCAGGCAAGCGCTCAGCTGACATTCACTGACCCCCTGCATAATGGCAAAAAGACAATGCCAATGAGAACACAAGGGCTTCTGACAAGTCTCACATAGTGCAGGAAATCGAGGACCTATGCAATGATTGGCAGCCAGAGCCACTATTTAAAGCAGCTACAGACAATCAACCTGACTATGATCCTCCAGTCATCTCAGGGTAGCACTTTCTGACTTGCATGTGCAATCATCCAGCCTGTGTGGTTGACCCTTGGCTGACCCTTGGCTGATTCCAACATGTGTGGCACCTGACGCTCTTCTGCTGCCGCAGTCCACCCACCACCTACATTGTAGCCAATGGCAAAACGGTGCTCAACATGGTTTCTGCCAACTTCCTTGGTTTTGCTGGAGACAAAGCTATTGAGGTGAGCACACAAGGCACCAGTGCACAGCTTCGTCTGCAGCACTGATCTCACTTGTTTGCACGCAAGCCTTTCATCATCAGAGTCAATGTCAGTCCATGCAGCGCACCTTGCCTGACCCAAATCTAAAGCTCCATTTGTGGATACAGGAAGCCTGTGCAGCAACAATCAACAAGTATGGTGTTGGCTCCTGTGGGCCAAGAGGCTTCTATGGCACCATCGATGTCCATCTGCATCTGGAGGAACATTTAGCCAAGTTCATGCAAACACAGGAGACCATCATCTATGCATATGATCTAGCTACTGTTCCCAGCATTCTGCCAGCCTTTGCCAACGCCAAGGACATCATCATATGTGATGAGGTCAGTCGCTGCACAACACCTCATGAAAGTCAAGGTGCATGTTCTGCATAGCAATGCAAGTGATTCTGAGAACTTGTGTTGTCTTCCTAGCAAGTGAGTCGCTGGTCATCATGTGTCACATGAGGTTGGCCATGCCTGCTTTGCTTTGCACTCCTGATAGGCACCTCAGTGTCTACAGCTTCAGTAATCTCTGGAATATCACTACAGACCAGTCGCATGCATTCCTTCCCAAAAGCGCTCTTGTGAGAATCAGTGCATGATTTGTTGTTTTGTAGGCGGCATGCTTTGCCATTCAGAATGGTGCAGTCCTCTCAAGGGCTCAAGTCAAGTACTTTAAGCACAATGATGTGGCGGATTTAGAAAGGATTCTAGAGGAGCAGGCAGCAAAGGACAAAAGATCCAAGTACACTCTGACTCTTGGTGCTATGGACCTGTTGTGTGTAATGCGGTGTTTATTGTACTGCATATAATCGCACAACACTTACTCAAAGTACTCAACAATGCATCCCTTGCTTGAACTCTGAATCTAAATATGAAGACCTGTGTCAAGTCTGCATAGATTTCAATTGTTTGCTGCATGCACACACATGCTGCTCTCCAGCAAGCACAGCCAGGATTTGCACAAGTAGCCTGACCATTGGGTTTTTACACATTTGACCCACTTGATGTGATCATTTCTGTGATCGCTCTCCTCCATTGCTGCTCTTCAGGCAGTGCAGCATCTGCATGCCAGTCAGCAGACACAGCTCAAGCAAGACCAACGCTGTTTGCACACCGAAGAAGCCCGGTGCCACTGAACAATCAACAACAAATGAACAAGCCTGAACATGACACTGCAGGCTTCGGCTCAACCGCCGTTTCATCGTGGTGGAGGGCATCTCACAGAACCTGGGCGACCTTGCTCCCCTAGATCAGATCTTCAAGCTGAAGGAGAAACACAAGTACAGGCTGGTCCTGGATGAGTCACTGTCATTTGGAGTCCTGGGTGCAACTGGCAGAGGCGCTGCTGAGCACTTTGGATTGATGCCTGGCCAGGTGGAGATTGTTGCTGCCTCTATGGGTAGGCACACCTCTCAGAGGCCTACGGTCACAGCTCTGGGCTGCGGCCCTAGGAGGCTCCCATTATGATCGCTGAAAAGTGTAAACTTTTCATGCCTCTCAGACGCCAAAGCTGGCTTGCAGAGTCAAATTACCAGGCATATGTTGATGCACTAAGTGCAGAAAAGCTAGGCAGCAACGGCTGGCTCATCACTGCCCAATTGTCATAACGATGCCCCAGTTCTCAGCAATGCACAATCAGAGAAGTGTAGGAATGCAGAGGAGTCCTGATACGCTGTTACACAGAACAGAGTCTCAGCAACTGCTGACCTTTGCGTGCATGCTTAGCATACCTTCGTCTGCCTTTGCCTTCATGTCAACTGATCATGCCCCATGGTGCAGCACAGAGCTGTTGACTAAGTGACACAATTGCAGGCAACTCACTGGCGTCCATTGGAGGGTTCTGCGCTGGAGACAGAGACATTGTGGACCATCAACGGCTGTCTGGCCTAGGCTACTGCTTCAGCGCTTCCTTGCCACCTTACCTGGCAACAGGTGCCATATGTGCTTTGCAGCGCATGCAGGAACAGCCTGAGCTGGTTCTCAGAGTGGCCCAAAATGCCCGGCGCATGCGAGAGCTGTTGCAACACATTCCTGGTTTGAGTGTGAGTTCCTACATGGTGGATGTGGTTTGGCAGATTTTTGCTCGCCAGGTCCACTTTGTCAGATGTATGCATACGTGGTGACACTAACAGCATGCATGAAATGCACACGACTTTGCAAATTAGTGTATTCTTGCGAAAGTGTTTTTCTGAGATCCATCCTATCAAGGAACATGAAATGCACACAAGAGGAGTGAGACCCATCCAGGGGCGTCCCATCTAGTGCAGCTACTTTGGATTGGTTGCCCGTCTGAGACTGGAGCTTGAGTGCTGAGGTGCTGGCAGGCATGCAAGAATAAGGACTGTGTCCTTTCCTTGCAGGTGCATGGTGGTCCCAATGACGATGTGTCCCCAGTCATTCATGTGCAGCTTGAACAGCCTCTGGAGACTATTTGGCAGGGCAAGGCTCTGCTGCAGCGTGTGGTGGACGATGCGTTTCAAAACGAGGGAGTCTTGTTCACAGTCCACCGTCTGTCAGATTTGGATAAGGCATATAGCAAAACACCTGCCAGCATCTGTATTGCTATCACAGCCCAGCATTCCCAGGCAGATATGCAGAAAGCTGCAGATGCACTACAGAAGGCATGTAGTAGATGTCTTGCTGCAAACTAACTGAGTCTCACCTTGTACGTCCTGAATGTTGAAGATGCTTGTTGACTTCCGCTTCTGTACCGCTGGGTGCACCTGGAGCTGCACCCTGAAGATTTGCAATTTGTCAGGCTCTGTCAACAATCCATCATTGAGCCCACATGGGCACATGTGGTATGAAATTCTCCACCCCGTAATGCGCATGGTTGGGAATCTGAACCATCGGAGATCGGGAATGTGAATTAAATTGTAGTTAGGCCGCCTGGGATTGGCTGGTGCAGCTGCAAGCCACTCAGTCGCTCACTGCGTCTGTGCTTGCCGCAGTCAAACTTGAGGCGTCACGATTAGCTATCTACTGTTGAACCTCACCGCTCGCATTGAGCAGCCGTGGAAGTGTTGATCCCTACGTTTGCAGTAAAGTTCGTCAGCAGGATTCCAGTTTATCGTCAGCGCAGTTCGCACCTTGCATCACGAGGCCGCAAGTATGCAAGGAGACTGCACTAATCCGTCACAGTCTCAGAACGAAGTTGACTTGAAGAGGCAGCTGAGCAGAGCATTGTTGCACTTCCAAGATAGGCTTTTGGAAGCCAACATTTCTCCAGGATCATTGTGTCAGGTAGAACCTGTTAAGCGCGCGCTCAAAGCGTGTAAGTCGGTTGCTGTGGGGTCGCGCAACAGTTCTTTTTGTTTTGCGCCCAGCGATGCGTCGTACTCACCCCTTGGCTTCCGGACAGACTGCGTTGTCTGGCAGCACGCACCCTCGTCAACATTTTTGCGCCGGCGACACTACTCAAAGCACAGCACAAAGTGTTTCCGGTGATCTGCTGTAGGTATGGATGCCAGAAATGTCGGAAGAAGGTGAACAAGTTCTGAAGGCCAAGGTAAGTATAAGATTGTATGCAAGCTGGGCAGACTTC
>JAABUK010008501.1_pt1 | contig 14361 bp, 13 predicted proteins | sample 5559141 | NCBI WGS metagenome assembly JAABUK01 (sample SAMN10711869, study PRJNA513367) | rock metagenome | isolation source: Antarctica rocks | place: Antarctica: Victoria Land, Pudding Butte nord | collected 2016-01-03
TATGTCAATCGACCGGGATACTCGTGCCATGCGTTTTTCCGGTGCTCATCTTCTGAATTCTGGCATCCAGCAAGTGGCGGATTCCCTTCAGAAACTCCACCTGCGATGCTTTGAAATGCTCGATTGCGTCCGTGGGAAGGACTGATTTTGCCATTGCCGATCCCATAGCCGATAACTGGGAACCTACTCCGCAAAAAACACACTGGCCCTGCGCTTTTTCGTCCATTTTCTAGCTCTCCTTCATTTCTACGGTTAACAACTGGTTTTCGAGCCTTGCTTTTCCGGGAGATAATGCCGCCATAGATACCGGCAATCCAATGTGGCGGCGCAACGTTCCAATTTGTACCACCAGTTCATCGTCCTTCTTAAATAATCCCACGTCGCCCTTCACCGCGAACGGCAGCTTTACGCGGACCTCATTCTTCCCGTCTTCTTTATAAAACGAGTAGGGTGCCTCAGTACGCGTGACCAGCGAAGGATCTTCGCCGGGCTGGTAAAGGCTCCGCCCCAATTCTGAAAGACCCTCCATCCCAATTACTTCGTGCATAAAGAGCGGGATGCGGCGGACTTCAACCGGCGAGAAAAACTCATCAATTTCCTGCAGCACCTTTCCCTGCGAAGCACGCCACTCCGCAAACCAGACATCCTGTACCGATTCCGGCAGAACGCGATTCACAAGAATTGCATCCACTGTAAGCCCGTGCAAAGAAAAATAAACAAACGCGCGCTGAGTTTCCTTCAGCACCATCTTTTCGGCATTCGTCACCAGGCGAACGCTGGTGATTTGCGGGTCTTCCAGCAACTCCGCAATTCCCTCTACACGCCCGGCCAAAGCCTTCAAGTTGTCGAAATAGCTCTCGGCGGGCATTTCCACCGGGCTCATCCGGTTCGCCAGCGGCCTGATCGCTTTGATCAGTTTGCGCTGCCAAGGAAAAATATGTTTCATGTACCAATCGAGCGTAGTCGGCATGCTGATGAACCGCAGCGATTCCGCCGTAGGGGCGCAATCCAGCACAATCACGTCGTACTCGTTCGACCGCCGGTGCTGGTTGATGTACATCATGGCGCTCAGTTCTTCCATGCCGGGCAGAATCGCCAGCTCTTCCGCTTCCACGCCGGAGAGCCCGGAGGTGCGGAGCACGCTAGTCAGGTAAAGCGAAATTTCGCGCCAATGCCGCTTGATTTCCACCTGAATATTTACTTCGTGGATAGAAAGATTCGCGCTCACGGCTACCGGGTCGCCAGATGAACCATGGAAAAGGCTGCCCTCTAAGTTGAAGGAATCACCCAAGCTGTGGGCGGGGTCAACGCTCATGATCAGCGTGCGGTATCCCAGCCGGGAAAGATGAAGGCCGGTGGCCGCCGCCAAGCTGGTCTTTCCCACTCCGCCTTTGCCGCTAAAGAGAAGTATTCGCATGAAGAGTTCTTTACATTAATGATGCACAGGATTTGCACGCCGTGTAGGCAAAAATTGTAAACTGAGATCGCGAGGAGATTTTGGCGATGCGAAGACTCACAGTGATGGCTTTGGCGGGAACGATGGCGATTTCGATTTCGGCTTTCGGCGCGGACGGCGACGTGGCCAAGGGCAAAGAAGTATTCGAGCAGTGCAGCGTGTGCCACAACGCAGACAGCGCTGAAAAGAAGATGGGCCCCGGGCTGAAGGGCGAGTTCAAGAAAGAGAAGATGGCCAACGGCAAGCCTCCCACGGAAGCAAATGTGCGTGCTTTGATTAATGCCGGCGGCAATGGCATGCCCGCTTATAACGACATGCTGACTGACGCCGAAAAGAACGATCTGATTGCTTACTTAAAAACCATTTAGAAGTCCAGGCTATCCGCTGCTGCCTTGCACCTTGGTGTTTTGGCAGCAGCTCCAATCGTCTTACGCGAAAGCATCCCGCATCACATTCAAGCTTTTTTCTACAGCCGACTCCGGCGCTTCTCTACCCTCCATTTCTAAAGACACGTAGCCGCCGAACTTTGCAGCCCGTAGTATACCGGCAATCCGTTTGTAATCTAATTTCAGCGTGTAATACTCGCCACCACCGAAATAGGTCTTGAAATGGACGATCGCGGCGCGCGGCGCGAGTTTCTCAATTTCTGGATACGGATCGCCAGGAAAATTTCCGATGTCGAGATTGATTCCCAGCCACGGAGAGTTCACTCCATCGACGATCCGCAGTAGATTGTCGGTCTTCATCGTCATTCCCCAGTGATTTTCCAGCATCAACATGACTCCGGCTTTCTCCGCGGCCGGTATGCAGGCGCGGATAGAATCGATGCACCACTGGATCGCATTCTGTTCCGTATATCCCGGAATCGGGGGCTCGTCGCCTTTCACTTTCATCAGGTCATCGAAAAGCCGGATGGTTCGCCAGCGACCGGAATTAATGCGCACGGCAGGGCACCCCAGCTTAGCGGCCAGATCGATTCCGTATTGGGTGTGGCGGATTGCCTGACCGCGTTCGTCGGCCCAGGGCGAGACAAAGTCTTGATGAATGGAGAACATGACCAGAGAGAGCCCGTGAAGCAAAGCGGCGCGCTTGATGCGATTAAGAGTTTCAGGAGACTCATCGGTCATCTGTCGGTGCAGGATCTCAATTCCGTCAAAGCCTAGGCGGGCGGCGTTGTCTATTACTTTTTCAATCGAGTAACGCTCGCCTTTGAAATGCCAGTACGAATAGCTGGAAACGGAAAAGCGCGGCCTGTGTGGCGGAGGAGTTGGTTGAGCTTGGGCTAGCTGGACCAGCGATGCGCCAGCCCCAAGAAGTGCTGTGTCACCAAAAAAGCCACGGCGGCTTACCTGAGCATTTGGGAGTTTCATCACTCACACTATTGTGCATTGCTACGGCGTGGATAGTGACTCAAGCTGGTGAGTTGGATGCCCTCCTCAGTAAAATTCGAGGAATGAAGCCAGCGCTCAAACTCAATTTTGCGCTCGGGCCATTCGCCATCCAGCATGCTGAACCAGGCGGTGTCGCGGTTCTGGTCTTTAACAATCATGTGCTGACGGAAAATTCCTTCGAAGGTAAACCCCAACCTGCTAGCTGCGCGCCGGGATGGCAGATTGAGCGCATTACACTTCCATTCGTACCTTCGGTAGCCCATGTCTTCGAAAGCGTTTTTCGCCATAAGGTACATCGCTTCCGTAGCGGCAGTGCTGCGCTGCAGCGGCGGCGTAAACAGAATGTGACCCACTTCGATGACACGGTGTTTCGGTTCATCGCGCAGATAAGACGCAATGCCTCTGGCTTCACTATTTACAAGCAGAGCGAAGAATTTCGGGTCTTGCGATTGCGATTTAATTGCGATGGATTCGGTGAAGGCAACCTCGGTATTGTATGGCCCCTCTGCCAGATAGTCCCAGAGGTGGTCTTCCAGATGCGGCCAGATTGCAGCGGCATGCCGCGCCGCAAGCGGCTCCACCGATACGTAACGCCCTATCATTTTTTAAGCGCTGCAAGAATAAGATCGGCATCGTAGACGCAGCCGCCCCATGTTCCGCCGCTTACGTTCTGAAGTGCCGCCCAGAGTTTGGTATCTTCAGGCAGCCTCGGGTCAGGAGCCATGCCTTCACGCATGGGCCGTTCCGCCAGAATACGAGTGCCTTCTTCGGCGGTGAACTCGCGGCCCTGTTCGCCCACCAGATTCACTGAGCCTTCCAAATTATTACGGTCGATGATGATCTCGATCAGGTCGCCCTCCTGAATCTTGCCGCAAGGTCCGCCTGCCAGGGCTTCGGGCGTAACATGCCCGATGCATGCCCCTGTGCTGACGCCACTAAACCGCGCATCGGTAAGCAGGGCGATGTGCTTCCCAAACGAAAGGTGTTTCAACGCAGAAGTAACTTGATACAGTTCTTCCATGCCAGAGCCCATAGGTCCGCGGCAGATCAGCACAATGATCTCGCCGGGCTTCGGTTGATCGGGGCCATGGCCCTTAATCGCGGCCACCACGGCAGTCTCGGAATGGAATACGCGGGCAGGTCCGCGCTTGCGGTAGACGCCATCGGCGTCGACAACGCTCGGGTCAATGGACGTGCTCTTGATGACTGAGCCACCCGGTGCCAGGTTGCCGTGCGGGAACGTTACCGTAGAAGTGAGGCCACGGGATTTCGCGGTATCGGGGTCCATGATCACGTCCGCAGGATCGATCCCGTCCATCTCTTGAAGCCGCTTGCGAAGTTCGTGACGGCGTTCCGATTGTTCCCACCAATCGAGCATCGTTCCTAGAGTCTCGCCGGTAATGGTGCGGGCATCCGTTTCGAGCAGCCCCGCCCGGCGCAAGTGCAGCATCACTTCAGGAACGGCACCGGCCAGGAAAACCTGCACGGTGGGGAAAGATCGCGGGCCGTTCGGCAGAGCATCTACAATGCGGGGAACGCGGCGGTTCGTATGCGCCCAATCCTGCGATGTGGGTCGGCGAAGTTTAGCGGCGTGGGCGACTGCAGGCAGATGCAGGATGAGATTCGTCGATCCGCCAAAAGCTGCGTGCACCATCATGGCGTTGCGTACAGAAGCGTCCGTGATGATGTCACGCATCACGGTTCCTTTCGCTACCATCGCGAGCACGGCCCGTGCGGAACGGCGCGCCATATCAAGCCAGATAGGTTGTCCCGAAGGCGCGAGCGCCGCATGAGTGAGCGTCATGCCGAGCGCTTCAGCAACTACTTGCGATGTTGCCGCGGTACCCAGGAACTGGCAGCCGCCGCCGGGGCTGGCGCAGGCGCGGCACATATTTTCGGCGGCGTCTTCCAGCGTCACTTCACCATGAGCGAACCGGGCACCTACAGATTGAACGCGTCCGGCGTCTTCACCTTGATCGGACAGCAGCGTCACACCGCCGGGAATTAAAACGCTAGGCAGGTCCTGCGTGCCAGCCAGTGCGAGCATCATCGCAGGCAGCCCTTTGTCACAGGTTGCCACGCCCAGAACAGCAGAACGCGTGGGCAACGATCGAATTTGGCGGCGGAATACAACCGCCGCGTCATTCCGAAAAGGCAGGCTATCGAACATGCCGACCGTACCTTGCGTGCGGCCATCGCAAGGGTCAGTACAGTACGCGGCGAACGGAATACCATCGCGGCTGGAGATCTCTTCGGCGGCGGCCTGCATCAGCAAGCCAACTTCCCAGTGCCCTGTGTGGTAGCCGAGCGCGACGGGCGTGCCGTCTTCGCGGCGAATGCCGCCATGCGTGCTCAGAATCAGAACTTCTTTGCCGCCAAGCTTAGCGGGGTTCCAGCCCATGCCTGCGTTCTGGGTCCATCCGAAAAGGTCGCCCGAAGGAAGTTGCAGCAGCATCTCGGCTGTGATGGGTGCAGAACCTTGCGGGCCGTGCGCATGGGAATTGACGGCGTAAAGCGCCGGGTTGTTGGAATCTAAAATTTCGGAGAGCGTTGGATGCACTTCGTTTAGTGTAACGGCGACCCCTTGTACCCCTGCCACAAATATTCCAGAGCTTCCGGCAAAGTTTGCTGTTTTACTGTACGGTCAGTGTGCCCCGCATTCCGCGCGAAAACAAACTGATAGTGATAGCCCTTAGCAGCCAGCACCTTAGCCATATTTTCATTAGCGAGAACCCAATCATGCATGTTGTCGCGCATGATGTTCGGATTGTAATTGTCGCGGTCGCCTACTTCCATCCAAAGGCGGATCGGCTTCACGGGGCTGTTCGGAATCAGGCGTTCGTGAAACTCCCAGGCACCGTGTGGAATTTTCGGATCCCATGGCCACTGCTGGTTCACATAAGTCCCGGAATACGTGAGTACCCGGTGATAAAGCTCGGGATGATACCAGGCCATAATCAAGGCGGCGGAACCGCCGGAACTGCCGCCCATGGTGGCGCGACCTTCCGGATCTTTGGTCAATTTCACGTTGTACTGCTTCTCCACCAGAGGCAGCACTTCTATTTCGACAAACTCGGCATACAGGCCAGACATGGTGTCGTACTCCAATCCGCGCTGGCTTCCTTGTGCATCCCCTGAACCATTGCTGATTGAGATGCCGATCATGACCGGCACCCGTTTTTGCGCGATCAGATTGTCAAGTGATGTGAATAGAGCATTGTCCGGCCCGTCAGCCCCCACAATGAATGGCGCCGCGGTACCCGGAACGTACTGCTTCGGAACATAGACACTCACGCGCCGGGTGTAAGGCGCGGAATGGCTGGTGGTAACCAGCAGTTTCGAAGGTTCAGCGGAATCAGGCGTACCGAAAGTATTCGGGTCACGCGCGATCCCGGGATACACCTTGCTATCGGCAGATTGCATGGTGAACGTGGAGACAGTACCTTGCGGCACTCCTTCCTGAACGGTCATCTCTGGCGCTGGGCTGTGCGTGGGACCAAGAATGAAGTTTCCATCCTCCTTCGGCGAAGGGTTAGTGCCGTCGGGCAATTCTTTCGCCGTAACATAACCCGGCGTGTGCGCATCCCGGGTAGGTGGCGTGGGGCGCGGTGCCCGTATCGTTGGAGCGGGGGCCGCTACCGGAGCCTGGCCTCTTGCGGAAAATGAACAAATCACGAACGCCATTGAAACGGCGACACTGAAACGAAACATAAATAGCTCCTTGGTGAACTAATATTTCTTGCTTTTCGCAGGGTACCCCTGCCACACATATTCCAACGCTTCAGGCAAAGACTGTTGCTTTACACTTCGATCCGTATGTCCCGCGTTGCGCGCGAACACAAACTGATAGTGGTAGCCTTTTGCGGCCAGCACCTCGGCCATTTTTTCGTTAGCCACTACCCAATCATGCAGGTTATCGCGCGTACTGAAATTGTCACGGTCGCCCACTTCCATCCACAAACGAATGGGCTTCACCGGACTATTGGCAATTAGGTTCTCGTGGAACTCCCATGCACCATGCGGAAGCTTCGCATCTACCGGCCATTGCTGATTTACGTAAGTGCCCGAATAGGTCAGAACGCGATGATATAGCTCGGGGTGATACCAGGCCATGATCAGCGCCGCGGACCCGCCTGAACTTCCACCCATGGTCGCCCGCCCGTCAGGATCTTTGGTCAGCTTCACGTTGTACTGCTTCTCAACCAGCGGCAACACTTCCTTTTCGACAAATTCCGCATACAGGCCCGACATCGTGTCATATTCCAGCCCGCGTTCGCTTGCTTGCCCATCACCGGAGCCATTACCGATCGAAATAGCAATCATGGCCGGTACACGCTTCTGAGCAATCAGATTGTCCAGAGTGACAAACAGTAACTTGTCAGGTCCATCGGCCCCGACGATAAATGGTGCCGCCGTACCCGCAACATACTGCTTCGGGACATACACGGCCACCTTGCGGGTATAGGGGGCGGAGTGGCTAGTCGGCGCAAAGGCTCTGCCTGAGTCAGGCGGCCCAGGGGTGCCGGGGTCACGTGTAATGCCTGGATAGAACTTGCTATCAGCCGATTCCATCGTGAAGTTATAAACGGTTCCTTGCGGCACGCCCTCTTGCACAGCCGTCTCCGCCGCGGGATTGTGAGTTGGCCCGAGAATGAAGTTGCCATCCGTTGTTGCCGGTGCATTCGCTCCATCGGGTAAGTCTTTGGCCGCAGGATAACCCGGGGTGTTCGGGTCGCGGGTGGGGGCGGGCGGGCGAGACGGGCGTGCCGCCGGTGTCACAGGTGCCGCGGCAGGCGTTTGAGCCCTGGCGACAGATGAACCGCCGATCAAACTTATCAGGAAGAAAACGTTAGAAATTCGGAACATGGAAACTCCCTTTCAGATTTAAGCCCGACTTACAAACTCACGCTTTTCCGTGGAAACTCGCACTTTTTCCCCTTCCTTGATAAAGAGCGGAACGCGGATTTCCAAACCAGTTTCGAGCGTCGCGGGTTTGGTTGCCGTGCCGCTTGAGGTGTCACCGCGAACGCCCGGTTCGGTTGACTTGACGTCAAGCTCAACGTACTGAGGCAGTTCGAGCCCGATCGGATTTCCGTTAAATTTGCGCAACTCGATAATTCCGCCAGCTATCAAAAATTCCAACGCATCGCCCAGCATCTCTTCGGTGAGCGTAAGCGTCTCGTAGCTTTCCTGATCAAGAAAGTGCGCGCCTTCACCATCGCTATACAGATACGAAGCCGAAACCATTTGTAGATCCGGCTCCTTGAATTTATCGCTCGCTTTGAACGTTTTCTCAAAGACGGCACTGGTGAGCAGATTGCGCATCTTTAGCCGGACGAGAGTCTGCCCGCCCCGCGCGGTCGGCGTGCTGACGTCCGCTTCCAGACAGGAAAACGGTGTGTTCTCGTGCTCAAACAGTGTTCTGCGTTTTACCTGAATTGCTTCGATGAGTACGGCCATGAATCAGCAACAAGTATAAAGTAAGCCCATGCTGAAATTCCCGCCGCACGGTAACGCGGCTCGCGTTATAAACTAAGCGCAATGAAAAATCGCCTGCTTGCCTTGCTGGCATTTGCGCTCTTTGCCGTGCCCCGTGGCTTTTGTGCGGATCTATCGGTTAAATGGGAAGAATTAACGGCCGCAGATTTCGTGACGGCGCTTCACCAATCCCAGGGAGTCTGCGTTCTGCCCTTCGGAATCATTGAGAAGCACGGGCCCCACTTGCCTCTTGGCACCGACCTCATCAACATCCGATATTCCGTCCTTCACGGCACCGCGCAGGAGTACGCAATCGTTTTTCCGGAATACTACTTCGGCCAAATCTTCGAGGCCAAACACGAACCGGGAACCCTGGCTTACAGCGCACGGTTGCAGCTTGAACTCCTGCAGGAGACCACCGATGAGATGGGGCGAAACGGCTGCACAAAAATCCTGATCGCTAACGGACACGGCGGCAATAACAGCATGCTGCCCTTCTTCGCACAGTCGCAATTAGCCACACCGCACAACTATGTTGTCTACATATACCAGCGTGGCGAAATGCCGCCCGGACGCCCCGCGCTAAAGACCAAAGTGGATTCCCACGCGGGTGAATCGGAAACGGCACACACTCTCATTTCGCGACCTGACCTGGTCCACATGGAGCGTGCCGGCACCGAATCCGGTGCCGATCGAAATCGCCTGGATTTACCCGCGGGCGTCTATACGGGAATCTGGTGGTACGGCAAATTTCCAGATCACTACGCCGGAGACGGAACTGCCGCAACGCGCGCACTTGGCGAGTTCGATATGAAAGCGGCGGCTAACAATATCGCTAGTGCAATTCGCGCCATTAAAGCAGACCAAAATAGCCCGCGTCTGCAGAAAGAATTCTTTGAAGGCTCGAAACAACCTACCCAGACAAAACAATAGTAGTTGCTCGAAAGCGATTAACTCGCTGGAAGCAATGTAGAGATTCGCTGGCTTGCATCAGCGGATCGGGCGAGAAGTTCGGCATTGCCGTTCGGGCGGGCGCCCCGGCCGATTCCTGCATAATCGAAGCCGGCGCGGCGGGCGGTATCCGGGTCGAACAAATTCCGCCCGTCAATCAGCACGGGATGCGCCATGCGGTTGGCAATTTCCTTGAGGTCAATTGTCTTAAACTCCGGCCACTCTGTCACCAACACCAGCGCATCAGCCTTGGTGGCTACCGATGCCACATCGGGGCAGTATGTCACGCGAAGAGTGGGGTGCTGTTCCTTGCAGACCTCCATGGCCACAGGATCAAAAACGCGAACACGCGCACCCATCAGTAACAGTTTTTCCGCAATTTGCAAACTTGGCGCGTCGCGCAGATCGTCCGTATTCGGTTTGAAAGCCAAGCCCAACAATCCAATCGTGCGGCCCTTCAGAATATACAGCTTTTCCTGCAACTTCTGAATCACCAAATGCCGTTGTTGTCGATTTACGGCAAGCGAAGATTCCAGCAGTCTCGCTTGATAGCCATACTCGCCGGCAATGTGCAGCAGACTCTGTACGTCTTTGCCGAAGCAACTGCCGCCCCAGCCAATACCCGCATTTAGGAAGCTTAAGCCGATGCGCGAATCGAACCCAATTCCCGCCATCACTTCCAGGGCATCCGCGCCCACTTTTTCACAGATGTTCGCCATCTCATTGGCAAAGCCGATTTTCATGGCTAAGAATGCATTTGCCGCGTACTTAATCATCTCCGCGCTGGTGAGCGTGGTGGTTACCAAGGGCACTTTACCCATTAAATGTGGACGTTTGAAGCCGGCAGGCGGCTCAAAACTCTGCTCTATCAAGCTGGAGTAAAGTTCACGAAGCAAATCAATCGTCTGGTGGTCCTCACTACCTAGAACGATGCGGTCCGCGAACAAGGAATCCGCGATAGCAGACCCTTCGCGCAAAAATTCGGGGTTACTGGCCACGCCGAAACGAATATTTTCCGCGTGCTGCGGATTCGATTCTATGCCTTCGCGGATGAGCGTCTCCACTAGATTTCCGCACCCGACAGGAACAGTGGATTTGTTGACCACCACGCGAAAGCGAGAACTATCCATAGCGGCACCTATACTGCGGGCAGCTGCTTCCAGATAGGAGAGATTGGCTTCACCAGTGGCTTGAGGAGGAGTGCCAACGGCGATGAAAATCACATCGCTCCGCACGACGGCAGGAGCGAGTTCAGTTGAAAATTCCACGCCTCCACGGGCCTGCGCCACGGGAAGAAGTTCAGCCAAATGCGGTTCGTAAATCGGGATCTCGCCCGCGCGCAGCTTTTGAATTTTGACCGAATCAGTGTCCACGCACGTTACATGGTGGCCAAGATAGCCGAGGCACACCCCAGTTACAGTGCCGACATAACCTGTACCAATTACAGTAACTCTCATTATTGTTTCCAGTTTACCGTTTGTCGCCCTTTAAGAGCGGAAGCAAAATGCGATCCAATTCGGCATCGCTAACAGCATTTATCTTGACACCTTTCGTCAGGCTCCAATGCTCCACATGGGTCAAGGATTGGCCTTGCGCCAGCCGCTCGATAGGGCCTAGCGTCTCCATCTCCAACATGTCATTGCGGGTAAAAATTTCAAAGGAACAGCCCATATCGGGATACAAGCGCCCGGCTTCCGCCTTGCTTTGCTTCAGGAACAGGTCAGACCCCAACAAGTAAGCCGCCCAAGTCTCGGTATTGAAGTGGCCCAACTTCTGCGGCGCCAGGTTTGCCGGGTCCTGGCGCAGTGTTAGATATTTTTTTGTAAAGACCAGGCGCGGGTCAGTCAAATCCGTAAAAGCCCACATCACCAGCGGGTTTGTTGGTGGCAGCACGTCGGGATGTTTGCCCCGCGCAGGAAAACCGGTAATGCCCATTCCGTTTTGCGCCATCATGCTGAGCGCCCAAGCGGCTGCCTCCTGCAACCTGGGTGACGTATTGCGAATCTGGTGGCGAACGGTGACTTCAGAGCCGTGAGGAGCGAGCGTGATCTGAATCTGCTTTTCGAAACCGGTCAGCGGTTCCGCCGGTTGAATGGCTGTCAGCACCTGCCCGTCTACCTTGATCTGTATAGGGCCGTTGTCCGGAGCATACGTACGGACTACGTCTTCAGGTGCCACCCAAATTCTGTGGCCGCCGCGCAGTTGCCAAGTGGCTTCCCCGCTCTTCCCGAGCGTTTCCGGGTACTCCTTAAATAGATTCTGCCCTCCCACAAACCCGTAGCGGATAATGCGCGGGCCGATATCTGAGGTGACAATCAACTCCACCTCTCCATTCGAAATGCGGTAGCAATTTGGCCAGCCGCCATACGGAACCTTATCGATTTTCACTTGAGCGTCCATGACTAGAGCATGCATGAAAAAAGCGCAGCAGGACAATATCGCGAAACGGACAAGGCGCAAGAACATCCCGAAAATATACTACGGTTTACGAGCTAAGATCGCGTCTACCGGTTTACCTGTGCGTACGAATTCTACTTTGGTAAACCCCGCTCGATTCAGCGATTCTGAATATTCGGCGAAGCTGCGTTCGCGGCCTTCCGTGCAAATCAGCATGTTGAGCGATTGCATCTGTGCCGATGCAGGGCCATGATGGTTTTCATCCAGAAGTTTCTCAGCCAAAAGCAGCGCTCCGCCTGAGGGCAGCGCATTGAAACTCTTGCGAATCAGTTCGTTAACCTTCGCGTCATTCCAGTCATGTAAGATCCGGCCCATCACGTAGAGGTCGGCAACCGGAAGGTCATCGCGAAAGAAATCGCCAGCCATGCATGTGATGCGGTCGCGAGCGCTCGATTGGGCAATTTGCTCGTCAGCCACCCTAAGTACGCGCGCAAAATCGAAGACCACGCCGCGAAGCTGGTTGTACCGTTCGCAAAGAGCAATTGTGAGATGACCGGTTGCACCGCCCAAATCCACAACAGTCTTAAAGCCACTCAGGTCGAAAGCCTGGGCGACGGCAGGCGAACTCAAAGTCCCGAACCCGTGCATTCCCATGATGAAGGTGCGCATGGCATCGTCGCTCGGGAAGAAGCTGTCGAACAAGGGTCCGGAAAAGCCAAAGCTCTGATTCCAGCGGTGCGTCCCCTCACGAACCGCATCCTCCAAATTGCCCCAAAGATTCATCAGGACATCGTTCGAGTAAGTGATGTACCCAGTCATGCTGGTGTTGCTGTTGCGACACAAATAAGCTGAGCTAACGGCTGTATTGCTGAATTGGCCGCCGTGCTCTTCCAAAAGACCGAGCGAAACACAGGCATAACAAAGACGCTGAGTCGCTGCCGTGTCGGTGAAGATGCCAGCTGCAATAGCCGCCGATGTAAGAGGTGCAGTTTGCAACAATTCGAACACGCCAAGTTTCACCGCGGCGAACATCGTTTTAGAACGGCGAAATGCTTCAATCAGGTCAAGGATGAGGGCGGGTTCTGCCGGATTCACTTCACCACTCTACGACACCGGATTTTGCACCAGAGCTTCGAGAGATACTGGAGCGTAGTGCGGGCTCGCAAACCTTCTTTATTGAGTAAACGTAATCTGACGCCTAGCAAGAGCGATTTTGTTTGGCTTGGCTTTGCGCTTTTTGCACTGCTGTTGATTTTAGCTCTGTGCTTTGCAAGCTGGCGTCAAGTGGTGCAGGCGAATCGAGAGATTAACGCCAGCCAGCAGGCGTTGGTGGACATAACCCAAGTCAGGACGTTATCGGTGGATGCCGAAACGGGACAGCGAGGTTTCCTGATTACCGACGATATTAATTACCTGGATCCTTACACTAAGGCTGTTGATTTGCTGCCCGACCAAATTGCCAAGCTCCAGCGCCACGCAAGGGGCGACGAAGCGAAACGGGATGTCCGCGATCTCTCTTCGTTGGTGGATGTAAAGCTTGCGGAGTTGAAGCGAACCATTCAACTTCGCATGGACAGCGGTATATCCGATGCTGTCGCCGCCGTCAAGGTTGGCCGTGGTAAACAGTTGATGGATTCTATACGGGCCCATTGCGCGCACATGGAGCAGGAAGAGGTAGAGCTTCTGGCCGAGCGCTCGCACAACGCTGAGACAAAGAGTCGGATGGCAGGTGTAGTCACCATGCTCGCCAGCCTTGGCCTCTTTGGGATCGTGCTGTTTACGAACCTGCGCATGAAGCGCGAGAAAGACAGAGCCCTCGAGGCAAGCCAAGCGAAAAGCACGTTTTTGGCGAACATGAGCCATGAACTCCGCACGCCGTTAAACGCGATCATCGGCTACAGCGAAATGCTGGTGGAAGAGTCGGAAGAAATGGGAACGCAGGAGAGTGTTCCCGATTTGCAGAAGATCAAGTCCGCGGGAAAACACTTGTTGGAATTGATCAATTCCGTTTTGGACCTCTCGAAAATTGAGGCCGGAAAAATGGATCTCTACCTCGAAACTTTTTCCGTTTGCGCGCTTGCCGACGATGTAATTTCAATTGTCCAGCCGATGGCGGAAAAAAACAGCAATCTGCTCCTGAAGACTTGCCCGCTTGATATCGGAAGCATGCATGCCGATCTCACCAAAATCCGTCAAAGCCTGCTCAACTTGCTCTCAAACGCCTGCAAGTTCACAACGAATGGCACAGTGTCTCTAGTCATTCAGCGGGAAGTGGTAACGGGTACAAATTGGGTTCGTTTTGAAATTAAAGATACGGGCGTAGGCCTAACGGATGAGCAAGCACGTGGTTTGTTTGAGCCATTCACCCAGGCCGATTCTTCCACCACACGCAAGTTTGGAGGTACCGGACTGGGTTTGGCGATTACGCGTCGGTTTGCAGAAATGATGGGCGGCAAAATCGCGTTAAGCAGTAAACCTGGGCAAGGATCCACCTTCACCCTGACCCTTCCGGCGACTCCTGTGCAGCGTCAGCAGGCACTTACGGCTAACGCTGACGGCAAGAATGCGTTAGCCGCGGCGAAGAAGGAAACAGGTTTGGTTCTGGTGATCGATGACGATCGCGCAGTACATGAATTGCTCCGGCACGCCATCGGGAAACAAGGCTTCCGCGTCGAGGGAGCACTCTCC
>JAABUK010008502.1_pt1 | contig 14360 bp, 16 predicted proteins | sample 5559141 | NCBI WGS metagenome assembly JAABUK01 (sample SAMN10711869, study PRJNA513367) | rock metagenome | isolation source: Antarctica rocks | place: Antarctica: Victoria Land, Pudding Butte nord | collected 2016-01-03
AGAAGCGCCGCTCGGGGCTGCTCAAGGCGACACCCGCTCCGGCCCCGGCCGGGGCAACACAGTAGCAGGGGTGGATGGGTTCTCAGTGTCGCCCCCGGATGGGTTCCTGATGTCGCTTGACACCTGGCCGCAAGCCAGACTGCCGGCTGGGTGCCCCACCGCGAAGCAGCCGCACCGCATGCTTGCGGTGCAAACCCGTCACCGCCGCGAACTCGTCCAAAATGCGCCCCCGTTCCACCCGGTTGGCCCGGCCATAACGCTCCGACACCGCCCCCACCAACTCGTCCCGTGTTGCCATGCTGATCCGCCTCATGCCTGTCTCCGCCGAACCCCGGCCGGGAGCATTTTAGATGAGGCAACGGGTCAGCGCTCGGGAGCATTCCAGGTGAGGCAATGCGCACCAACTCGTCACGCGTCGCCATGCTGATCCGCCCCATGCCCGCCCCCGCCGTTTCACACTGGCAGGGAACAAATCAGGTGAGGCAACAGACCGCCATCCGATTGCAACTCAGGCGAGGCAATGCGGGCGTGTGCGCCTGCGGGCTGCACCGCTCGCGTTATGTCGGACTTGCCAAGACCCACATGCATCACGTCGCAACCGCAGCCGCCTTGAACGTCGTGCGGCTCAGCGCCTGGGTGCGAGGCGAAGCACGCGCGGCCACACGGACCTCACGCCTGGTCCGCCTCATGGCCGCCGGAACCGGGCCGCTCGCGAATTCGCCAACGGTATCCGTTGCTCCTCAGACCCCAGGTTGGGGTCATTGCGCACGCACTTCCAATCCATGCACCACGCTGGCCCTTGCACCAGAGCCGGGGACAAGACCGACGGGCACGCGGGATAGGTTAACCAATACTGTTGTTGTAGCAACAATCTTTACTATAGAGAACAATGTTGTTTGATGGAACTTGAGTATTGGGTGTTACATTCGGTTTGAATGCCCTCAGGTTTTGTTTGCACATAGGTAGGATATCATGACAATTGAGAACCGGGGCAAAATCGGCATCGGCACGGGAGATTGGACACCCAATGCAGGCGCACCCCTCAATGATGTGGAACGAGCGGGTTTTGCCTGGCATTACGACTGGCTTGCTAGTCCTTTGAAGGACATAGCCGCAGATCCAGTGTCATCGTCCTTCATTCCCATGGTCTGGGACGAAACCTGCGTCACCGCCCAGAACCTTGGGTCGGCAAAGCTCAGTGGAGCTACAACGTTGCTTGGCTTCAATGAGCCGGACAATCCCGATCAGTCTCGCATGACGGTGGATCAAGCACTGGCCCTGTGGCCTCAATTGGAAGCTACAGGGATGCGGCTCGGCTCTCCTGCTGCAACCCAGTATGGGACGCTTGGAGCCGGTTCTTGGCTAGGCCGCTTCATGACGGGCGCTGAAAGCAAGGACCTCAAAGTTGATTTTATCACGACCCACTACTATTCGCAGGACAAGGACGTCGGCAGTTTCGAGCGTTGGCTTGAGGCGGTCCATGCTCAGTACAACAAACCAATCTGGGTCACCGAATGGGCTTTGGCGGACTGGTCGAGCCCTAGCCGGTTCAGCGCGGTCGAGCAGGCGGAGTTCGCACGCGCGGGAACGGAGATGATGGACGATCTGCCCTTCGTCGAGAGACATGCTTGGTTCGCCGCGTACGACGGCGGAGATGGATGGAACCTCAACAGCGGTGTCTTCGATGCAAGTGGCGCGCTGACGGCCGTCGGTGAGGCTTTCAGCAAGATGAACAGGCCAACGCCCGGCGCTGCGACACGCAACGAGCTCAAGGTGACGGTCAGCGGCGACCATTACCAGGGCGCACCACAGTTCGAAGTGGAGGTTGATGGCGTCAGCGCCGGTTTCAACACGGTCACAGCCGACCACAGGCTTGGACAATGGCAGGACGTCGTCATTAGCGGTGATTGGGCTGCAGGAGCCGCCCACGCGGTCAGGATCAAATTCCTGAATGATGCCTGGGGCGGTACAGACAGCACTGACCGGAATCTCTGGGTGAAGCTTATCGAAATGGATGGGCATGAAACCGGACAGGAGACGCAGCTGATACGGTCCGGTACAGCGCAGATGGATTCTCAGGTAGACTGGTTTTTGGGCGATGCTCCCGCATTGGACGTCATCACCGTGCGGGCAAGCGGCGACTCTTATCAAGGTAATCCAAACTTCTCGATCAGCGTTGATGGAAGGATCGTCGAAGCCACCAATGTTGTGACATCCGACCGGGCAAACGATGAGTGGCAGACCTTCACCTTCACGGGTGCTTTCACGGGCGGCCTGAACGACAAGGGCGTCCGCTCACATTCAGTCGGCATTACATTTATCGAGGACGCTTGGGGCGGTACGCCCAACACGGATCGCAACTTGTACATCAACGCCGTGACGTTCAACAGGGAAACCAACACGAACAACGCGACCTATTATACGTCATGCACAAACGTCTGGGAGTTCTCTGTCTAATCGCTAAGAGGCGGTTTTCAGAACTCCCGTGCGAGCCTGGGTGCAACCAGGAAGACGCATGCGGCCTGGAGCAGGCCCTCGACGATGAAGCCGAGCCGGTCGTAGCGCAGGCCGAGGCGCTTGTTCTCCAGCAGCCAGGCGTTGGTCCGTTCGACGGGCCAGCGCCGCTTGCCAAGGCCGGAGCCGTGCGGCTGGCAGCGCTTGTGGATGCGGGGTTCCGTCCCGTGCGCGCGGCACAACTCACGGCTGGCCTTGGCGTCGTAGCCCTTGTCGGCGAACGCCGTCCTGACCCGGGCCAAGACGGCGAAGGCGGCCCGGAACAGGCGCTCGAACATGACGGTGTCAGGCACGTTGGCCGCCGTCGCCACGCAGGCGACCGGCACGCCGTCGCCGTTGACCGCGACGTGATACTTGGTCCCCAGCTTTGCGCGGTCGGTCGGGTTGGGGCCGGTCAGCTCCCCGCCGCGCTTGGCGCGCACCGAGCAACTGTCCACGATCAGGTCCAGCGCCGCGTCGGGCTGGCCGCGCAGCATGCCGACCAGCATGGAATGCACATGCCGCAGCACGTCCGTCCGCGCCCAATCTGCCAGCCGCCGCCGCAAGGTGGACCCGCTCGCCTGGGCCGCGGTCGCACGAAGGCTGCGCCACGGCGTGCCCTCGCGCAGGAACCGCCGCAAGGTGGCCAGCACCCGCACCGTCTCGGCCGGTGGGCGGCCCGGACCGTCGGCCCGCACTGGCTCGCACCACTCGATCACCCGCGCAATCAGCTCCAAGATGCTCTCGTTCAACACTGCTCTCCTCGTCCGGGAGTAGCAGATGGGACCACAGGCCGCCATAACGACGGCCAGGCTTACTCAACCCAAGATAGTAGTGAAGACCACCTCTTATGACAGTAGGTCGTACGATTCAGACGTACGGCCCAGATACGGCAGGAGGAATCAAGCCGAGACAGCCATGGCAAGATACAAACACCTGATCGGTCCGAAGCTCCGCGCCCGCAGCCTGACTGCTCAGAAAGGCGAGGTTGCCATCGCCGTCGCCGTGCTGAACACGATGATCCGAACGGCAAGGCCCGTCTCCGTCCGCGTCGCGTAGACGCCGCCCGAAAAGAGCCAGCTCAGCCTTTCGCCGGCCCCTGCAACAACGCCCTTAGCTGGTCCACAATGCGTCTGACCCGATGCCAACGACACCCGATCAGCGACACCGACGTGAGGATCGCATCAAGGTTTGGACGCCGATAAGGCCGCAACGCCCGCCGCAGCGCCGACCTGACCCGGCCATCCACGTCCGGCAAGGAAGCGACATAGGTTTCGAGCCAATCCAGGAAGTAACGCCGCACCTCATGGTAACGGCCACCGCTGGTCACCTCAGCCACGCACGAGTTGGCATGCTGACGATAATGCGTCCAGACGTGGCTGCTAAAGTAAACAGGGGCGCTCAGGTATAGCTTCGCCAGAAAGCCCTGATCCTCATACATCATGCGGGGACCAGTGAAGTGTGCCTCGAAGCCGCCAACCGCGCGGACGACTTCGGTGCGCAGCAGCAGGTCGGACGGGCAAGGGGCCGCTGCGGCGCCCAACGGGTAAAGCGCCAGCATCGCTTCCGGAGGCAGCGTCATACAGTCGGTTACGTGACCGGTCGGCACAATGACGTCCTCCCCGCCCGGCGACCAACTGCGCCAATAGTTGACGGCCCCGCATACCATTCCAGCCTGAGGGTATGCGTCCATGATGGCGAGTTGTCCCTCAAGCTTCTCCGCCGCCCAGACATCATCGGCGTCAATGAAGGCGATGTAGCGTCCTTGCGCGGCGGCGATGCCCAGGTTGCGCGTGGCGCTCATCCCGCGGTTGACGTGGTCAGGATGCTCAAGATAGCGGACCCGACCCGGATGCGCCCTCTCATACTCAAGGGCGAGTCGCGTGCTGCGATCGGTCGAACCATCGTCAACGAGCAGCAGCTCAAAGTCCTGGCACGTCTGACCCAGTGCCGAGTCTACCGCCTCGGCGAAGAAGCCCTCACCGTTGAGGAAGATCATGATGATCGAGACCAGTGGTCGTTCGCCGGCTATGGAGACGTTCATGCTGCAAGCGCCACCCTAAAAGCCCTACCGCCGATGTCCGCGACGGCGAAGCGCGGCAACGCAAAAGGATCGCTGCTTTTGTGCATCGGGGCATCCGGGTCAGTGGTGCAGGCCCAATCGAAACCGCAGTCCGCCACGGCAATGCGCGACTGCTCACACGTGGCCCCATACGGGTAGGCGAACCCTGATATCCCCCCGGCGGCCAACTTTTCGACCGCTTGCTTGCCAGAACGTATCTCCCCCCGCTGCTCGGCCGCTGACAGCGTTGGAAGTGCCGGATGACGCGCCGTGTGACCGCCGAGCTTGACCAGCCCTCCCACAGTGATGGCGCGCACCTCGTCCTCGGTCATAGCCCGGTCGGCCTCGCTCGCCCCAGTGTTGCCAAGCGCGGTCCGCAAGGCTGCCATCGCTCCCGCCTGCGCCTCGGGTGCAAGTGCCTTCAGACGCTCCCAAATCGCAATATAGGCCCGTTCCCGTTCAGTCCGGGGTGCATCCCAGGCGCGCCAGGCCGGGTCATGGTCGCTCGGCTCGCAGGGGCCGAGGCGTAGGTCGAACACAAATCCAGCAAGGTTGATGTGCGTGGCCATCGGCGCCTCGCGTCCCAGGACCAAGTGTGCGAGTTCATCCCACCAGAAGCCGTGTGGCGATCCCACCATCGAGCTGGCCAGGAACAACGTTGCCGGTACGCCCGCCGCCGCCAGGGCCGGGCGGGCATGATGCAGGTTGTCCACATAACCGTCGTCGAAGGTGACTGCGACGGCATCAGCGGGCAGCGTGCCTGCCCATAGACGGGCGACGAAATCGTCCAGCGGCAAGGGGGTCCACTGACGGACCAGCACGTCGAGTTGCTCGGCAAACCGCTCCGGGTGAACCGCCAGTCCCCAGGGGTCGCGCGCCAGGTCGGCCACGCGATGGTACATCAGGATACGCGGCCGGGGCTTGCGGCCCCGCAGTCCGCGGGCAAACGACACGAGGCGTTGGCGCATCATGGCTGTGCCCGCACAGCGCGAGCCGTGACGATCATGGGGTAAGCTTTGTCGTGGACGTCGAGCTTGGCGGCGCTTACCTCGGTGCACGCCAGGCCCTGCAGGTAAGCGGTGGCCGCCAGCACGTTGCCGTGCGCGCCGATCATGACCTGGTCGTCGCTGAACCGTTCGCCCATGATGCGGCGCAGCGATGCCGGCGTAAGCGACCAAAACCAGTTGTCGCCCCACTCGCCACGATCAATCTGGCTGATGCCGGGGACGGTCAGCAACAGTACGCCGCCAGGCTTCAGCGCTGCCCACAGGCACGCGACGGCGCCGGGCATGTCGTAGATGAGGTGGAGCGTCTGCGTGAACACGATGCAGTCGAACGCCGCCTCGGGCAGCACGCCAGGCACACTGAGGTCGCCGATGATTGTGGCGCGCGGGTTGCCCGCGTGGACGTGCAGGATGTCCTGATGCGAGATGCGTGCGGCGCCGAAACGCCGCGAGTACTCATCATCGCCGATCTCCATGACGCGCCCGTGGATGTCAGCGGTGTGGCGCGTGAGGAAGCCCTCCACGTAATACCGGTCAATAGGCAGGCCCCGGTCGAACCCGAAATCCAGGCTGACCGGGATGGGGTCGCCGAAGTCGCCGAAGTCAACTTGTCCGACAGGCGGCGGCAGGTGGCCGCCCGGCAGCGCGCGCGCCAGCTGCCATGGCAACCTGGCGCGCGTGCGCCGCCATCCCGCACGCGCTAGGCGGCCAAACACCCAACGTGGCGAAAGCCGCGCTGCGGCAGCAAGTGCCTGGGCGCGGGACAAGCTTGGGTCGGCGCGGGCGATCATGAGCGCCTCCTCGGCGTAGTAGCTCAGCCAGTTCCGACGGCCGGCGTGCCAGGCAGCACGTGTCTCCGGGCGGGCCGCAGCCGCGTCGTGATGCCGGGAGTGGACGGCAAGCACCGTGCCTAGCATTGCCCGTCGGTCGTGCGACATGTTGGAGTCGTGCCAGCGGTATTCGGCGACCAGTTCGGGATGCGACGCAATTCGGCCGTCCCGTGCGAGCCGCAGATACAGGTCATAGTCCTCGCAGCGGCGCAGGTCCGCATCATACCCGCCTGCAGCGGATAAGGCGTCGCGCCGGTAGAGCACGGTGGCGTGCATCGCCACCAGGTTGCCGCCGAGCAAGCCAGCATACCCATCGGCTCCGGCCGGACTGTAGCGCACGCCGCCCAGTGGCGCTCCGGCCTTGTCAACGCGGCGATGCGCGCCATACACGAAGGCGCAACCGGGAGAGGCGGCGAAGCACGCCAGCCCGGCCGCGACCGCGCCTGGAAACAGGCGGTCATCCGCGTCAAGGAAAAGAACATACTCCGCCTCGGCCGCGCGAAGCCCGGTGTTGCGGGCGGCAGCCAGTCCCTGGTTTTCCTGGCAGATAAGCTGCACCGCCGGATAGCCCGCGGTCACGCCCGCCGGGTCATCGGTCGAGCCGTCATCAACCACGATCACCTGGGCAGCCGTGTGCGTCTGGGCCAGCGCGCTCTCGATGGCTTCGCCTAGGAAGTGCGCGTGATTGTAGGTAGTGATTACCACCGCCACGGCCGGGTTCACCCGACAGACCCCGCCGTAGTCGCTTTGCGTCACGACTGCGCTCAGCTTTTCAGACACCGGCAAGGATTGCGGCATGGCTTCCATTCTCCCCTTCGAGGCCCGTGGGCCGCTTGCCGCGATCGCGCGTCGTTACGCGTGGAGCGTGCCGCTCGTCGCCGTGCTTGGCTTCGCCTCCAGCGCCCTCGAAGGCGTGGGGATCGGCCTGTTGATCCCGCTTCTCACGACCTTGCTGAGCGCAGGAAGCGGCACGGGCGTCGGCTTCGCCCTCATTGACCGCTGGACCAGTGGCTATGACCCCGGCACTCGGCTTGCCCTGATCGCAAGCGCGATCTTCGTCCTGATTTTGCTGAAGAATGTCGTTTACGCCGTCAGCCAAACGTTCGTAGCCTGGATAGACGGCCGTGCCAGCCATGACATCCGCTGCGCGCTGGCACGGCAGCTTCTGTGGGTGGGCTACCCATTCCACCTGGCGCAGGAGCCGGCGCGGCTGGTAAACATCGTCGCGACCGAGGCATGGCGTGCGTCCGAGGCCATCCGTGCGCTGTTCTCGATGGTGGCGGGCACCGCCTCGATCACCATCTTTGCGGTGCTGCTGCTGCTGGTGAGCTGGCCTTTGACGCTGGCCGTGGTTGCCGGCACGCTGCTGATCCGGCTCGGGCATGCCCGGCTGATCGGCCGCCTGGGCCAGATGAGCGTTGACCTGTCGGAGGCCAACCGCAAGCTCGCCGACCGTATGCTGATGAGCGTGCTTGCCATGCGCCTTATCCGCGTGTTCGGTCAGGAACGCCGCGAGCAGGATCTGTTCGCCGAAGCATCCGAGACGATGCGGCGTGCCATGTTCACGATCGAACGCGCATCGGCGCAAGTCTCGCCCACGCAGGAAGTGCTGCAGACCGCGCTGTTCATCGCGATCCTGGTTGGCGGCACGCTGAGCAGCGCCGGTGTGGCTATACCTGTCCTGGTTACCTTCCTTGTTCTGTTGCAGCGCGTGCAGCCGCATCTGCGGGCCTTCGAGGCCGGGCGCGTCGCGCTCGCTAGCGCGCGAGGGCCGGTACGCGAGGTGGAGTGGTTGCTCAACCCCGCCGACAAGCCGGCCTCGCCAACCGGCTCGCGGCCCTGCGAAGGCCTCAAGCAAGCCATCAGCTTTCACCAGGTCGAGTTCCACTATGCCACCAGGCCCGGGGCTGGCGCTGCGCTCGAAACCGTCAGCTTCGATCTTCGCGCCGGGCGTTCGACCGCGCTGATCGGTCCGTCGGGCTCGGGCAAGTCCACGATCGTGAACCTGATCTGCCGCCTGCTCGAGCCGACATCCGGCGCAATCTCCGTGGATGGCGTCAACCTGGCCGAGATTGACCCGGCTGCATGGCGCTCCCGGATCAGCCTCGCCGGCCAGGATATCGAGCTGATTGATGGCACCATCGCCGAGAACATCGCCTACGGTGCACCCAACTTGCCGCGCGCCGAGATCGAGGCGGCAGCGCGTGCGGGGGATGCTGACGCCTTTATCAGCGCATTGCCCGGCGGCTACGACAGCGAGGTCGGCAGCCGCGGGCTGAACCTGTCGGGCGGTCAGCGCCAGCGTATCGGGTTGGCCCGTGCGATCGCGCGCCAGCCTGACCTGTTGATCCTCGATGAAGCCACCAATGCGGTTGACGGGCTGTCCGAGGCAGCGATCATGCGCCTGCTGCGTGAGGGCCGTGGTAACATGACGATGGTGGTGATTAGCCATCGCGCGAGCACCCTCGCATGTTGCGACGACGGCGTGGTGATCGCGGAGGGGCGCATCGCCGAAAGTGGTCCATTGAGCGGCCTCGCAGCTTATCGCAGCATGATGCTGGCCTCGGCCGGGTAAGTGACTGAGGCGAGGCTTGAGGCACGGCCGACCAACCGCTCAACCTCATCGCGCCGCAGGCCGCGGGGTGGCTAGGTAGTACACGATGCCACTGAGCGTGCCGCGGACCTCCTCGCCAAGGAAATAGTTCTCCGGCGCGCGTCCGTGCCGAAGACGCTTGCAGAACTGATAGGCGTAGTGGTGTGGCAGGGTGCTCCAGATACGGCGCAAGTTGCCGCGCTCGCGGGTGCGTTCGTATTGCACAAGGAGCGCCGCCACATGGCCGCGCGCATAGGAGCGGATTTGGCTGGCGAGGGCGTCGAGGCTACGGCGGTGATAGTGGAATGCCACCGACGACGGCTCGTAGCGGCAACGCCAGCCTGCTGCGAGCAGCCGGTGCCAGAATTCTGAGTCGCCTGAACAGCCCGCGGCTCCCGCGTCGAGGCGTTCATCAAAGTACCCGACGTGCTCGAAGGCTTCGCGGCGGAATGCCATGCTGGCGCCGGCGCCGATGTGCCATGCGGGGCACCCAAGCGCGCGCGTGGCCGCAAAGAACTCGCGGCCGAAGTCGAGCCGTTGGTAGCCGCGCCCGAAACCCCAATGGCGCTCAAAGATTTGTTGCGCTTCGGTTTCGAGTTCGGCCGGAAGGACAAGGCCGGTCACTGCCATGATGTCGGGCGCGTCGAACGCACTAGCCAGCCGCTCCAGCCAGCGCGGATGCAGCACGACGTCGTCGTCGGTGAAGGCGATGATTGCATGCTGCGTAGCGCGTGCGCCGGCATTGCGCGCGACATCAAGACCCGGACGGTCTTCGCGGACATATGTGGCGCCTGCCATCTGCACGACGTGCCACGTCCGTTCGTCAGTCGGCGCGTTGTCAACCACGATGACCTCATCGGGCCGGTGCGACTGCGTGCCGAGTGAGTTGAGGCAACGCTCAAGCTCCTCGGGGCGGTCACGCGTACAGATGACCAGGCTGCACCGCGGCAAAGTTCCGGTACTACTGGGGCAAGGCGGCTCGATAGGCGGGACGAGCGCGGCGATGTCGCTGGCGTGCAACTGTCCCGCGGCGCCGAACAACGTCTCCGCTTGTCCCAGTGGGTGATCGCCGCGCCAGAATACTAGCAATGCACGGCCACCCGCTGGGCCATGCAGGTCAACAGGCGCACGCACGTCAACCTGGGCGACACGCACGGGAGTTTCGAGGGTAGGGCGGCCTATCATTGGGTTGCGCCTGGTATGTCTCGGCGTGGATGGGCTTTTGTATGCCAGGCCCAGGCGGTTCCGATGATGCTTTGCAGATCAGACCGGCGTGGGGCGAAGCCGAGAACCCGGCGTGCCAAGGCCGCATCTGCAACCAATTCAGAGGGGTCGCCGGGTTGGCGTTGTCCCGAGATGGCGGGAAGCATGCGGCCCGTCACCGCTTGCACTGCATCCAGTACCTGCTTGACGGAGGTCCCGACGCCGGTGCCCAGGTTGAAGATACTGGTGGAGCCACCACGCAACAGCAAGTCGAGTGCCGCACAATGGGCGTCAGCAAGATCGGCGACATGGACATAGTCGCGGACCGCGGTTCCATCCAGCGTGTCGAAGTCCGCGCCATAGACTTGGAAGTCATCGATATAGCCCTGGAGAGCCATCATCGCCCTTGGGATAAGATGGGTCTCCGGGTCCCGAAGCTCCCCGATCTCCGCCGCCTCGTCGGCCCCACACGCATTAAAGTAACGAAGGCTGATCGAGCGGAAATCGTAGGCCACATGGAAGTCCGCAAATATTCGCTCAACCATGGACTTTGAGGCGCCATAAGGATTGACCGGGGCAAGTGTGGTAGACTCAACAATCGGCAGCGAAGCTGGCTCTCCATAGACTGCACAGGTGCTGGAAAATACGATCTTGTTGCATCGGGCGCTTCGCATGCCCGCGAGCAGCGACAACGTTCCGGTAACATTATTTGTGTAATACTTGGCTGGGTCGATGATTGAATCTCGAACATATGCGTCGGCCGCGAAATGCATGACAGCTACGGCTTTATGGTCTTGAAGCGTTGCGGATACTCGCGCCGTATCGTGGATATCGCCTCTGACCAGCGGACCCCACCGTACGAAGCTCTCATGACCGGTGGACATGTTGTCATACACAACCGGCAGATAACCGGCGCTCGCAAGCGCCTTGCAGGCATGCGACCCCACGTAGCCAGCCCCTCCCGCGACCAAGATCGTTCCCCTCATGCTTTGCCACCGTCTCTGCGCTGCTTACGGTCGGAGCGTTTGTAGATGTTCATCTTGAGGTCCTAGCAGGTTTCGCTCAGAAACCCTCGCTCGACGTCAACGGCGAGGCTGGGATTTCGCCTCGATTCTCGCCGAATGACTGCACCGGTGCCTGTCCGCCGCGGTTGCTGTCAATGTCGTATCCATTCAGGAAATTCGGGTGCGTACGGTCGTACCCTGACCAGTTTTCGTTCAGGAAGTACCGGCCGCGAACAGTAAGTCCAAGCCTGTCGGGCCGTAGCCGGCGTACGAAGCAATGTAAAAGGTAAGCACAGATCCGTGCATCCGCACGTGACAGGCGCCAAAATTCCCGCGATGCAGCGGCATACCGCTGAGCCCTCAAAGCCTCCTTGAGGTAATAATCACAGATCCTGTAATATCCCTCACGTAGCTCCTCCGCGTATTCAGGATACTTGAGCTGATAATCGGCCATGACGATGCGATGGGACCGGAGCATTTGAGCAACGTCGCCAGACATGCCATGCCCAATTTGGCGATAGCCTGTCAGTGGCGCCTTCACCACGGCAAACTCACCTGCTTCCGCAAGCTTCAGGTAAAGTTGCCAGTCTTCGCAACCTTGCGCGGCTCGGGCCCGCAGCGATGGATCATACCCTCCTGCCTGCAAAACCGCTCGGGTCGGCATCAACGGGCTACTCGCGTGTCCAACGAAATTTCCAGCGCACAACTCCGGCAATACCCGGCCTTCATGGGACGATCCGATAACCTGGCGGACGCGGCTTTTTCCATCGATGGAGGCATACCAGGTGTACACCAAGCTCGTACTCGGCCCACGCTCACATGCAAGCGCAAGCTGGCGCTCGATCTTGTCCGGTTGCCAAAGATCATCGGCATCGATCGGAGCGACAAAATCTCCGGTCGCTTGTTCCAGTGCCAGGTTTCGTGCCTTGGCAACGCCACCATTTGTCTGCGAGAAAAGTTGAACTCTTGCATCCTGAGCCAGATGCTGTTCCACCAAGTTGCAGGTGTGATCGGTCGAGCCATCATCTACGACGATGATTTCAAGGTTAGCATGTGTCTGGCGGCGAATGCTAAGAAGAGTCTCCTCTATAGTTGCACTCGCATTGTAAGCTGGTACAACGACACTGACTAAACCTGTCGAGCATGTAGTCATGAACCTGGATTTCCCCCATCTGCTTTAATCTCTCGCGTTCCCATACCCACATCATCTCATTATAAATCCTACTTGACAGTCTCAAAACTGTCAAGTAACATGATTGTTCTTGTTGGTAACACATGATTTTGAGGTGCTCACAGGATTCTAGACGGGGTGACAAGCTGGTCCTGCTTGAGTGAGAGACGGGACGAGATGGGCCGGGTGGCACGCAAGCGCTACGGGGCTGAGTTCAAGGCCAAGGTGGTGCTGGAGGCGCTCCGGGGCGAGCGGACGCGGGCGGCGCTTTCGGCCAAGCACGGCATCCACCAGACGATGATCGCGGCCTGGAAGCGGCAGGCGATTGGGGGATTGGCCTCGACGTTCTCCGGCAAGGCTAGGGGCGGTGCAGGCGACCGGGGAGGCGGAGCTGACCCGGCTGCACGCCAAGATCGGCCAGTTGGGGACCATGAGGAAGTGTATGGTATTCACGCTGCCGCGGCTTGACCGGCGCTGGCGGGATTGTCGTTGGCCAGCCCGTGGCCGGGCGCACCAGCAGCCACGCAAGCTGCTTGGGCGAGGGCAGTGCCGCGCCAGGGCCGGATGCAGCATCAGGCGCTGCACTGGCCGGTGCGCCTTGCAGCCATTTCCGGGGCGTCCTGCAGGCCGGCCTCGTCCGGTTCTCGGCCACCCACCTCTGCACCACCTTGGAACCGTGCGCGTAGCCCTGGCCCTGCACCTCGCGCCAGAGCGCCATGGCGTCCTCGCAGCCCTCGGCCATTCGCGCTTCCAAGTAGGCGATGAACGGGTCGAGGATACTGCGGCCTGGCCGGCGCACGGCCCGCTCGGGGAAGCTCTCGGCGCAGGCATACTTGCGCACTGTCCCTCGCGCCAGGCAGGTGGCGCGGCCAATGGCGAGCAGGGCCTCGCCGGCCAGGTGGCGCCGGCGCACGTCCTCGTAGGGCCTAACCCAACATCGCTGCTGTGAGCCGCAAAGTAGCGGCGTCCTGCTGGGGCATACCCCAGCAGCACACCAGCCTGAGACGCCAAAGCACGTCTCGTATGGGTTGTTCCTGGGCTTCCGAGACGATAGCCTGAGTGGGTCTAGACCCTATCAGGACAGATCAGCCCTCAGCCATGCCAGTTTACGGCTACGCCCGCGTGAGCACCTTCGACCAGGACCTCACCATCCAGCGTGCCGCCCTCAAGGCGGCCGGCTGCGGCGTGGTCCGCGCCGAAAAGGCCAGCGGCAGCCGGCGCGACGGCCGGACCGAGCTGCAGGTGCTGCTCGACTTCGTGCAGCCGGGGGACACCCTGGTCGTCACCCGCATCGACCGGCTCGCCCGGTCCATGAAGGACCTGCAGAACCAGGGCAATCGAGTGAAGGAAAATAAGCCGGACCACCCTTCGAAAGCAGGACTGAAGACCTACCATGGTTACTTGAACGGGCTGCTTGCCTGCCGTTCGGCGACGTGGCCGGGTGTCATCCGGTGTGCAAAGCATCCCAGGTAGGAAAACTTTGCTTCACTCGATTGCCCTGCCTGCAGGACATCGTCCACGAGCTGAAGGAGAAGGGTGTCGCCCTGCGCGCGACCGAGCAGCCGGTGGACACCGGCACCGCCGCCGGCAAGGCGTTCCTGGACATGCTGGGCGTGTTTGCCGAGTTCGAGACCAACCTGCGCCGGGAGCGCCAGCTCGAAGGCATCAAGGCTGCCAAGGCGCGGGGCATCTACAAGGGCCGCAAGCCCACGATCGATGCGGCCGAACTGCACCGGTTACGCGACGAGGAAAAGCTCGGGCCTGCCGCCATCGCGCGCCGGCTCGGCATCGGGCGGGCCAGTGTCTACCGGGTGCTCGGCAAACCAGCCGCGCCAGCATAGCCCCACGACCCAGGTAGCCGGCTTATCTTGCGGGTATCTGCTCAACCCGGGTAGATAGCGGCCTGCCCGCGCAGGGTTTGTTGAATGGCTTGGTAGGCGCCGATGCCGCGGCGTGCGGCAGTGCCGATGACGGAGCGCACGCCTGCGAACAGGTCGGCG